>JGI24021J15306_10007713_pt1 | contig 13141 bp, 6 predicted proteins | sample Ectturendosymbi1_FD_15306 | JGI IMG/M metagenome (IMG submission 15306) | reverse complement strand
CGGAAAATCTTGGCTTTTGGCCAAGTCCGCGCAAACGAAAATGGGTTGTGTCAAGTCTTTCGCAGTCAAATGTGCCCATAAATGCAACTTACTGCGCATAATTGCAAATTTCGTTGAAAATAAATGCAGCTTTCTCACTTTTTTACTGCAACAAAAACTCGCTCTAGTAATAACCTGAGCTGCACTCGTGCATAAAAGCTTGTAGGAAAAAATAGTATGATCTGCAGATTATTCGACTTTTGTCCACAGTCTTCTCAGTCCCGTCGCCACGAGGGGGCTTTCGTGGGCTTAGCCCCCAAAAACAAACCTACAAGACCCCAAATTGAAACATGAGCACTATAAATCAGTGGAATTTTTGTCAATTTGTAGAATGTCAAGCCCCCCACACAAGCGCAAAACTGCCCTGGTGAAAACTTTCTAGCGACGGTTCTAGTGATACTACTGCTTATTCATCTTTTGTCCACAAGAAGCCAATCTTCCCAAATGAAACAAGAGTTTAAATACTCCATGCACAGCGGCATGGCCAGCCCAAAATTTTACGTGGGTCAAAATGTTTGATTTTAGGCGAGCAACGGTATATTGTTTGAGCTACTGCCTCTTAAAGCACAAAATGACTAGATATTCTAGAAATTTGGAGGGGCTACGGCCACCTGGCCCCCCTGGCTATGCCTATGTACGTGCGGTTTACATAACGTATATGTAATGTAAATACTTAGGTGTTTATGTAACGTTGGAACCATATTTTTTATACAAAAACTTGTTTATTAGAAGTTTCATTTATAGTGAAATAAACACATTCAGACTGTCCAAATTCAGCAAAATAAGCTTTGCATTTAATATTTCGGCCCTATCCCTGTGCAAGAAATTGTGTATTTAAAGGTTATACAAAAAATCACCCCAATAGACATTTCTGTGTCGGGAACCATCGATGAAAAAACGTATCAGAAAAATTTAGGGTGGGCTTCAGCCCCCTTAGCCCCTTCCCCCCTTGGATCCGCCTATGACTGCATATGACTCACATGACTTTCGTTGTTATAAAATTGCGGCAAGCCAGCGGCTTTGATTCAGGCCGTGTCAAAGTTGCATGCGTGTACCGAGTAAACTTTTGCTCGCAATCCCTGCAAAGTTTTCTTTCGGCAAGACTAAACGCTGGTACGCAACTTAACGCAAGTGCAACGCTGGCGCAGTGGCGCTACTATAAAAAGTACGCGTTTACCTTTGCTAAAGTCACCACAGACAAGTGCCAAATTTTGATTTCTGGCAAGCACTAATCCCTACTTTTTACAGTGATGACATGATTGTTTCCAGTTACAAAACAGGCTTCCAGCAAGAAGACATTTTATACAAAATAATTTAATGAAATTCTTTTGTTATATCAATATCATCTTGGTTGCAAAAAGGAAAACAAATAGTAAGGATGATAAGGGTCGAAAATGAGAATGCGTATCCTTTTAAGTTCTGGAAACTGGCTTAGAACTTCGAGAAAATGCAAAACCTTTGATTTCTCAGGATAACGTTCACACAATGTTTCAATTTGAGGAAAAATGAAAATTTTTGAGTGAGATGCAAAATCTGCCATCAATACTTCTATTAGAGAAGAAGGCGTTTTTCCAGACTCTTATTTCCTAATTTAGGCTGAATTTTATTTTTTCAGATTGCAGCGAAAACGAAGAAGTGAATCAAACAAAGAACTGCCGTAAGTCCGGTATGTAGCCTACTCCATTTAATTGAAGCATATTTCCCTGCCAGCAATTTACCGCACGTAACACTATTTCATACATCAACCAAGCCTAACGCATTTCAGTTTTTCATGGGCGAAAAAGGTGACGCCACAGCAAACTACCCGAAATTTTGTGGTGTCACTGTTTGGCGTGTTTAATTGTTTTATTTGATATGAAAACATTTTTTCACGTACAATTTTCAACAGTTTTGTACGTTTTTGCTAATTTGTTTTTAATTGTCTGAAAAAACATAAATTTTAAAAACGTTTAAATTCTGCTGCTATAAAAGAAACCCACACAATCCCTTATAGTTGCAACTACACATGTTGAGAGTAGTGCTCTGTTCAGCCTTTCCGGTGTGCAGTACAGTAGTTAGTTGCAGGAAAAGTATCTGCCCATCAGATGGGATTACTCTAACGAAAAGCAATAGCACATTTATGTCAGTGATCTACACGCCACGTATGGGAATAAAAAAGGGTAAAATATTGTAAAGTTTGATAGAACTCCACATTTTAATTTACGTGATCTGCAATACTGGAGCTGTTTTCAAAATGTATTAAAACAGAGATGGGCAGACTTTTTGACACGAGGACCAAATTCGCGACTGCCTGGCCACTGGAGGGCCGGATACAGTGCGATTTACGTAATCGCAGTCCAGGCAAAAATAGTTTGTTCAAATGTACTGTAGTACAATAATAACAATTAAATCACACCATTCTGTTTACACTTTTATTTAATAAAAATTTTTATGCATCAACAAGATAATGCAACTGTCCACAGTTTTGAACAAGCCTTTTAATATCTGAAGTAAAACTTGTAGTTAAAACTTTCATAACTGCTTGTAATTTTACTGACAAAAATGCGCAAAGTATTTGACGGGCCGGATTAAACTGGTCGGCGGGCCGGATGCGTCCCGCGGGCCGGATGCGTCCCGCGGGGCGTAGTTTGGCACCCCTGTATTAAAATAATATTGCTACGGTATGACCGTAAACCGTTTCTAATCTCTGCCAGAAAATGCCAACCACAGTTGATCCATAAACTTATGTACGTATTATTTTAAACGTGAAATCACACATTAAGCCTGAAATAAAAGCATTATTAGCTATTTTTTGTTTTTATCCAGTTGTTCCAGTTTGGTGGACTATCCCAACGACTACAACATACAGTCCGAAACTCATAAGTAAGCTTTTAAAAAACTTGTGACGGTAAAAACTTTGTGGGTTTAATAAATTGAACAACCGTTCATCAGCTTTTTGACATTTTTTTCAGTTATGTTGCCTGCAGTGCTCTTCCACTACTTTCAATTAACCGGTGCATTTTCCCAATCAGTACTTCCACTGCCATTTTCCAGAACGATAATACCAAGAAGCCTATAGCGCATTATGCTTTTCAGATAGTTGTATCATTTGCAAGCAAGTACAACGGCTAAACCGCTTGAACTGACACGAGTGAACGCATGAAAACTTGCGTTTTTCACCCTGATTGAATTGCTCGCCATCTGGCAAAGTTATTAACATATGCAGCGATGCTGTTGTTCCATATGGTATCACGACAATTATCAACCGGGCAACTGCCAACTGGCTAAAATGCGATTAACAAGTAGGACAACTGCCACCAAAGAACAGCTTCTGTGAAGCGTAGCTGCAAGTGGATTCTCTAGTCTTAAGGTTCCTAACCTGGGCATATGTTCCCCTACCCATATGGGTACATTTACGTATCTGAAGGAGTACATTTAAGGTTATCAATATAAGGTAAAAAGATACTTGCATGTTATTTATTTCCAAATATTCATACGTACGTTAGTGAGTATGAGTATTACTTTCAAAATCATTACATGCTTTTTGTTAAATACTGCATATCTAGAATTTTTAGGGGTACATGCTCATCTGTCCAAATGCTGAAAGGGTACATGATTAGAGAAAAATTGAGAACCCCTGCTCCAATCAGCACACCACTGCTTCTAGAGTGTACACCAAAGCTGCACAGCTATTGTATTTTATGCCTTACCAGGTTGGTTACCGAAGCTTCTGAAGAACCGCGGCAGTGCTCGATAAATGAAGGCCTAGTAGTCAAAACTATGGCAGACAATTCTTCAAACAGCAGGCTTTGCATTTTTAATTTCTGGGCTCTTTGGTATGTTTTGTTTAATCTATCCTACTTCCCCAGTGAAAAATCTGCACGACAGTATTTTACAAGGCAAGGGCAATTGTGCGGTCATTAGCTGTTTCCAGTGGGCAGTTGTGCTAGTTGGCAATCGTGTCAGTTTGCAATCGTCCTGTTGATAATTGCCTGGTCGGTTGTTCCATACATTGCTACCGATTCCATGACTTGCTTCCGTGTGTCACTTCAGCTTTTAGCATGTAGTGAGTACCTGAGCGTTTAACTGTCTGAAGACCACATAAGCGCGGGATTGCAGACAAACTATTTTTTGTTCTCGATTTTGTTCATAATCCCAGCAGTCTCCGCTGTGTGTCGGGTGCCTGAAACTGTCGATCTAACATCATCCCATCTTTATCTGTCATCCGTTACAGCGTTTTCGTGCGTCTGATGCCCACGACATCCGACTCGTTTGTTTATGCCCTTTGTGTGTCGTGCGTGACAGGTAAAAAGCGTATATATCCGGAAACTAAATAAAGAAAACAACAGTACGCTGCTGGGCCGCTTGAAAACGCATTGGTTCAGCTTTTATCTGACATTCCCAATAAGAATTTGTGACAAGTGGCGGTTTCTATCGCTTTCATGTAGCTTTTATCAAATTTGCACTGAGAAGCATAAAAGCATTGGTTAACGAGTTATTTCGTCCAACAAGGAGTCCTAACCACTATTACTTTTATGTGCAGGTACGACGCCGCCCGACACTCCCGTAGTCATCACTCCAAATATACCCAACAATTTCACTGTTGGAATAATGATTGGCATGGTTTCCGCCGCAGCTGTCCTCATTGTCGCTGGATGCATCTATTGCATCTATTCGTGTCGTGTCACAGGTAACATACGCACAACTGTAAGGCGTCTAACGATTGATCTGTAGTTGTACGGACATCACCCCACGGCGCTTGAACTTCACCTGATGCAATGTATTGCCGCTCACGTGCAGCATACACTGGCTTGGAGACATAATACCTCGGTTTTTGCCAATTTTCACTCCCACTAGTTCGCACGCGGCTGCCAACAAGCAAAAGACTCAAGACTAGAGTCTACACGTACGCGCAATACGATCGCGAGCCACTGGAGCCATACATCGACATAGGAGAATCTGCAAATCAAGCTTTCTCAAGTGGAAACACTGGCCCGCAACGGAGGGTGGCACGAATGGTCCACGACCACAAAACTGATGCGATTTTTTTAGATTTGTTTTACGGAGTGTTTCCGAAACGAAAATAAAATTTTTTTGAAACGAAATTGTTTTTATTGAGAAAACATTTGCGAAGTGAAAGTGTTTTCGAAACGAAAGTAAAATTGCTTTTGTTTGTGAAACGAAAAGATTTTAATTTGCAAACAAAAGTGAAAGTGTTTCCGTAACGAAAATAAAATTTCTTAAAAACGAAGATGTTTTTATTTAGGAAACATTTGCGCAAAGAAAGTGTTTTCGAAACGAAATTAAAATTGTTTTAGTTTTTGAAACGTTTTTTCAAAAAAATGCCAGAAACAAAAATATTTCAGTGTGGCAGGCATGGGCCACCACACTAGGCGTGGAAGAAGTAAATTAACAAGACCACGGTGGTTGAACTTAGAATTAAGCCGATTGTTTTTAACTCGAAAAAACTTTTTAGTGACGAACATTTGACAACGTAATCCTACCAGCAAACCTGCATCAATGTGGAATTACACAACCCGATAAATATGTAATCCTCAACCTTCACACAACTACCGTTATTTCGCAAAAACCGTTTACAGATTATCATAAGCAGCGGCTTTCAACAACCGTACATAAAAACGCACCCATTCTAATCATTTTCTTGTCAGAAGGTGGTCTTCCACTGTACAGTACAATCAACCTTATTGGCAAGTTTTCACCGTGATATCAGTGTAATAGTAAAATCCAGGCTTGTCAACGGGACACTTTTTCCTGTCCCATCGGATGCCAACTTGTGACTCTCCCATCACATGAGATTTCCACGAAACTAGTAATAAGAAGTACATTTAAAACATGTGCATGTCTAATGCTAAGCTTCTACAGAGTCTAGCTACTAAGGTATCCCAAATCGCCAATTAGGGTGGCTAATGAAAATTGAGTGATTCTGTTTCAACTGCCACCTGATAAAAAGCCCAGCAACCGTACATTCGCGGGTTCGCATTACAATGCCACGGCGCTAGCCCCTACGTTTAATACGTACTGTGCTATGAGCATAATATCTTCAACTTCAGAAAATGTATGCTACATGACGTTAAATTTACCTACAGTGTGGCATGGGACCAGGGCCGGATTAAATGAGCGCGAGGCCCCGGGCAAAATCGTGACCGCGAGGCCCCTAAACGCTTAGTGCAACTGAGTAGCGTTTCACAAACCCTCGTTTCAACTTTGCAAAAACACTGGTCAAAAACGTCAAATCTGATACGATTTGGCAGGCTAGACTTCAGAGGCAATTGGGGGTGATCATGTACGGCGGTTCGTATGTGGTTAATTCACTTAATTTGTCCAAACATGCAGTGATGAGATTGCAGTTCGCTCATGTCCGCTCTTTTAACTGCGGAGGAGGTTGCGAAACTAGCTAGCGGATTGTTCTGCTGTGGGTTTATTGCGTAACAATAACACGGCGATAAATCCTCAACGTTCACTTCAAGTTACGGTGGCAGGCGTTTGGGTTTTTCCACCCAGATCTGCTTTTTTTATTCGACCTGGGTGTCTAAGTTTAATTATGAAAACTCTCGTTAAACCTGGGTTTTTTGACGTGATAAAATCATCAGCAACTTCAACGTGTTCAGTAATACAAATATAACTTTATATTACAGTGTTTAAAGAAGGCATATCTGATGAAGCAGAACGTGTTCAGTCGGTTTCATTTTATAGTAATCACTGGTTTCATATCCTCATATAAGATCATTGTCAGGGTTATATGTATATATAATTTTATTGTCTGTAGTGTCAATTGAAAAAACTGGTGAAACAAGGGTTAGGACTGATCGTTTATATTTTGATGTTTCCTTATGCATACAAATTAAAAAACAAATTTCAATTGGAGGAAGAAGCCATTGGGAATATATTTTTGTGGGATTTTAGATCCCGTTACAGTTCAAGATTGCACAAAATTTCCTAGTGTCATAACAAATGTACTCCTACAATTATTGGGAGATATCATCAACGGAGTATGTTACCAGCGTTATGAAAAACGTATTGAGCAACAAAAAAGGTCTTCCAAATGTTTAATGTTTGCGTTGCAGAAGAAAATGTGAAAGAGGAACTATAATTAAATCAGTATTCGAGTCTTGTTTCAATTAAAATAAGCACACTCGTATGTTTTCCTTCGTAACACAAATTATCTGGGTTTTTATTCAGACCCGTCGCCAGGATTTCGCAGCGGCGACCAAAAACCACAAGGGGGGAAACATTTTTAAAATACAATATTGGATGTATGCAGCAACCGAGGGACCAAACGTGACATGGGGACACATGTTTTTGAATGGGGGAAGGGCACTACTAGCCGCCGCTGGCGATGACCCTGTTTTTATTGTACGAATACGGGTTTATTTTGGTGTGCAATCTGAGTTTATTTGAACTCACTGAATGGGAGCCCTGCATGTGACTGTTGAACACAGATTTCTTTGCAGGTAATGCAGCGAACAGACTTGGACAACTAGATTTTTTTAGCTTTTCTAAATTAGATTAGAATTAAAATTAGAGCAAACCCAGCTTTCATAAATTAGAATTAAAATTAGCGGAATTTCGAAAACCAGAAATTGAACTAAAATTAGAATTAGAATTACATTTAAACAAATCAAAGCGACTTTAATCCAAGTTCAATTCATGCCCAAATGTGGATTCATTCTCATAAGCGTGAGAATTGCAAAGATTCGTACGCCAAGATTGGCGCGTTTCTTGCTGTACAATTCGCCTGCATGTCTAAAGACTCGTTGATGTCGCTGTTATACCCAATTCTCGAGGAGCAGCCTTCAGATAAGGGAAACGATGTCCGCTTTTCCAGTGCCCTAAAACAGGCATCTCCAAACATTTGTCTGAGGGGCCACATAAGCTTTTACAAGGGCTGGACATCTTACGTAATGCTTCCGGATATGTTACATTTTACCAAATCAACAAGTTTTCCGTAAAACATGTTTTCATTATTAAAAAAACGTCTTCGCGGGCCGGAGTTGTCCCACGGGCCGTAGTTTGGAGACCTCTGCCCTAAAAAATCGCAGCTGACTGACTGTCGCAAGTAACTGGTGACTATTTGACTTCTGCGTGTGAGCGGATAGACGTAATAATAATCACATATAAGGTCACATAGTTTCAATTTGTACTGCAACTGAGAAAAGAAATTGATCGAGTTTTTACTGTTTTTGTTTTCAGAGTGATGGAATGGCGGCATAGCACTTGTGACCGTTTTGTTGCACTTTTCTTGCACATGGGTGCATTCTCGTTTCATCTTTGAAAATACCGTTGGACAAATTAGCATTTTTTGCAAAATCGGAAATTAAATTAGAACTAAAATTAGAGCACTGATGCTTTCAGTAAATTAGATTAAAATTAGAATTATCATCAATTCGCTCTAATTCGTCAAATTGGTAAACAAGAATTATTTAGTTGTCCAAGTCAGCTCGCAGCGAGACAGTGACACTGCCGATAGCGGTAAGCCACGTATAGTTATATATTCTGTGTGAAAAGAAGCATGAGTAAATATGTAGCAGTGCTTCCACAAGTTTGAAAAATACATTGTTAGTGTGAGACTGCATGATCAATGTGCCCGAGTGAATAGCGTAAATCAAACGACTCTTATGCAGGCTTCTTTTCACGCAGCATAAAAATACGTAGCTTATTGTTAGAATACGTCTAAGCAGACTTTTGGGAACTTGTCTTTATCGTTAAGATTTAGTCTGACTTCTTAGTGAGCACTAAGTGCACAGTTATATTTGCTGCTGCGAGTTTTCGTTATTCATCTGCTCAGTTTTTTTAAAGCCTGCGTGGTGTTGTAACTTTGGTAAGTTGTCCGATGGTCTTGTCAACACACAGTATAGTTCTACTTCTCATTTCTTGAAACAGTTTTGTGAGAGAGTCTTTTCACCGCTCATGTTGTTCTGGCCGTTGATTATTATTCTCAAATTATGACTTATTTGTAGAAAGTGCTTTTAAAAATGGATATTAGGCAGTTTATGAAAAGAAAAGCATTTCTGATAGCCGAAGTGTAGAAAATATTTCAGACAAACGGTTGAGAATTGAGGTTCAACCTGCACAGACTAATGGGGTAGAAAGGGTAAAGCGTTTTGTGAACATTGCATCGTCAGCAACCTGAAAAGAATAAGCTAAATTTCGACGTTGCCTCCACCCTGGAAAAATTTCTGCGGACGTCCATTGGATGCATTGATTTCGATCTAATTCTTGGCTCACAAAGCGTGGTGTTGTTTGGTTCAATTATTTTAAGTCACTCAAAAACGATAAATGCCAAAGTTATCAGTTTACCTGACCTATATAATAGCCTACTAAACGCAGTAATCAAAAAGCTCTACAACTTTGGCGTGTGATGAACAGCCTAAAAATTGAAAACGAAAAACCAGTGGAGACCTTTGATATCCAAGTGCGAGGCCCCGGGCATCTGCCCGGTTTGCCCAATGGTTAATCCGTCCCTGGATGGGACAAATTTCAAGCCCACTGTCCCATTCAATGGGACTAATCCCGTTCCCATGAACAAGCCTCGTAAAAAGTGTTTACGTATTTGTGTGAACTCTGAAGCTATGTTTGCCACCGCATCAAAGAATCCTTCTGGGTTCCACAGCAATGAAATGAAAATACGTAGGCTTAGCCTTTTCTAGCAATCTCCCGCAGTACCAGAACCGGCTAAAAGGGATACGGAGAAAGCTAGCATTTTCCAGGCCCATGCTTTGTCTAAAAGACCCAAAGGCAAAAACGGTAAAATAAGTCGTGATTAGAAAACTTGTGCAATTGTAACTTTCACTACACTGAACAAATTATACGAAAAGAGTTTTCTGTCTGCAGAGAAGCTAAGAGCACTATTATTTTTGGCTTCAAGTGAATTCTGTAAAATTGTCTTCCACTTGCCGCCATAGTTTTTTACCTGTGATAGTATCTCGAGTTTTATAGTATCTCGAGTCTGTAATAGTATCTCGAGTTTTAACCAACTAACCTACAATCCATCACTGTAATAAAAATTTTGAAGAAGGTCATGTCTTCGTTGAATTGCCCGATTTTTTAATTTTCTGTATGTAACAGAGACATCTGAGCATGTTTGTACTATAACTGTGCACATAATTCGCCGAACCTGGCGGCAAGAGTGCTAGTTTGACATAAACCGAGGAGATTTTTTTTCAAAAACTCTGTAGATTCTTCCCCCATAATAGGCCGACAAGCGTTTGACACAGCTTGTCACCCTGCTATGGGTTGCTTACCGCGTTGGTGTTGTTGAGCAGTGTTGACAGATGGTGTAATACAACACAATTTTTCACAAAAATGGTGTCATTTTACATGCTTGTGTGCATGGGCGTCGAAAGGAATTTTTCCAGGAAGGCCAGTAGTGGATTTTTCCAAAAGTTTTTCTACGGGGGCCAAAAGTGGGGAAATTTGTTTTTTGGCACTCGAAATTAAGAACACAGCATTTTTTGCTGAAATTTCCAAATTCCTGCCCCTCTTCCGACACCCATGCTTGTGTGTAGGAAAAGTTCGTGCCACACCATTAAAAAATTTGGGTAATTTCAAGCGTTTTAACACCATTCCAAATAATGACATTTTACTGAATCTTATACGCAAAATGAAATATGTGACAGATCAATTTTAATTGTGTTTTTGTATTTGTATTGGCAACGCTAAATAGCTATATTTTATTTCTGCGTTGACAACACAATTGGCAACCTTACGGACAACTTGCTGGTTGCTACGTATGCTTTGTCTTGTCTTTGCATTCAGGTATCTAATGTAGTTGTAGAATGAGTATTCGGTCATGATACTTTTGTGTTCAAGATGAATAAAGTTGTCATTTTGAATGTGTTTAAAACAGGTATCAATGCTGTGTCATTTTTGCCTGTTGTTGGGCTGTGTTCATAGTACGGGCTCCTCGGGCTTAGCCCGAGTTTTCGATTACGATTAATATCGGAGAACGCAAGCTTGCTTCCTTTGTATGTTTGTTCCACCACCCACGGTCCCACTTCACTAAGTTGTTAACTTGGGCTCTTTTCTTTGGGCCTTGTCACTGTTCATATATTTTCGTTCCATGTCTGGCCTCTGGTCATGTTGCAGATGACCTAAGTAAAACAATATCATTCGTAGTAGGCGTTCCAACGACTTCGTTCGCTCGCGCTTTACTCGGGTTCATTCATTAGAGTCCGAGCTGTCCTATGCGATTAAGTATTTTTTGAAAAATAATTCATATCGGACTGAATTTTTTTTGAAGCAATGGATTTGTATAGAACATTGGATTTGACGTTCATCCAGTGGACAGTTCCCATTTCGAAAGTAATTTCAAACGAACGATAAATTGTGCAACAACTCGGGCTAATATGAATGAGCCTAGTAAGCGGATGACTTACTGGCGTTACAGTGGCGATTCTAGAATGAAACAAGTGGGGGCACTGCGGGGCCAAGGAAAAAGGTAGGGGGCAACATAAATATCTCTCCTGCATGGTGATTTTCCGTTGTAATAAAGATTGATTTGCTATGATTAACCCTATCAAACCCAACATAGGCTTGTGAATATCGTCAAAACCGTCGCCAGAAAGTTTTCAAATCGTTTAAAATTTTTCTGGCTGATAGTTATCTGCTGTATATGTCAATCCAACGAACTTGAACGTGAAATTAAGCAAAAAACTGGGTGGGCCAAGCAGGGGGGCAGTCAAAAATCTGTGAGAGGCCATGGCCCACCCAGGCCTCCCCTTAGAACCGCCACTGTGGCGTTATCATTGCTCTGTGACGTACGTTACTCGACAATGGAGAAGTTATCATGAGAATTTCTCATTTATTNTNNCATAACATAACGTCACAGGGCAACGATATTGCCAGCCAGAATGAAAGCTAATGGAAGTTTCAGTGGCTCAAGCGTCGAACGGTTTTATTCAGTCAGTCAGAATAAATCGTATGATTAGCCCGAGTGACGCTGACCTGGGTCGCCCCTGTAACAGCCTATTTGAATTTCAGGTGGTTCACCGATACGTTTTCATAGTGGTGTAGTTTTGTCTAAAATAATGTAATTTAGACCTTCATATGGTGTATATGTAATGACGTCATATTTCAATGCTTGTGACGTCACAGTTGCCAATCCAAACCACAAAATTTGCTATAATTTCTTTTCAACGTGCACTTGTGCCCCCCCACTTTGAAAAAGGTTCCACCACCCATGGTGCCACGCCTAGTGAGATTTCACTAGATCTTGTGATTTTTAGACCGATCCAGCGATTTTTAGACTGACCTAGTGATCCAGTGATATTTCAATGCAATCTAGTGATTTTTGCGAAGTATGTTTTTGAAGAAGATCGTTTTTTTTTACTTTCCAGCCCTTTTTAATCCGTAAACAATAGATTACGTGAATCGTTGTTTGAAAATTTGCACCGCCGTCCGCCACCACGACTACAGAACGAACAAGTGTTTCTAATTTGAGTTTCTTATTATTTTCACTTCCGTGCTGTTTATTGCTGCAATATTGGCCATGACGGTACTTTCACTTCTTTGTAGGAACACTGCAATTGACATAATTAATTAATATGTTAATTAATTTTAAAAAATCTAGTGATTTTTGCTGATAAGAGTGTGGCAGCACTGGTCAGTATAAATCGCGTGATAAGCCCGAGTGACGCTGTTGGCCTGCAGTCGCTCCTGAAGTAAATGTGATTAATTTGCTACTCAGCGTCATAACCAAATCCTCAAAGTTCAGATTTTCCATTCAAACGGACCTTTCGACAAATGTAACTGTAGGGACTGATGGTTGTAGGAAGAGATGTAGGATTGACAGTCGGTACGTTGGTCGCACGTCTCAGCGCTTAGAAGAGCGAATCAAACAACACATCCCAAAATCGATTACCAATCCTCCCACTCCACACATCCGTCAAAGCCTTCCTCGCCCTGGTAAGAACACCAGTCCCCGACAATTTCACGAATCCGCCATCGGTCAACATCTTCTTGACAACGCCCAATGTGCCTTACATTACAATATGGACAAATTCTCTTTCCTCGCTCGAACTCGCACTTCATTTCATCTCTCCGCCCTGGAAGCGACTTTCATCAAATCTCTGAATCCTCTTCTCTGCAAACAAAAAGAATTCGT
>JGI24021J15306_10007712_pt1 | contig 13141 bp, 2 predicted proteins | sample Ectturendosymbi1_FD_15306 | JGI IMG/M metagenome (IMG submission 15306) | reverse complement strand
AAACTCCGAAACATTTCACGGACAACTACTGCATTTGGTCTCCATACAGGAGTGTTGAATAATTGAAGAAAAATGAAGATTTGTAAACAGCATCAGACATTTGAAGCGATTGAATAAAATAGTTAGATGAAGATGTGCATCGCATACAAAATCGATACAAGTTGTTTCTTAGCACGGCATCAAAGGTCCTGAAACAATGGCTAACCTGGTGTGGGCGTACACTAGCATTTCTGTGTATGTAATGCATAATTCGATAGGCATTGTTGTATGCAGTACGCAAGCGCTTCATACTAGTCTGCGTGTATTTGCTCCACAATTGGCAAGCATACATTGGCATGCAATAGGCACGAAATAAAGTGTTTTTTACTGCCGGAGAGCACTGAACAAAAGTGCCTCTAAGTTTGTTTGCTGCACAGTATAGTGATTTCACTTTGATATTTCTCGGCAGACTCTCTTCATCCGCTGTCCCTAGTCTTGCTTTGTTTGAAATATCTCCTGGAACAAGCGACACTGATGCTGTGGCTGTATCTCTTCAAAGAACAGTTATTCAGAGATCTCACGGTATTGTTGCCTGCACTGTGTCTTGTTTGCATGCATGTCACACCGTTGTTCGCACTGTTTCGCTCTGCTGTTTCCTTGCACAGTCACGTATAAAGTATCAGCTAGCACGGGGTGGGCAAATAGCGTCCCGCGGGCCAAATGTGGCCCGCCACAGCGTTTTCAGTGACCTGCGGATATCTTCAGGAAAATTTTCAAATCTGAAATATTCTCAACTCATCATAGTAAATGTTAGCGCTGAGCCTAACTTAACGAAGACTTGATTATAAGAAGGTGGCCCTCCACTAAACGCAGCCTTCTGAAAGTGGCCCCGGACAAAATTAATTGCCCACCCCTGAGCTAGCGGATTATCGCAATGGATTTGTAATGTGAACGAACAGAGGCGGAGCCAGATATTTTCATTTGGGGGGGCCACTGGAGGGGCCAGTTTTGCAACAAGGGGAGCTGTCAATGGTCTGTGTAGGACTTCAGAAAGATACCTGAAAAATTTTGGGGGGGCCAGGGAAAATTTTGGGGGATGTGGCCCCCCTGGCACCCCCCTAGTTCCGCCCCTGTGAACGAACTTATCCAGATGTGTCTGTGCGCCAATAGACTCCTCCCTCGTTATTGATTACCTGATTACCTGGGCGGAAGCGACGCGGGTACGGATCGGCCAGCAACGTCTTGCTCGCATGCCACCAGCCAGTTGGCAGTCCTGTTTCAGAAAGCCGATCAGTGCTGTCATTGATAAGACACATACTCTTAAGGACCTGCTTGATCAAATACTGGAGCATCATGATAAGCATAATGAAATCTCTGTGCGTTGTGCTGATAGTGTTGAAGCACGTATGGACAATTTTAAGTTTTGCTCATTGCTTTGTTTTTTATGGCATTTTTTAGTATTCAGACGTTTTTTCGCAATATTGCAAAACAAAACATGGGGTACATGTAGTTGCCTGGCAAAGTTGAACGAGTTTTGTTACACCGTTGACAAAAAAAAGGGCACTGTTGCCGCGTCAGGCGTTCTGGGTCCACAAGAAAGCCAAGGTCAGGTAGGTCTTTTTATGAACATTCCCTACCAACTTCATCTAAACATTTTGGATATTTGTTTCGAGATACATTGTCATTGTGCAACAGTTATGAAGACCACCATCATTCAATGTTTCTCACTTTCTTGATTTCCAGCCATTTGTGGCATTTTTTCCTGTTTAACACGGACGGTCCAACATTGTTTGATTTTCACTTCAACTGATTACACAGGACAAACTGTAGTGTAATGTATGCCATGAATGATTTTATAGGAAAAAGGCGACTGATCTCTTTGAGTTCGTTGGGCAAAAAATGTAATGACAGCATATATACTATAGGCTAGTGCAGCTGTACACATCGGCATGCTTGGTAATGATTATCTCAGTGCCCTCTGTGTCTACTGTTGTTGGGTGGACGTGCCCTGCTCTAAATGTGACTAAGACCTTATTCCAAAAATACCTCAGGGCAGACTCAACTTTCAGCATTTGCCTCAATGCCTGTAAAAAAGGACTTACTGTCAGAAATAGAGTAAGCTATGGATGGGTAATCAGTCTGAATGAACTTATGAACTCTTCCTAAAGAAAGAACAAAGGATGGATTTTGTGTACATATATTATAATCACTAATCAGGCCTTGTAAATGCAGTTAAAAATATTTTTTTCTGTTAACTGTTTGCCTCAAAACCTGATGTTAGAATCTTCATTTCTCTCCCACTGAAAGTGATTGGATATCATATGCACTATTAGTTAGTGACTAAACAAATACAAACAAGAATTCACAGATGCCATCTACACAAGACATGGATCTGGATGGAAGGTGAAGGGCATACCCACTCACTGTGCTTGTGGAGAGACCAACTCACTCAGTGGATCACAGCCTTATATGCAAGCTAGGTGGTTATACTTCTATAAGACACAACTCAGCAGTGAGAGACAGGCACACATTGACTTCAGATTGATTCCTAGACCCACAATTTTATAAAGCGGAATAATGGTGGCAATCAATGTCATGGTGCTAAAGATTAGTTGTGCAATAGGTAGATGTATGTCATGGGTCATGACAGCATCGTATGAATGAACAAATATAATATTTATAGAAATAAATACTACGCTCTTCAGTCTTAAAACGAATAACATTATTTTGTTTTTCATGTACCTGATACTAACTGGAATACTCGTACTGTTTACTGATAAACTTTTTTATAATCTGTTTCTACCTCTGCCTATTCAACCTCATGTGGTGATGCTTTGTGCTTGGTGGGACCTACACGCTACTGTGGTACTGGTACTCCACTATGGTCCGTGAGTGGCTATATTACATCTTCATGATTTGTGTGGATAATACTTGTTTTTGCCATTGCTTTTGTTTGGAAATATGTCTATTGCATTACTCTCTGCCTCATATTCCTTTTATCTTGTTGCTTACTCACCTGTGTGCATGACTCACCTGCTCATCTGTACATGCCTCAACTCTTCATTCATCAATTGCTTGCCTGCCATCATCTGTGCTGTGTGAATTATAATTCAATTATTGTTGTGTGCATGATTTGGCATTTATGCTTCTGTAATATATGTTGCTGCTACCATTTACTAGAACTTGTTAACTTTGCTACCATGTTTGTTTTTAAATTAATTGGCTGCTGATTTCACACTATTGCATTTTGCCCTGTGTCTTTTTTAACTTGATACATTGTTTTTATATTTCTTATTCATTTCATATGAACCAGCATATCACTGCTTATCTCAATTTCACATTTCACACTTGGAACAATTTATATGTTTCTTTCTCCTTGCTGGATCTCTAGTCTATGTGGTGATTAATGAATGCAGTTATAGTTAGAGTGTTATTTATGTGTTTTGCTCTTCTCTCAAAGTGTTGACACCTACTTTGTAATGTGCTATGACTATCCATTTTTAGTGCATGTGTTATTCAATTTGCCCTTGTGATATGAACCACGAGTCTTAAGCAATCAGATAAATATTGTAATGTTATTTTATCAGATTTGTGTTGCTAGTTTCTTTACATACTGTGTGCCAAGTTTGGGAACTTGGCTTTGTGGCAGCAAAATTGTGAAAATTTGACTGTTTTCTGAAGCAGTTTGACCGCAAATATTCTATTTGGCCTTTTTTGAATAATTTCAAAAATTTAGCGAAATATTGGCATAATTTGCATGTGGGAGCACATTCTGTAATTTAATTATCAAAATTTCTCCATGTGCACTTTCACAAGCATGCTTCTGTTCTTGATAGTTCAAATTGCCTTGCTTAACATTTCAAACCAAGTGAATGGACAACACATAATTTGTTTGTAAAAATAAATAAAACCATGTTTGGCCTTGAAGCGTGAAGCTTTGGCTGTTTATAAGAGTTTACCTGTCCATTGCGCTGATGAATTATCTACCAACCCTGCTATGTGCAGCTGGGGCAGGACACATAAACTGTACAATGTAGGTTTGTTGGTTGGTTGACATGCCTTCATTCTGGCTGAATGTGTTGGCCGTTATGCAATGAATCAGTGTACTTTTTTAGCATAACATTGATGGCTTCAACAGCTATACTGATGTTAATAAGAGATGTGGTATATTAGGCAAAACCACATGTAAGGCTTAGGTCTGAAACACATGCACCACAATTGTAATAAGTCATGTACTGTATATTGATGTATGTTCACACCTGCATGAATTTGAAGCATTGCTATGAACTAGCAGAATCGAAAAAAAAAAAACACCTGTGAAACAAAACTTAATGGGCATTTTGAGAAATCATAGCAGCATTTTCAAAGGTAGTGACTACAGATATGCCTTTCGCATGATGTGGTTTGTATAAAGTGCTGAGTTTGTCACTCAATCGGCACCTACAGTACATCATAGTGTAGCGATACGTTTAAGGTCTGCTGTACACCAAAGGCTTTCGGTTCGATTCTCACCTTGCTGACTTGCGTTTTGGTAGTAGTGGTTGCATGTTTCAATTCATGGGACCACTTTTTCTTTACTTTTTTAAAACTTTTCAAACTTCAGGTTTAAGTGTTAGGTTTAGGGGTTAGGGGTAGCGTTAGGTTAGTGTTAGCATTAGGTTAGCTTAGGGTTAGGTTTACGTTTTTGCATTTACTACATTTATACCAAGCCTAACTGCACTTTCCTCATACATTAACTGTCACGTTATGTGTGGTGTATTAATAAGGCTTTAAATATCAAGATCCGCAGGCGTACCTATAGCCACTGCCATTTTGAAAAGAGGCTCTATTTTGCCGTCAAATGGCAAAAGCGCTGCTGGAGCTATTTTGTCATTAGCTGAACCCGATTGGTTGAATTGGTGATATGACAAGGATGATATGCTTAGATTAGCGTGTAATTTACCCAACTTGTAAATCCGTGTCTGGTTTTCAAAACTTTTTAAAAAAGTACATAAAAAGCACTCCTAAAGAAAGTGTCATCTCTACTAGCAAACCAAAAGCAACAATGGTGAGAGTCAAATCGACAACTTTGCATAGCAGGTGCAAGGTATGTGGACAAAGCTGGATATGGTTCGAATAACAAAATAGCCTCAGCAGAGATTTTGCCATTGGCTGCAAAATAGACACTACCTATGATAAAACTAGGCTAGTATCACCTTCTGTGTGTTTCCACAGTATGCACCATATCTCCACAAAAAGGATTCAATGGGTGAAGTATAACTTTTCTGAGGTTGAATTACAAACTTAAAGCAACATGCTTACACTCCAATTACAATTTATGATTTTATAAACATTTGTACTAGCGATTGGTAGAAGAACTGTTTCTAGTTATCCAATCTCACATTTCACAAAAATAGTGATAAAGCCTGTTGCTTTTGCTTTAATATGAAAGATCAGTTCTAAGTTATAAGCTGTTGAGAAAATATATCTCCATCAATTTTACCCCAATAACCAAAATTACAAAATTGTTAGCAAAGCAAACATGGGACAATTCATGATGATACTTTTCTGAAAAAAAGTTATTCTGAAAAAAGTGTCAAAGTGCATGAACAGGCAATTATAACAGCCTAAGTTTTTAAAAGCACTCATAGCAAAATCATTGATTTGTCAAAATATACTATGACCACTACTCCATACACATCAGGTCAAAAATGTACGGGAAAGAAACGAAGTGTATCAACAGATATGGAAACCAAACTGCAGTTCGAGCATCAAGGATAAAGCCAGAGATTTGAAGAGGGGAAAACTTGATGTTAAAACAAAAGAAAGTCATCACATGAACCTGCATGGTTGTAGGTTCTTTCTTTGTCATGGGCCTAGACCAGAGGTGCACAACTGGTGGCCTTCGATAAAAGTTCATGCAGCCATGCACATGCAATTTAAAATGTAGGATATGTTAGCCATGCATTAGTAAAATCTATATACATGTGGAGGATGCTTAGTAGAAAGATGGCTAAACAGACTTGTGGAAACAGGCTAGGCTCGGTGTGTGGAAGCAGAACAAGCAATGCAAAAAAATAAAAATATTTGTAACTCACTGGTGGCCCTTCATAATCAGAGTAAATGCAATGCAGTTGACAATAGTGAAAAGGTTGTGCACCCATGGTCTAGACCAGGGGTGAGCAAACTTTTTGCATGGAGGGCCACATTTCTAAAAAATGTTGCAGCCGACAGCCACACACTCTCATTACAAAGTAGGAAAATTTATTCAGTGCATAAATAACAACATATATTACAAACAATGTTTGTATTTCACACTTGGTGTGTTTAATGCTATTTATACAGTTATAGTTAGAACTGAAACATAAACTGTTTTCATAAAATTCTAAGTTTTTATGAAAATGCAACTGTTTCATAAAATTCTACATATGTAGAGGTTTTGCAAGTTTTGGCAGGCCGCATGAAATGGTCTCGTGGGCCACATGTGGCCCGCGGGCCATAGTTTGCCCATCCCTGGTCTAGATCATAGGTTCTCAAAGTGCTCCGTGCGGAGCCCCAGGGCTCCGCAAGAGAAACCTCGGGGCTCTGTGAGCTATTCTTTTACGTATTAAAATACTGACTTAGCTTTTGTTTTTATTTTTAGAAATTCATTGTGTGTCTCCGTAAATTATGGTTAATCTCTTCATGGGCTCCATAACACCAAAAGTTTGAGAACCCCTGGTCTAGACAAACACAAAATCATCATGTGCAGTAAAAATGCTGTGGAAAACCTTTGTGCATAACTATAAATGCTTAATTCCACAAAGTACGAATGGTTAGATTTAGCTGCTCAGTTTTTTCAACCATGCAAAAATTTTGTGTATGTGGAACTAATAAGCAGGTGGGGAATATTTCTTTGGCAGCCCTGGCAGCTGCACTTGGCCCCAGTGTATGGGCTATGCCATTAACTGGGACTTCCTCAGGAATGTGAAGTACAGTTTGCTGATTGCTGTGCGATTCAGTGACACCGATAATCCTTGCATGGGATCGCTTTGGAAATTTCTAAAACAATCATCATTTCTCATAAAGTTTCTGACACACATATACAATACAATTTAACAGCATATGTAGATAACTGATACATTTTGAAATTAGAAGAATTTTTAAAAATATTCTTTTTATAGTAAATTTGCTATGTGTGTGGCCCAGAGATGTAGCAGACTATGATATTTTGCGATCAAGCCCTTTATTTTTAAAACTCAGTCTAACTCCAAACATAGTCCAAAAATGATTTAAAACGTAACTAGTCCAAGTCCAAATGAAGTCCTAAATATTAACAACATGCAACTTTTTCACAACAAAAAGATGCAATTCTTTTCTATTAACCCAGTCCAAATCTGGTCCTGATCCAAAAATTGAAAGTAATTTACAGACTGGATCCAATCCATGTCCAACAAAAATGCTCATCACTGGTGTGGCCACTTTTGTGACTCACAGAAAATCTCACTGGCCATTTTTTACAGTTAGTACAACCATCTTGTTATGAGGGTTTCACTCATGCTTGTTTAAATTTTGTTATGTTTGGGAAAGGACAACTAAATTCATCTCTGCCTAGTGCATTTATGTCAGATTTACAAATACTAGATACACTTTTTACATGCTGTAAAGTTGGTACAAGTTGTTCTGATTATGTTTTTTACTGCATATGCTTTTTACATGCAGGAAAACCATTGTTTCTATCTTTGCAAGTGTTATTAGAGATGTTCAAGTGCCATCAATTCATTTTGAAGGCCACATTGTACCATCACTTCTGGAAAGTTTTGCTTGAATATCTACCTCTTCAGTGTTTCAGATGTATTACCAAGCTGTCAAAACCAAAGCTGATATTGGCTGCATTAGGAACAATGGTTTACTCTGGTGAAAAAACAAAGTTAAGCAGCTAAGCTTCAACCAACTAAATTTTGTGACTTGTTGCACTAATATTAATAATATTAAGGTTTGTCATCTCTTGATGGTGCAGGGATCGTATTATTTTTGTAGAGATTGAATTGGTGTATCAAATTAATTGCAACACTCATACCAAAACTGATGTCAACCATAAAACATCAAACCTTGACTGTGACACACTAATCTGGTAACTGTGGACAAACCACAGAAAAACAACCATTTTAATATATGTACAAAGTGCCTCTAAAATCTGGGTACCCTAGGAATATCAACAACAAATAAAAGCTCTAGGTTTCCTGTGGGCTTTTGAGGAATCAGCCAACTGGGCTCTGCTTTCATTCTACTTGAATAAGATGTAAGGACTGATGATGTGCAGCATTGCATGAAATCCATTTCCTATAAAAATTTGTTGATTGATTCCTTGCTTGTTTCACCTGTTCAGGTTACTTGAACAACTGTAATCAAAATATAGTACTGTAGTAATGGTTATTAAAGAAAACCAAGTTGCAAGTATTAAAGGTTGTTTACTACACGCAACTTTGTAGTTGAATCTGGTATTTAGCCATGTGTAAAATTATTATTATAAGAGGTGTCTGAGCAGAATAATATAGTTTTGTGCCACACTGTTGTTGTAACTTACACAGTGTTGAAAAGCTTTGTTCACTGAGTGTATTGTAGCTGCTGTATACATTACCAGTTGGTAATATAGAGAAACAAAGCTAGGTACTTAGAACATCACATGCTAATGTCTGAGGCACAAATTTAAAATCATGTATCAAAAATTCTGAATAACGTGTTCCTCTAGTTCTGTTACATAAACAAAGGTAACTTTGCCTTAGTGGTGGGATTCAAATTTTTTAAGAACAGGCTCTCTCACTCCAGGACTCACTAACAATAGGTCTATGAGAGGCTTGCCAGAATAAGTTATAAGTGAAAGGTGTTTATGGGGAAAAATTGAAAACCCCTGACTTAAGCCAACAGCTGGTTCTCGGGATTAAAGAAATTCCAAGAACAGGTTCTTGTGAACTGGTCGAATCCCATCACTGCTTTGCCTTTCTTTACCAAGAACAATATATATCAGACAGTACAGTTCAAAATATTTGGGTGTAACTTCCAAGAAATGTTTAGAAATTTCTCTTCACACCTTGACGGCTAGTCTATGAATATATCGTACCTGGAAAGTGACCTAAAACCAGTAGTTTTTGGTTGCCATACCAATGACATAGCTCCTCCTCCGATAGCGCTAGAGAGATGTTCAAACCCTCAAAAGATTCGGCAAGTCTTCTAGACTGCACTCAAAAAAAAATTTGCTTTGGTTGGGGGTTGTGGATTTTTTGTGAGTGACATCATAAGTGAAGTAGATTTTGGGCCATTTTGGCTCATGTTACCTGGCCTAAGGCCCAACTGCTTGACCAAAGTATTTTGCTGAAGATTTCATTGAAAACTAGGCTTGAGTCCTTTGAGCATTTGATCAACGTTCTAGTGTTTCTGGTTCAAAAGTTATGATCTAAAATAAACAAATTGATTAATTATCTAATCAACTAATTAATCAAATATTTTGTTTACTTTAGATCATAACTTTTGAACCCGAAACCCCAGCAGGTCATCCAATGTATCAAAAGAGTCAGATTGTAGCCTAATTTCCAATAAAAACTTCAGCGAAAAACTAACATCTAACGGTTTGAGCCTAGGGCCAGGTGATGTGGACCAAGGTGGCCTGAAAGGTTTCAACTTATTATGTCACTCACAAAAAATCCGTACCCCAACCAAAAAAAAATTTTTTTTGAGTGCAGACTAGAAGAATTGCCGAGTCTTTTGAGTGCTTGAACAGTTCTCTACCGCTTTTGGCACCAGAGTTATGCTCGCGCAAAGCCATGTGCGATCTGTTTTTTTTGGTGTGAAATCCTCGAACATTATCGAACGCGAAAGAGTTAATTTACATTATTACTACACTAGATGCAAATCAGCTTTTGATCATTACTGTCAGTTTCGATCACGGGCTTTGTTTCTACACAGGTTTGCAGTAAGAACCAGTGTATTTTTCTTTTTGAATCATTTTCATGACTCCTATATATCACCAAATTTGTGTAAAGCCAAACAACAATGGAGAGTTACAACCCTCCTTGTCCATTTCAGTTCTGACTGAATGAAATTCATGTGTTACTTGATCTGGTTAGTAATTTTTAAAAAATAGCTTGACTGTCTGTAGTCACAGCTGAATAAATTGATAAGCTATTCATCTAATGTGTGTGAAAAAATTTCCCTGTTGATTATTTATGTTTATGTTATGCTTTGTGTCTGAGGAGGCATAAACTACTAAATAAGATTTGGTTGCCATGAGACGCAATGCTATTTGTAGGGATCTATCTAGATACCGCAGATTTATCACTTAGAGTTCTTGTTTTTTGTTGAATGAGATTTGCAACTTTAAGTACTTCTATTACAGTAAGATTTCTGAAAAACTTCCACCTATGCATTGCATTATGCATGCAAGTGCATTGGATTACCTGTTGTGTAACATGGTGTGAAAAATCCTTTTGGCAGAGAGTATTTATGTAGCTTTTCCTATTTAAGCATAATGTTGTTAGCAAGTAACCATATAATGTGGTGAATTGTATGCTTCCAGCATAATCAATAAAGCCAATTTTGATCGTCAATACCACAACACTGCTAAAATTGGATATTCAAATCATTTGTAGTATGGATAAATTTAAGAAGCATGAAGCTAATCAAACAGTTCAACAAGTTTTTCAACCTGAAAACAATCCACCAAAAAAAAGGAAGAGAACGTTGGTTGAATCTTTAAGATCATCTTATGGAGCTAGTTCACAACCTTCAGATGGCATGGATGCTAAAGATATGAACATATTTCAGTTTACTGAGTCAAATGTTATTCTTACTACAAAACGACAAAGAAAAACTGTTCAAATTCATGTACCACTTGTTCAGCAGAAGCATCAGCCATCAGCTGGACAAAATTTGCTTTCACCTTCGCTACCAAAATTGGTTAAAAACAAAACTGGGCAAGTTGTTTCAAACAAAGCGATTGAAACAGAAAAAAACTTGTTGAAAGTAACAAGAAATAAAAACCCTCCAAAGCAAAATAAAATGTATTTTACTGTTCGGAAGTATCAAACTCAAAATATGAATAAAGATAAAGAAAGCGTCATGAAACCAAGTAAGGTTTCTGAAAAGTCCAAGGAGAAGACCTACCCTTGCAATCCTCAATCAAGGGGAAAGACTCATCATCAGAAAGGTGGTGAATCTGAGGTCAATGGACCAAATGGTTTAAGTAATGCTGCAAACACTTCAAAAACTGTTCCGAATGACCAATCATCCGAAAAGATCTCCAACATACTGCTGGGACGTGCTTCAGTGCCAAGACTTGCTCCAATTTTTAAAGCCGTTTCTGTTCCTGTCACTGTAAGACATTCATTGAAAGGAAAGCCAACCAGTGATGCTAAGGTTGATAATGAAAGCACCAAACATTGCCAAAATGGGTATACAAAAAAATCAAGCTCAGAATCTGTTCATCTTGAAGCACTGTTACATCAAGCAAACAAAGGTATTGTTATGCAGTTTTATTACATATTCAACACACACAGTTGTCTATTTTGTAAAAATTAAAACAGAAGGTTTTGCAAAGCATTGATTAAAATCTTGTTATGACTGTGAAATTGACGTTCTTTGCTTTTGGTTTAAGTCTTCAATCAGCCTGTATTGTGCTAATCAGTGGAAGATCTTAAGGTAGACTAACGTTACATAATTTATGATGGAGTTCTGCAGTATCTTAAAAACTGTTTTGCTCAGAGATTTTGGTCATTTGTTTCACAGTTGTATTTAAAGTTGCTGCAGCAGTGTTTATCAACCTATATTTTTAGACATTCTGACCAAAATGACTTAATGGTCTATGACCGAAAAAAGAATCAGATTACTGGAGTGGCATGTTTCGTAACAAACTATCTAAAAGTTTTCCATAACATTGGACTGTTTGGATATAATTTTATCAGGTGTGAATTTTTTCTATGATTAAAGCTTTTTTCCTGCTTCTGCAGGGCATGGTGCTTGTTAGTATAGTCACCACAAGCAGCAGATCGTTTAACCTCTCCCCCAGGTTAATGGCCACATTGACCAGGGTTGTTGTAAAAAAAAACGAACCAAAAAAACCACCTGGGTTTTTTGAAAAACCCCACTTAAAAAAACAACAATAAAACCCATTAAAAAACCCTCTTTTTATTTTTTCTTTGAAGAAATCTACTAAGAAGTAAAAATAAACTTATAAAGTAGGCAGGACACTTGTACAGTTAACTATAACTTTTTTTAATCAAACAAAATGAACAGCAATGAAATTTTAAGGATTTGAAAAAAAAAATTAAACAGTTTGTACAGAGCTGAGAAAGATAACCATTACAATCAGTATATTTTAACCAATATTTCTGCGTTATGTGCATCTATTAACTTTTTCTAATTTTGGACCATACCAAATCATATTTTGGAAAAAACACTCTAAAATCAGGGGTCACCAAAGTGGTGCCCACGGACACCAGGTCGCCCGCAAGGACCAAGCAGTTTGTCCGCGGGCATAGGCGTAGCCAAATGGCATGGCCCCCAAATTTCTAGCATTTCTTGTCGTTTTGCACTTCGAGATGTATTGTCCCAAACAAAATACTGTTGCTCGCTGAAATTCAAAATGTTTGGCTCCGAAAAATTTCATGCTGGCTACGCAACTGCCCGCGGGCCTGCTGTAAAAATAACATCAGCATGATCATATCTTCACATTGCAGAATATCTTCATTGTTAATACTAAAATAATTAAAGGTAAATTGAGCAAGATTTTTAATTCAGAAGTGTGCATCAAACTGGTAGGTCTTTGCATTAATCAGCACACAAGAAGTAGCTCTCAGCTTCAAGAAGATTGGTGATCCTTGCTATAGATGCTGAACTAGCAGGGCATGCAGATAAACTTGACGTGAAACTGCTGAGTTTGTGTGGAAATGGTTTGTCTTTGTTTGCTGTGCACATATTGACCAAAAATTTGCGAAAACAAAGATGGGGTACATTTCTTTACCCTCAAATTTGAATGGCATAATAGGTATAAGAAGTTATTATTGTGTAATTCTGAAAATAATGATATTGCATGATGCAATAAAAACAATTAAGAATAAGGTTTTTCCATTTTCCTTAAAAAATAACAAAATCTTGTTTCTTTTTAAAAAAACAAAAAAACTGGAATTAAAAAAAAAAAAAAAAACCCGGG
>JGI24021J15306_10007711_pt1 | contig 13143 bp, 7 predicted proteins | sample Ectturendosymbi1_FD_15306 | JGI IMG/M metagenome (IMG submission 15306) | reverse complement strand
CTCAAACTTTATAATTTCAACTGAAACGCTTTTGGTCGTTATCTGCCCACTCGCTCTTCGTGCTGAACAAGCCGCTCGAGGAAGACTGCACAGAGGATTTTGTCATCCAAATATCGTTCAGTTTTTTTACAGAGAGAACCGGCAATAGCGAAAAGGTTGTGCGCCCCTGATATTGTAGGCTACGAAGGGGAGTGGGGACAGCACACAGCCCTGTCGCAGTCCAACTCCCGCTGTGAATGGTTGTGATCAACTCCGCCGACACGGACACAAAACTTCTGAGCAGGAATACAATTATTTGACGGGCAGTAATAGATGGCTGTCAACACCGCACTCCCGCAACACTCCCCTTGTTTTTGACGAGGAACCCGGCCATATGCTTTGTCGAGGTCGACAAAACATGCTTGGTGCGTAGACATCTTTGGCATACTCCCACGGTTTCTCGAAAATCTGCCGCAGAGTGAAAATTTCGTCTGCAGTGTTTGGTTTAAATGCGGACTCACGCAGCTTACACTTCTAGCGAAACGATTCACATGCAACAGGTGTAATGCAGAAAACTCTCACAACCTTGACGTAAACCATTTTGGGATTCAAGCACAAAGCCAAGTTGCTCGGAAGTGTCCACGGAGTTGTGGTCCAGGCAATCATTTTAACGCTTGGGTCTTCGTCGAGAGGGAAATTGACGATGACGGCAGGGTCGACAACGTCCTTGTAATTCTGAAAATAAACACATTTGCAGCTGCACGTATGCTCCCATGCTGTCTTTCACAATGCATTAAAAGAATCTCAGCAACGGGCCAGCGCGGAACGAAAACTTCCAATTCAGTTTTCGCTGTACTTGTGAGGCAAATGTTGAAGACTGTTGCTACGCGCATGAATTTCCCTCTGGCAACGTAAATTCCCTCTGGCAACGTAAATTAACTACAAACACATACCCCTCCAAATCAATGTTTTGGTGATTGAAGTTCGTTCACACGAGGTCTTTTTGACTTTGGTCTGTAGCATAGTTTTCAAATTACGGAACATAACCCTGACTTCACCACACGTGAATTACACAATCGAAAGTCGCAAAATACTGCGATTCCCGAATAACGTCGCAACGCTAGCGAAGGGTTTTAAGTTGTACAAAGTTAAGTTCATTGCAAGCCTACTGGCATAGCCTGTCTTTAGCTATCGGTTGTAAATGCAAGCACGATGTGCAGGCGCTAATCTATAAAATAATACTACGTTATATTCACTGCGGAATCGTGGATTAAGTTCAGTAACAGAGTCGATTCGTTTCACGAGCTACACAACCAACACAGTCGAGTGTTACATAAAAAAACGAATATGCTGTATTATCAAAAGATTTGCTTGCCACTGGCCGCTTTCAATTTGAAGAGTTCAATTTTTCGTCACTGCCTTCATGGAGATCACGTTTAAGTTTTCGATCTCTATCTACGCAGCTTTAAACTTTAACCAGCATGAAAGCTTTTCATCGAGATTGCCAATGTTGTCTTGCAAGTTACATAGACAGGGTGCTTGGCATATTAGTGGCACGTGATAAAACAATCAAATATTAGTCTTAACACCCTTAACTTTCAGTATGGTCTAAACTAACTTAAAAGCATGGGTTGTATAGAAAGCATGGGTTTCTTCTTTAAATGCCGTTTCACTGTGCGAAATACCTTAAACTGCTGCTTACAACACGAAAGGCAGAAAATGGCAATTTTAAATTGCCGGTGATAGGCAGGAACGACCTGACACACTCTCTAGCTTTAGCAGTCTCGACTAAAACGAAGACTACATTAAAAGTTTACGGGATTTGAGCATGTATTTATATCAGTGTTTCTTAATATTTGGCCAGTTTTACAGCAAATTAGCTTTTTGGTAATCTGCCATTTACTGCAGCAAACCTAACCTACGAGGAAATTCCATGGATATTCCCTATTCTGCATTTCACTTTCAAGAAAATCATCTATAGTGAACTTTTTGGGTAAAATTTTTAATAACTTTAATGCCTAAACGTCAATTATCAAAAATGTCCGCAATCTTTTTGTGGATCAACTTGTACATGTAACCAACAACCATCTGCAAATTCAATCAAGAAAGAGCACAACCTTGCGGGAACTACTGTTCTATAAATAACAATAAATAGATTACTACATTCAATGTTTTTAGAAAAACGGAATTTGCCTGATTTTCAAGAAAATTCGCATGATCTTGCAAATCTAACAAAATTTTACACAACGTGTAATGAAAATAACCGTTTGAAATTATGCGTCTTGTGCACACACCGCGCTGATTACTTTTGCGCTGATTGCTTTCGATTTACATGAAGTGGTTGATATTTTCGGTTTGGGTCATTTCGTATTGACTGCAGTACTGTTAACATGTCTTCTCTTCCGTTTCGTTTGTTACCTTAGTTTGAGATATAAGTTTATTAAAACCTTGAAGACAGGTTTGAGGTGTGTCATTCTCTACACAACGTAAACTGCACCAACAGTTCCTAAAAATTATCGGTATTAGTAAAAGTGAATGATTCAAAATTGTTTGAAATCGTTATTTGTAGTGTCACGTTTCACGCTATTGAAAAAGTCTATAACTGTTTGACTTGATGAAAAAAACTGCTTTTTGTGCTGCATTTCCCATTACTCGTGTACAAGCTAACAGTTACAGCGCGTGTAAGACTTGTACCGCGTGAAAAGTGCATAATATTGTAATTATCTTTAGCTGAGTTAATCAGAGTAACTGCAGCATTACGAAAAGGCTCTTGCAATTAGTTTACGTTGTGCTCATGACAAAAAAATAACAGCCGTTTCTGTACCTTAAACTGGGACAAGCCGACATTTCGCCTGCTTCAATCTCAATATATGGCCAGCACCAACAGCCTGAACCAGAGATGGTACAGGCCGCTAAGGTTGAACCATCGGGCCGCTGACGATATTTTTAGCGTTTGGATTTCACCGGTCCGCTACCTCCCGATAATGATGAAAAACTTTAAAAAACATTCGAGTTAGGAGAACCACTAGGTGGCGCCATAAGTGAGTGAAACCAAAAAGCTTTTGTGGAGCTTAGTTACTTGAAAATTAATAAGTGTTTTTTTATATGCACCAAACCACTAACTCTTAAGCAGGTATATTGTTTTATGTTTGATATTTACATTGCAAGTAAACCGCGATTATCCAACGGGCCATGGGCAGGCCGGATGGAAAAATAAAAAATGTCCTCGATCCACGGCCGTCAATGAGCCGGATTTTGCGGGCTGTGGGCGGTCCGGGCTCACAAAACCATGGACCGTTCCATCTCCACTGAAAACGGCCTTATGTAACATTTAGGAATGCCAGTAGCTATGTATCAGCTTGGCATTGGGGGAAAGTCAGCTAAACGTCTCGTCTGTAGTCAAACAATAAAAAAAGAGCTGTAACGTTGCATCATTTGTGCAACAATCTTTAATTTAAAAAAATTTCTGAACTCAACTTTCAATTCATTTATACAGTGCAGTGCGCGTTGTAAAACCAACACCTCAAATCTAATCCCTCCCCAACCCATTTTGAAAAGAAAGTGCGTACAGAGTCTTTTACAATTGTTAAACCAGCAAAATACATCAGGCAAGCAGTACGTAAAATTCCACCAATGGCAAGATTCTAACACTTAGATTTTTCCGGAAATTTGTAGTAAGTACAACTTTCATCAGAGTTCGGTATCCCAGTAGTTCTTCTCTGGTAGTAAAACAATCAAATATTTACACGTGAGCACAACGCACCCGGTGCTGTTTACCTGATTCGACTCGAAGTTTGACAATGGTGTATGGCAACCAGTAGAGAATGGCATGACCTTAAATCCTCTGTAGACAAATCCTTTGTCGTAAAGTTGCTTAAATACCCACCAAATTGATTCCATAAACCATGGGTATAAAGTCTTGTAGTCATTCTTGAAGTCAATCCAACGACCAAGCCGATTTACGATAAACTGCAAATTCAATTGCGCAGTTACAAAGCTTCAACAATTTTGTCCACCAAGTTGCCTTTAAGGAAATGGAGTCATTTCAAAGACACTAAATCAGTTCATCCAGACCACCATTAATATATAAACAGAGTATTCCTTGAGGTCCTATTTGCCCGTAAGATAACCGTAAAAGTCCTAAATTGACGTTGCCCGAAGCTCAATCATTCCTTGATTTTTGGAGACAAGACAATCGCAGATTCACATACGGGTAGAAGCGTACATCCAAACCCGCGATTGAGCCCAAATGCCAAGAATTAGTGGCGCTGGGTGTTTTCACAGAAACAACTAATCGAAAGTATTATACTGTACAATAATGTGCCTTCATTACTATCACATTCAAAATGCCCGTGCAGAAAGGTGACATCAGCAAAATGCAGAAACAACACAAACGTCCTTGGAGCAGGTTGTCAAAAGAATTTCAGTTTCAGTCGTCAGCAACACTACTTGCTGTTATTTGGTTTACGACAGAGTCCACAGTGACAGAGGGCAACACCAGAAACACGCGTTTTTTATAAAGCACGTATAATGAAAATACGAAAACGAATCGTTCAGTCGCTATGCATTTAATAATAAAAGTAAACAAAACAACCCAAACTGTTTATTTTATCGGTGAAATCTCGTTTGATTTGAACAGTCTCAAAAAGATTCTCATTGCCTACAATCTACACCAAGCTATTAAGGATGTTTGGAAAGCTACAAGGAACCTGATTATCGTTAAAACTGTTATGAAATCTCCCTTGTCAAAATAATTCTAACTTGTGGGTACTCGAGCTTGTAGCAACTGGTGTAATACCACATGAAAGTCTCAAGTTGGCGTTGGATAATTGTTATTTAAAGGAAAGCACAGAGTTCTACCACAGGAAATAGCATCGTCTGGTAAACTACTGACCTCCCATTCAGAAGCGTATCTCATAACAATGGATCTGCATTGTTTGTTGTATTCACTGATGCCAAGTTTGAAAACATCTTCAGGGCCTTTGATTCCAAGAGTTTTGTCAATTTCATATTCCTGACAAGAGCAACCACACTGGTAAATATGTCTGATGTTGTTGACACCAAAATCACGAGATATGTGCTTGAACTTAATGCAGCCCTTTAAATTTTCCATTGAAAAACTCATACAAGTCTGTTTACCATTAGGATTGTTGAAAATACAATTACATGCAAATGTGAAGTGCTAATTACACTCACTACTCAGGGTTATGTGCACATTGATTTTAACTGGTGCACATGAAAGTTTGTTTAAACAATTCACATTAACATTTAGTCAATAGTGTTGCCCTTGCTAAGGGCAAACCCATAGATAAGTTTCATACCACTGGAAGTCCATGGCAATCCCAACCAAAACGTCTTTCTACATGAAAGCCACTTTGATGAGCATATCTTGTAACTATGTCCTTAATTGTCCCAGCTAAGATATGACCATAATGCGGGAGCCCAGTGGCAAACGGAGGTCCATCATAAAAAGCATATCTGCAATCAACGCATGTGACTTAATCAACAATCAGCAAAACGTGAACAAGTTCTCACACTGTTATCAACATACAGATGAAAACCATATGTAACAAACTTCCAAGATATATAAAAAGCTTACAAGAAAAATTATAAAACAAAATTTAACAAAAATGCTAGATCAGAATATGCCACTGATTGGTACTGATATATGCATTTCAATGCCAATCATTTGGTTGCAAGCACGTTAAAGCAATTTGGCAACTGTGAAGCCAAGGATTAATATACTTCATAATTTTGACATCAAATTTTGAATAACAAGCTTTTACGAGAGTTTTAACTTTTTTTCTTCTTATCAAAAAAGGCTAAATTACCACAGCTAAGAGCAGTTAAGCCAGGAAATTAACCTGGTTGCCAAGCTGAAGAACACAAGCACTCTGACAACTGATTTTTGCAACAACTACATACCTCCCACAGTTTACTGCACAACAGGCCTACTAAACTACAAGTCTATATTGCAACCTACTAAATTACAAAGCCCATTGTGGTCCATTAAACTATATGCCTAATACGGCCTAGCTAACTACAGGCCTATGCCTGTCTACTAAACTATAGCTTTACCAGGGTTTTCCACAACCTGCTAAAGTAGAGATATTTTGCAATTTAGAAGACTGTGGTAGACCCCCAAGCCCACAGTTGACTTGTTTTTTAGTAGGCTAAGGTTAGCCTGTGCACCACTAGGCCATAATAGGCTTGTAGTTTAGTAGCCCACACTAAGTCAGTAATTTTCAGGTAGACCCCTCTGACCACTCTTTCTAAAAATTTGATTGATATTGAAAATACATGCCAAGCACATGTAACAACTAGAGCACCCATCAGGGATAAAACCTAGGATTTTTTTTAACTGTCTTTTTTGTGGATTCTTTTTTCATGAAAGAGATACAGGAAATAAATGACAGAACCACTAAGTCAGAATACATACTTTCTACTTTACAATGGTGCTTAACATAGTCAGAATAAGTCAAAACATAGCAAGTCTTAAACCAAAAATTAATATATATTCAACATGTTCAGGCCTATCTCATGAATCATACTGAGCCTGAAATTACCAGCATTATTGCTGACTACTCAACTCCTTCCTTTTTCCCTAATGCACAGAAAATACTGCTTTCTAAATGATGATTTTCTGTAAGTTTTCTTATTTTCTGTAAGTTTTCCTAACTTTGCTTGAAGTGTTATTGCACTTGGCCAACTCCTTGCAAAATGCAAACTGTGCTTTGATTTTTATTTGTGCTATGCTTGAAACAACATCAATATAGGATCAATTGTTGTAGCTGTGGCTTGTGGTGATGTTGCTGTGTTCTGATGCGTTTATTTTCACTTTCAATCATGACTTAATTTTAAGATTTCACAAACTGACTAGTGTCCACAGTAGTGACACATTCATAAGCTTTTGCATCACAAGTGACAGAGAAAACTGTTGAATTCTAATAAAAAATAATGTTAAAGAAATTAGTACACCCTGGGACAAAAGTTTAAAACCACTTAAAAGCAAATGCATGTTTACAATGGGCAAGCTTGATATTTTTTAAGTGGTTACTATTAATACATCATAATTCACATTTAGGTATTTAAATGACTTATAATGCTGTAGAATGAGATGTTGTTTCATTCTTGCATAGCAGTTTTGTAATTTAGCAATGCATCTGACCAGAAAGACCAACATTTTTAGACCTACAAATGGAAAAAATTTCTTCTCTCAGCACTGAAAAGCTTGTTCATATTGTCAGTTTTCATATTAAGCTTTTTGCACAAGAGATAGCAAAGCAGTTAAAGATTAGCAAAACTGCAGTCCACAATGCAATAAAAAAGTTCAAGATCCAATGCATTTTTAAGAAAAAGAAAAGGTCACCATGTCAAAGAGGGATGACTGCTTTATTAAGAAGATGGTAATCTCCTACAACCTCTGCTAAAAAAGCTTCAAGCTAAACTGATAGAAAGAGACTCAAGAATTAGTGGAAGAACATTTCTGATGATAACTGCCAGTGGATTTTGGCCCAAACTCAAACAGGTTAACCTGGCAATGAACCATGCTTAACTGAGCCCATGAAGAAAAGCATTTGGATTTTGCTAAAAGACATGTAAGCTGGAACACTGAGATGTGGAATAGCACTCATTTTTCTGAAGATTCTTCAGTGTACAGTTGTTTTTTTAAAGTAATGGATTTGGAGACCTGTTGGAACACATTCTGAGGAAAAATACACAATCCCTACCCCTTTTTTGGAAAGGCTGGAGTCGGACATTTTACCTCCGATTCCACAACCCTGGTTACAAGGCAATTTTCTGGAGAACAAGTATACATAAGTTAATTTGAGAGAATTAGATAAACGCAAAAACTTGGTATTAACATGTTGGAATGGCACTGTTTTTTAAGTATAAAATTTAGTATATTTGTTACCATGTCACATGGATTTAAATGATTGGTTAACGTCACCAAAATTACTGCACAATATATGTCAATGTTTCTGGACAAAAAGTTTTGTTTTGCATACCAACAATAACCTGTTTCTCACGTCTAAATCTGTAAACTGTAAAGGAAATAGTATATTATGGGAGCAAGACATGTTTGCAGAGATTGTGGCCAACTGCCCAATGCCCAGCACATTTTTTCATCATTATATTATTTTTTCATTATTCACAAAGTTTCTTTGCAGGCCAGAAGAAATGGATTCGCGAGCTGGCTTTGGCACACTCCCAGGGGTTTGGAGACCCCTGCTCTAAAGCATATTTAATTAAATCAAATGTCACATATATAGCAAACTATGTGGTGTTGCACATGACCATTGACCAGCTCTGAAAAACTGTTGACTAGGGTTATAGCCTGACATGCAAATTAGGCAGATTCACAAGCATGAGACACAATTTGAACAGCAAGAGACTCCAAGGCACAGCTTATGAGAGAGATCTGCCAAAATGTTCAAATAAAACCCACACTTTACCAAATTTTAGAACCCACATTTCAAAGAAATGTTAATATTGCTGGCAATGCAAGGTTGGACAGTTCTGTTGGGGGCTGTGGAACAGCTGTGAGAAATCATACTATGATGTAATGATTATACATCTTACCTCCCAGTCCTATTCTGACATTGAAAAAGACAAGAAAGATCAATAAATTAAGGAGTCTTTGACATATAGAAATGGTCATTTAATCCCCTTGTATTCACAAAAAGTGGTAGAATAGCACCAGAATGTGCTAAGGTTAACAAAAACCTAGCCTAAAAAAGAGCCTTAAATGTGCAAGGAGCCTTATGCCATCTATCATGAACTACATTAGAACAAAGCTCAGATTTGCACTATTCAGGGCCATCCTTGCTGCAGTTTGAAGCTTTCAAGGCAAACAAGAGTGATGCTAACTTCTAAGATCTTGGACTCTCTTGGGTCTCCACCTTCCACAACCAATGCAAATGCCTTCAGCCAACACAACTTGGGACAACATCACTTGGGCCAATTCAGTGGATAACCTGTTGCAAAAGAACGATATTTGACTCATTGCCAGAATGAAAGTTTCCCATGAAAAGCACACTACTGCCTGGTCTGAGGTCTTTCTGGTGTTCTGTGTTGTTCCATATTTATTTACTGTTCACACGTACACCCTTTACTTGACCCAAATGAACTTTGTGTTGCTTTAACCTCCTGGCCTCCAGTCGAAGCCAAAATTTTCACTGATGCTAAATGCCAATGTTGTGATAAAGATATGGATGGTTGGGGACTTCATTGCTTCTCCTGCAGAATGAATGCTAGTTGTCGCCCACAACATGCTAACATCAACAACATCATTCATAGATCCCTAAACCGCATCAACATCCCTTCCAACTTTGAACCTTGCAGCCTCATGGGAGATAGCAAGAGGACAGGGGATTTGGGTTTGGGAGAGGGGCCGCTGTCTGGTCTGGGATGCAATAGTTGTGTCACCCCCAGCCACTGTCAGGACAGTGTCATCCAGCCTGGATATGCAGCCTAACAAGCTGAAATAACATAAATCAATAAATGCCAAGAACTTAGCCTCAACTACATTAATTACAATCAGTGGCCATCGAAACGCCTGTTGACTACAGCATGAAAACTGCCCCTTCCTTGGTGCACTCATCAAGAAACTTGTTTATCACACTGGTTATCCATGAGAGTGCCACTGGCTGCATCAACGCTTGGCTGTGGTCCAAGGCAATGCTGCCAGCATTCTGATGTGTAGTACCCTAGGCATCCATGTGGTTATACTTTGGATGGTAGTAGTTATACGACTATTATAACTTTTGTGTTTACATTTATAGTTTCGGTTTAGGCTTTAAGGTCAGGGATAAGTTTTGGGGTTTAATGCAGTGGTTCTTAACCTTTTTTACATATCTTACTCTTTTACCAAACAAGATTGCCAGATGTACCCACCAATACACTCAAAAATGGTGCTCATTTATTAAAAATATGAAATTAACAAACTGTTACAGTTCAGAATGATTTACAAAAATTTACATTTGCTGAAATTTATGATTCAGCAAATTTATCCCTTTAGACGATGAAATTTACCATAGGTTAAGAACCACCAGTTCAGTGTTTAGGTTTAGACTTAGGGTTTATGTTTTGGATGTTATTAGCAAGCCTAGTGTGGTCTACTGCACACTTGTTATGCGTTAGTGTCACATGACATGAGGCAGACAAATAATTTTTCAAAAATTAAGATCCGCCAGCGGACCAATAGCTACTGCCTTCCATTTCAAAACTGCCATTGCCACTCACTTCCCTTGTTGCATGATTAATTTCATCTGTATATCACTTAACTCTTCAAACATGCTTGCCTTCCACCTTCTTTGTTGTGTAAAAGGCTTATTTGCATTACCTTATGTTTCTTGTTTTTGTATTANATATGTGACTTCACTTTTCGCAATTTTTTATATATTTTTTTAATAATATGTATTTTCATCTCCCATATTTGTTTACTNTTCATACCCACACACCTTTTTGCTGCCCTTGATATGCATGCAATATGCAAAAGGACAAAAAATATTGTGCATGACATGCAAGCATGGAATCACTACAAAAAAATCAACTATAGTAGGTACGTTATAATCGCGGCTGCGCAGCGTATGCAAATGAGGTCGATGGTGTCACGCACTGTGCTAGCAGCTTTTGCTGGCTGACTAGGTCACTTCTAGTTATAGTATAACTTATAGTATAAGTATAAATTACTTTATTTGCTATAAACATCAAAAAACAGCACCTGGTTTTCCCCTTGGACTGTTTTAAGCTGGTCTTAAACGCATCAAGAGCTTTCCAAATATCCAGAATTTTTTCCTCTTCTTTAGGAAAATCATACTTCTCTGGAACTGCTTCAGCCATTTTGAATAAATTGCCAAAAATGACACAAAAATGCTAACCTGTCTCTGAAATTGAATGTTTTCAATAATAGGTACTTTCGTAACAAATTTGTATGCTGTGTAGTGGTTTAAACATTTTTGGTTACTATTATGGACCTGGATAGAAAAAGAGCACATCTGCTTGCAATGCACAAAATGCAACTTTTAGTGCACATGTTGGTGCAAAGAAGTGNTTTGGTACACTACTACAATGAACTTGAACACAACTTGGCTATTAAGCATAGATCATATCAAANAACAGAATGAGAATAAGAATGACATGAAAAATTATGAGGCACAGAAATTTTTCAGCATAGTAAATGACCTTTGTTCATGTTCTTTGTTTGAATTGCCATATGGGAATATTTATGAAAATTTNACCAAATTTTGAATGATCTAGATGCAGGGACTTATACTAGCTGGANATACTTTNACAGCAAATGTTTTTCACACCATGTAAATTATGTAAAACACTTACCATACACTTTTATGTGCGTAACAGATTATTTAGATGTGAAGGAACTAATCATGGTAATCATTGTGCACAGCTTCTAATGATGTTCGTTCTGTCCAATACACAGAAAAGGAAAAAAAACTTTCCATACATGCATACATGGTGATGGTTATTGGCTGGCTTGGGTTGTGCTTGCGAAGGTACAATTTACAATAGCCTGGGCCGCGTATGCGACGATACTAGTACTACACATGCTACTTAAGTTGACTTCTGATCAGAGGTGATAAAATTTAAGCGTTGTTACAGCAAAAGCTCAGGAGCGTTCCATGTTGAGTTAACCCGATTTAGCCTATTCTCATTGTGAGTACGTGAAAAACCCTTTGCACACTGCACTGCAAACATACCTACAATGCCAAAGCATTCGGCCATGTACAGCTTGGAATGATGAAACACATAAACCACGTGTTGTCATATTTAGCCAAGCGTAACAGTAACGGCTCACTGCTTCGTCTACAAGTAAATTAGGCCTATACAACAAGACTAACTACAGTAGCTCTCTGGCGCGCAGGTAAGGTTACGCAGGTGTGAGGGTGCTCACAATGACTGTTGCGGAGCACTTTGGGGCTCCACTTTAAATAGCGCGTCCATTTCCTCTTACTGAATGGTTGCATCAGTTCGTTTCAAGCACAGTTTGTTTTTACGAAAAGCAAACTTTAGTTTATGTGAATTTCGTTGAAGTGACCGTAGCTGATGTAACCTTTCTGTAACTTAAGAACTGCGTGTGCTGGACAAGTAGTAAGCCTTGAAGTTTCCTATTTTTTGTTTTCTCTGTATAAAGAGTTGCAAGAACATTATGCTCCAAATACGTAACTTAGAAATAAAAACTAAAACTGTTGCAGTCTTCAAAAGCTGTAGCTTTCTCCCGGAATAACTGACATACATAACTGAAATTAATGAAGGCGCTGCTGTACCTATTGTACTTGCTCCGCCGCTTCTCGTCAACGGTATCCTACCATCTGGCGTTGTTTCGTTTGGATCGCTAGCAGCCCACTATGCAGTATTTGGCTGGCTACTGTTTTTGTGTTGTACGTTTGATGGCATTGTTTTCTGTAAACAAAACTGAACACATGTTGATGACATTTGTGTGTGGCGAGGCTCATAAAAAAGCACGCAATAGGTGTAAAGCTCAGTTGTAAAGAGTCTTAAAGACAATGTTTATCCACACAAATCGCGAAGAAGTAACACAATTACCAACAGACCATATGGAGTGAGTACTATCGATGAATGTATTCTGCCAGACACATGGCATCACCAAATAAATAAGGTTGAAAAAACAAGGGTATAAACATAGTGCAAGATTAGCAGCAATTAATCCAATAAGTATTGGGTACACGCAAAGTAAAATAAGGTGCAATCACCTTGATAAAGTGTGCATGGCCAAAATGTTGAGCAGTGGCATTTTATTTAAACAATGAGAAATGAACCTGCAAAGTTTTTGAAACATTGCAAGCAATGTAATTCAGCTTCTATTGACTAGGTTAGGCAAGAATGACATATCATATGTTTGGAATGGTGCATGTGACCTCTTGGCTTTTCCTGACCTGGCTCTTTCAATTTTTCTGACTGATTACTTAACTTTGTGTCTAGCATACCAGCAGATTTTAAGAAAATTGGTTTCTTTACACTATTTGGCTTGGTCTTTGTTGGTGGTTGTTGGTTACTCACCCATGTTTCACATACAGCAACTTAGCACCTAGGTCAACTCAGCCGCCACTTGCTCCAGCCGCCAGTCACATCCAGTACGGACGTCGGCGAAACGCAAACGCGTTACAGGAGTGCGGCCACATT
>JGI24021J15306_10007710_pt1 | contig 13143 bp, 6 predicted proteins | sample Ectturendosymbi1_FD_15306 | JGI IMG/M metagenome (IMG submission 15306) | reverse complement strand
AAAAAATAATTGGTGTTATAAGAACTCACTAAAACACGAAATTAAACTTATAAGCTGAATTTATAGCTACAACTACGCTTATAGCTTTGTGTGTTGAGCTTAAACTAACAAAATAACGAACTCTTGAGAATACTGTTGAAAGCAAAAATTTTGTACCGATGACAAGCACCAAGTCTTTTAGTTCAGTTAAGAAATATTTTGGATAGCCATACAAAATTGAGGATTTCATTTCACTTTCTTTTTGAATAAATATTGTCTAAGAAGCAAGGAAATTGTTTTTACTGACCTTAAATCTTCAATTTCTTGTTTCAAGCGAGCAATCAGAAAATCAGAGTCTGTCGTATGGTTTGCGTAGATTCTGTTTTTGATGGATGCAACCCTTTGTGCAAATCTACAAGTTGATATCGATTCATCTAAGTTAGGCAGTTCGTTGCTCACGGTAGCCACCATGCGGGTCACCGAGTTCCCACCAAGACTGTCGCTAAGTACGAGTGTGATGAGGCTGCTTCTGAATGGCACATGCTGGCTCTTTTGCGGCGGCTTGCCCAGTTGTTTGTGACTCAGTGCCTCTATTACACGCTGTAAATGATGCAAAGACAAGTTTATGTTTCTGGTTTCTTTTAGCAAAATTTTGTTTACATTTGCCCACTTGCTAACTCGTTCCGATCCAGCCAAGTCAACAAGATTGATTTTGGAACGCGTAACTTCCGCCTTAGTGGGATTTTTTGTCGTAATGTAGATGGTGAAGATGCAATGTGAGCGGGATGATGCTTCGTTTAACTGAGTTTCAGCAATTTTTCGCGTTGCATTACCCTGATTCAAAAGCTCAAAGCTGTGTTCCATGCTCCTCACTTCATGTAAAGAGAGATTTTTCAGATGAACTTTGTTTCGGGCGTCTGTCATCGCAAACACGCGTGATAGATCTTTCACATTTCGAGGGGTTTTAGATCGCAGCCTTTCACTAAGCAAGTCGAAACCTTCGTTGTTGTAGATCTCCAGGTATGAAATTTGAACTGATTTTTGGCCTTGTTGTTTTGAGAGGTAAGCAAATACATCTGCAAGTATGCGGGGAATGATTCCTGACTCTGGACCAAGATACTCTTCAAAGCCATCAAATGGTGATGTTTCTTCTGTGACTTTTGTGCTCTGTATTTCGTTGATAGATGCTTCCTCGTTTTCCTGAGAATACAATTACAGAAAAAATCTCATCAAACTATGGAGTCTTCGATTTTGCGGTTACTGGGCAATCCTTAAACAGAAAAAAGCATCTTCACACATTGGACTGCTTAAAAGACACGCATAGCACAGATGGTTTATCATGTACAAGAATCTACAGTTTACAAGTGGGAACAAATGGTTTTACTTTCTATAAAAAATAGGACTGGGCATTACAAACCAAACAAACAACTTTATTAAATGTTTTCACTGCAAAAATTTCGACTTTTTTACAGTCTTGCTTAGCGTTGCTTTCGCATTGATCATTTGGGTTTGGTGACGATTTGCTAACAATCAATTCGTCGAAGTGACTGTTGGATGTCGTGACGATTCTATAACATGACGATTCGACTGCTGGTTGTTTTGCAATTGGTCTTACATCGCGCATCCGTCAAAACGTCAATGACATTATTTACAGACTGCCCTGTGGTAATTTAGTGAACAATCTTCTGCTAGAAGATAATTTTGGTGGATTTGTCACGAAAAGACTTCTTAAAACTCACAGCGGGGGGAAGACAGTTCATTTAACGTGAAATCACACCACCCAAAGGCGACATTCGAGTCCATCTTATTTGGAGAAGCAATAAGATTGTGGGGCCTAAACCAAAGGAAAGAGGATTACATCAGCAGCTAAAACCGACTCAAAGAAAAAGCTATATGTTCAAACTTCCCTCTGGACATGACAATGACTTGATAGCGTTGGCATCAAATTGGGAAGCAAGGTAACTCTATCAGAGCCAGATAAAAACTTGAACAAGAAGGCAGTTATCACCAACAAAGGATCTACCAGGCAAAAACTAACAATCTACAAGCACCTCGCTTTAACCAATGCAAAAAAGCAAACCGAAGGTATGTCGAGGCCTTGCAAGCATTGTGCACTTTGCGGTTGCCATGGAAAACACAATAGATCCATGGTATCACGTGTTTAAAGAATAACGACAAAAATAAAACTTTCCCACTGAACCAAAACTTGACATGCACAAAATATGGTATTTATGTAGCGACTTGTGTGATATGTCATGAACAATATGTTGGCCAAACAATGACCAAATTTTCTACGAATTTTCTTGAAATCACCCAGTACACATCAACTGGTCCCTGCTAAGAGACCAAAAAATGAAGAGATTTTAGTGATGGACGAGGTTTTCGATGAAGTGTCAGTTAACAATGCTCTTCTTAAAAAAGTTCAATATAACGTCAGTTAACAATGCTCTTCTTAAAAAAGTTCAATATAACGTTTTCCAAAATAATGGAGCTGAGACCAACTGAAGGAAAATGTTCGCTGAAAGCAATATTTTCCGCTACTCTATAAGCTGGTAAGCGTTGTATTTCTATTCCTGTCAGAAATGCATTAGTATCGCGCGTGTTTTCAATTTTTTTCAGCACAGTGGACCAAGGAATGAAACGACAATCAATTATGTTCTACAAGTGAAAACAAATGTTGAAATTAGTTGAAGTGAGATGTACGCTGCGTAATAACCAAGCCTTGTTGGAGCGGATTGTTTGTGGGAATAAATATGATATATTATTTAATACAAAACATGCTGCCTGCATAAATATTGTTCTAAAACTTCTATTGCTTTAAATTGTCTCTGTTTTTCTGGTTGTCCTTATTTTTCAGTTGAGATTGATATTTTAAAGTTCCCAAACCGGTTTTCAAGTGTATTTCTTTTTCCATACTATCTTTCTTTAAATCAATCCAAGCTAATCCTCTAGCAAAGATAAAGAAACTGATCACACATGCAATAATTGGTTCTCGGGTCCGGTAAAATGCAAGGGAAAATTTACAGTTTGGTATAAATTAAATCTGCTAACGTTTTCCGTCAGAAACAAGAACCAGTTTGATTGCCGGTAGCGTTATAGCAATAACCTATGTTGNTGCGTAAGAGAAGTCGTTTAAAAATGTTTTGAAACAAGCTTACCTCTTCTTTTTCTTCTTCGTCTTTAGTCTCCTCATTTAAGTTTTCGATTGAAGGTAACTTTCTGTCTTCCTCTACAGTTTCTTCAATATTTTCCAAGTCTCTTGTTCGTGCATCTCTTTCCTGAAACAGTCGTGCCTGTGCAATCCTTTCCTCTAAATCGTCTCCCGGGGCACCTAGAATTGTGTGAGTTTTTCCCGTAGCTGTTTGACCATAAGCGAAAATCGTACCGTTGAATCCCTCAAGAGCACGCTCAACAACGGGCCTTCCCACCTCGAGATACAAGTCACGTTGCTCCGTGGGTTGGTCAAATATGTCATCGAAACCAAACCTATAACTTGGAATGTACGTATGTCTTTCAATGAATTCATCAGGTGCTTGAAACTTAATAGAACTGGATTTTCCATAACGTTTTGTCCCCTTCAATGATCCACCTTCATCAATAGTGTATTCAACGGCATTTGGAGATGCTGTTGGCCGTATGCGAAGAAAAACTTGAATTGCTTCGTTCATTCTATCAACCTAGCGTTGCGGCTGGTCTTTCAACAATTTTGTGCTTTCACAAATTGCTATGAAAAGATGTCATTTGAAGTGATATCTCGACATTGCAGCAAAACACAAAACTTTATTACGTCCGATCTAAACAGAAACAAATTAAGCTCGGATAAAGCTGTGCATTTAGATGTTAATTAACAGATTAGTTCTTAACATAATATGTCATCTTCTTCGACGTTTTCAAGAATTTAACAGTGGTCTTTCCATCTGATATCAAACTTTTAACAAGCTCTGTTTAAACGATACATTTCACTTTTGCTTCCATGACTGCGTAGAGACTTTGCTTACTGCTGTTGCAATCCAGTGTTGTAAAATCAAAAGATTGTCTGAATTTATTAGTTCAACTTTGTACACCATCAGGTTTATACAATACTTTGCCTCTTATCTACTGTCTATGACTCGATTGCTGTATGTGAATCGACTGAACGCTTGCTTCACGATCAAGCTCTACTTCAGAGGTTATATCAATATTGATACAAGATAGCCGAATTTGCTTGTTTTCATTTCTTTCGTCAGGGTAACAGAGTAAGGGGCATTAGAAACTAAAGAAAACATGTTTGAAAAGCAATTGGCACAATACGGCAAGAAGTGCTAGAAATAATGTGTAATGTAAAAGCAAACCTTCATTTTGGAAAAAAAATAGGTCAAACTTTTTCGCAAACTGGAAACTGGTCATGAAACTTCCACAGCCATGTTAAACTTACATCAACCGCAAACATTGTCTAACTAAAGAACTTTTTGCATTGCTGTCACACCTGTTGTGAGAACTCGCGTCAAACATTGAAAACCACAGGCCATGCTCATTTCTGATGAGGCTGTGCTCATTTCTCACCAGTGGCGTAGCGAGCCTAAGTGCCGCCCGGGGCCGACCATAATAGTACCGCCCTTTCCACCCCTTAAACTTGCTTACATATATTTAAAATGAAAAAAGATCATGTTTCTTGCTTAATTAAAGATATATGGATTAATAAAGCATCTTGTAAATTACAACGAATACTCACAAACTGAAATGGGTCTTGTTTTTCATTGTCGATATGAGTCGTGCTGTATTCTGCTTGTCGTCACCTATCTCATCATTAATTTTTCTATTTTTTGCATTCTTCACATATGCATATGTACGAACCCGAAATGTTTCGTCAAATTTTCTTCCCTGTTGGTTTTCGATCTCCCGTAAACTCACCAAATGGCATTTTGAATAATTGACTCATTCCAGTGGATCAAACAAAAAATTAAGGGATGTGATGGCGGCATATCTGTTTTACAGATGTAAACATTTATTTTTGCTAAAATTTCCTGTAGTATCCCAGCCTTCAACTAAAAAAAGTATATATACTGCATATAGCAGGCTATACTAATAAATCTGATGATATGATCTCAGTCATGTGAAGAACCTTTCATTGTTCACTTCACGATTCAATAGTGGTTTAATCCTCTTGGAATATAAAAAAGGCTTCAAACATTGCTACCGGCACTTGCGAGGAGCCCTGTGTGGGTGCGTGGACCCATTTTGAAAAAATATGTTAAACACGTTTAAAACCCGCTATGGTTGAGAAGCGCTGGCTTGCAGCCTTCTTCGCGGCTTGCGCACTTGGTAAAGCTGTTGAGTTGGACTTCTCACAATTACACGTGCATAGTGTTATTCCTTGCCTTTGTGCGTTACCAACAGAACCGTCACCAGGTCTGCAGTAGTGGGACTTGGCGTTTGTTCAGGGGTGCTTGACATTCTTAAATTTGGCAAAAAATCCACTGATTTATAGTGTTTCACATTGGGAGTGCTTGGAGCTTTGTTTGGGGGTAAGCCCACCAAAGTCCCCGTGGCTATGGGACTGATTACCAACAGACGTCTATTTCGAAAACTATGTTACCAAACCATGCCAGGTGGGACATAGGCTTTTTGGATGCTCAGCAGTGATTGCAACGCCTTACATTCGACGATAATTGCGTTGAACAACTTTATTCAGTACAGCCATTTCCAAGTTGTGCAACCATTTCGATCAACGCCCTTATTAAACAAACAACATCATTATCTAAACATTAACCACATCAATATCTAAACATATCGTCTCATATCGAAACTCAAGCTGCCTATCGGCTGGCTCTGATTTACTCTACTTGCAGTTCAAACTGACGATCTGNGCTTAAAGTTACCCACGCAAACACACCAACTACATNACCACGCCTTCAAGAACGTTATTTTCCGAGATTCCTACACCATTACGTTATGCAGAAAAACAGCCGTTTTATTAAAATTGAGCAACGTTATCTTTGCAGAGGTCTTCAATTCAACCGCCAAAATTGAATGTTGATAAGCCCACCTAATGACTAGGCTACAGCTTATGGCGTTTATTTGAAATATCCCACTGACCATTAAAAATGGCATGAGGTGTGCCAAGAAATTTTTTTATAATTTTTGCGACGGCAGTTAGTGGCATTCCAACGCCTGAAATATGCTTCTTACCGGGGCAGTTGAGGCGCACGATCTTACCCAAGGAGCGCTACGACGATTTGCTCAGTGGCGGTGAATCGGACACGCAACCTTCCAATTAAGAAGCGGACACTGCCACTAAACTATCGCCAGCCCAGCGAAATCTGCGTCACCACTGCCTAGGTGTCAGGTGATGTTATGACTAGCAGTTGGGCGTTACTCTGGACACAAAGACACGAGAAAAGAGATTAGGCTAGCCTTGGCTGTTTACGGTGATTGCATACAAAGCCTTTTTTATCAGATTTTGAGAGGAGGGGCAATATAAACCGCGAACAACCGGAACCCTAACGTTTGCTAGTCTGCTGTCAAATGTCACCTCTTTCCTTTGTTCAAAGGATTTTTCACTGCGATGACGGAAATGGCTTTGTCTGGCGAGGAAGGTGTAGAGAATGGTGCACAATTGCCCCCCCCCAAGTAAGTGTGTTAAAAAAGCCCTGATTTCAAGACAAACACTGTGGCACTTTGGCACAATGGATATAACCCAGACATTTTGAATAAACATTTCAACAATTTGCTCACTCCACAACTACATGTCGTATTTTTTAGGCTAGCCTACCAGTCTAGGGCTTCTAAACACTATGACTTTGAAATCTAAACACAAAAATTGAAGAGGTAGAAATTTTAAAACTTATAAAAAATACTTAAAAAATAACGAAAAGCTAGAACATTTAAACGTCTTTCAAAGATTAATTTTTAATCAGCAAAGTGCTGCCCCTCAAAAGGTGCCGCCCGGGGTTCGCGGCCCCCAGCACCCTCCCCCTTGCTACGCCACTGTTTCTCGCTGACAACCACAAACCAGAGTCGTCATGGTCATTTTCCAATGAGCGTCCACGTGAACATTTGTTTTTCGAAGATTTGCCAATAACTAAGCAATGTCGAAGTGCTCTTGCTTTGGTGGCAGCTTCTCACGGAGAGTGCATCGTTTTTTCTTCTCGAAAACTGTGCCGGAAAGAGGGTGTGATGCAGACGGCATGTAGTTATTCCGGCAGTGACGATCGAAGGCAATTGATTCAAAATCAAGTCTTCGCTTTCAGTGACTCCGTTTCAGTGCTTCTCACTGGTTGACTTGACTCAGCTAAAGTTTTGTGAGGAAATTTGATTGTCGGTAATAACCAGTGCTGGCACGTGGCACAGTATAATTAGAATGAACTGTCAGTCAAGGACCCAAAACGACTTTAATCAATGAATTCAATCGATTTGGTTCACCGCGTGATACCAACAGCTTAAGCTTGAATTTCAGGCTTTAAGATTCAACATTGATTCAGTTTTCAGAAAAATGTTTCACGCACTTCATATTCCTTTCGTTGTGGACAAGAACGGTATGGCTTTGCGTTAATCCCGTCGATCCCATTTCCAACACCCATGAAGTAGATATAGGCTGCAATTAAGGAATTTTTTCTAACAACACTGCACGCCCTATGTCCTTTGCTTATATTCCCTGTTAACGTGTTTTAAAGCGCTCATTTTGCCATAAGACTGTTCTGCATATACTAAACATTGCAAGCAGCTCCACGAAAACTTTCTGAAAAGATATCACCATTTGTTAAAACTGCACATAATCGTATAATGCACTTACGCTGAGCGCTGCCCGAGCGAGAACGAGAAAAGCCGTACAACATTGCTGCAGTGCTTTGCACCACGAAACCGAAATGAAATTTCGTGACTCATTTTTGCTTAACTGGCTCCCGCTATGTTTTTACCACGTAGTATCTTGTGTGTTACATCCAGCGTGATCGTGTCAACACGCCACTTGAACAATCCATTATAGTCTCTAGATCTCTGGACAAAGGTAATTTAATAGCAACGTTGTTGGCAACCTGAAACACGGAGTAAATAAAAGCGATTCGATTGGCGTAGTTACGTACAAGTTCTCCACACATACAGATATCCTTCATTAGTGCCAAGCAGGGTTCCTTCTCAGCCTTCAAAAAAACATTTCAGGATTTTCAAAGTTTTGACAGCCAATTCACCCAAATCGAAAGTCTGTAGTAAGCCAAACAGTAACACCGGTACTATCGAAGTTAAATAGCTCTCTGAAGTTTCAAGTCGCAGTGTGTGAAACTTCTAAAAGACAAACATAATTCAGGCCAACCCACTAAAATCTGGTAATTCCAGGTGCTAATGGTGAAACATGCCACTTTTGTTACAGCAAACACAAAAATGATGCTCGTGTTGCGTAGTGCAACTTCTTTGGATAGCTTAATGAAAAAGTCAAATGCTCCAAATATTTGTTAAAGGTTTAAATTTAGGAGCATATTTTCAACGTTTCTGGCTTTTGAAAAGTTTTAATGTTTTGTTTCTACATGGAAACCATTTTTGTCTTATAAATTTGGTTGAACGCAACTCTACAAACTCTACATTTGCCTGTGACAAGCACGTTTGAGACGACCTTGTCATCAGTGCATTTAAAGGTTTTTGAGAAAGCTATAGGCTCCAATAAACATGGTAAAAAGCTTACCGTGACCCTTCTTCGCTATGCAGCAAGCAGTATATCTAGAGTTTACGTTCAGCTGTAGAAGCAGTTATTGTCACTAAGTTGTCCGTGCAGTGGAAACAAAACACGTCCTCTGTATCCTCATAGTTGTACTTTTACTAAATTCTGAAGTTAATATCCTCACAGTGTTTCGTGTTTTAGACAAACTTCACTCTTTTAAGGTCAAGGCGAAGTGCAATCGTCAAAAGTCAGTGAGGCACCATTCACTCTGCTTGTAGAAGACTTAATGGTATGTTCGAAAATGCACCAATTTCTTATCACATCAGTGGTGCAAATCGGACCTGATGAAATGCTGGAGGGTGTCAGATTGAAATATCTTGTAAATTTTGTGCATCGTTTCCACGTGGAAATAAGCCTCACGACGTATCAAAATCGTAGACTTCATTTGTATTGTCAACCAAGCGAGTTTCCAGCACTTTGTTTCAAAAAGTGAGAGCGAATGCTTGAAAAGGATTTTTTAGCATTAAAATATAACTGCCTTCTATACACAAAGAATGCAATTAAACACGTTTTGCGTTGTTCCTTTTAACTTTTCTCATAATGTTCATGTGGAACTTTAACCTACTACAAAACCTTGAAGAAAAATAAAATTTGCCGTGTTTTTGTCCCTATCGCCCAAGGTTACGGAGGTTAAAAAGGGTACACATTTTTGGTAACTGAAAGGTTATATTGTAGGCGTCACTGTTCACTTTTAGCCAAACTGGTTACTAATTAAACATCGGTTCTCGTAAGAATTCTAAGTTCAGATTTCCATTAATAAGGAACGCTTGTCGCTCAAGGGCGACAGAGAGCAAGCCCAAAACTTGCTTTGGATTGTGACCTTAAGCATTGGTTAAAAGAGCTCTCCATTGAAGAAGCAACTTGAGTTGAAACGAATAAAAAAAAAATAATTTAGGAATTGTTTAATGATCCGTTTAATGAATTGAAAATAACTCATGATCATAATATTTGGCTTTTATTCAAAGTACAAACTATAAAAAAAAATTATAAATGTAGAAAAAATAGAAACAACAAGCATATCTCTTGTTAGCGGCGTGACAATTTCGCCGCTTTAGAGATACATAAAATAAGTTACTAAAAATGTAATTTCACAGTTTTGTTGAAGATGTACAGCCATTCACGCATGTAGATAGTCTGGAAAGCCAACTGTAATGTTGACGCAACTCAGTCTCTGCTGAGAAAATATCTCTGATTTTTAAGACATTTTAAATATACTAATTTGTGACTACAAATCATTAAATGTGGAGCATAAAATTGGGCCAGACTTCTCACCTTCATTAAAATTTTTAAAAAACTTGAAAAAACCATTCGTGTTGTTTTCGAAACGTTTCAGTTGGGTCTTAAATCCATCTTCAATCGGAAGTCAAGCAACGCTAAGACAATGCAAGCAATCCAAAACCAAAAGACTCTGTGTCGCAGAAAAGCTAATGTGTAGCAGAAAAAGCCGAAAGCAAACCTACGACTGCTGCTCTTGTAGAAAACGCTGAAAACAAACGTAGGTCTACAAGCTACGTAAGAAAAACGTTGAACGTTGAAACAATATTAAGGGTGCCAGCAACAAAAAATTCTTATAACAAAGCTAAGACTACCGGTGACCTACTGTGCAGAAATTACAGCAAGTGAAAGATATTGCTTAAATTTGGCGTGAAGTGAAAGCCATGACATTTGACTTTGTGAAACTTCGTGCTAATATTTCTTTATGCTAGGACAGCGTGGTCCAACTTCTTTTAACCTACGGGCTATTTTACAAAAACGTGACAACTTGAGGGCCGCTTCCAACAGAATGATGTACGAGTTTAAAACAACATGTTCACAAGATTTAAGACTGAAAAGGGAAGGTGAGTGCGTCATTGAAATCGCTACACACTAGCAATTTCTTATAAATCTCTATTAGTGAAATGCTTGTGCTCGTGACTTCTCTGACGTGTCATTCCTTTATCAATACCAATGTCAGTGGTAGCAGTGGAAGACTACCGTCCAGAGTTTTGTCTGCCATTCGATTTTAGATTTTACTTGCTTTATAGTATAGAAAATGTGTTCTCACACGCATGTGTGCTTCCAAACATCGAGTGCATTTTTAGCGTGAAATCTTTCAGTTTCGGAAATCTATCTTTGCTGACTAATTTCCAGAAGTTCTCTGCAGTTTGCAGGAATGGGCAATTAATTTGGCTGGCCTACCACTTTGAGAAGGTCGCGTTTAGCGGATAGATAGACGGATTTATTTGGCGGTACTGTGTTCATTACGCCATATGTACTATATTCAAGACAACAAACGCCGGGCCACCGTAAAAACACAAAGGTTATCTATACAGGTGCTCCAGCGCAGGGTCGGGGAAGACCGTACCTTCTTATTTGATCTTAAAATAAATAAATAAAAAACAACAACAATAGTACACAAAAAAGATACTATTCATCATTCTTGTGCAAATGTACTTTATCCAGAGCAAGCAATTCAGTGAGACAAATGCAACTTCACACGCTTTTCAACAAATTTCAGAATTGAAGATTTTTCCTGAATGCTTCCTCGGGCCACAGAAAACGATGCGGTGGGTCACATATGGCCCGCGGGCCTGTAGTTGGACCACACTGTGCTAGGATATTAGCAAAATATATTGAACAACTCCGAAAAACAAGAAAAAATTATAATGTAAGTCAAAACTTTCGTAGTTTTATAAATTTTGGTTGAACTTATAAATGCATATTACGTTTCACGCTTTTGTCCAAGTTTGTGTAAATCTTAATCGAACTTTCTTTGCTAGAGCTAACTTTTACTGGTTCGCATTTTTCGGAGGGATTTTTTTGTCTTTTTTCACAAACTTTCTACTTTTAATAAACTTTGTGGAAAAAACATTTTTCGAAGAAACACTGCGATCGTAACCACGGGCGTCGGAAGGATTTTTTCCAGGGAGAGGGCAATAGTGGATTTGTCCAGAGGTAGCCAAACAGATTTTTCAGGGAGGGAAGTTTCCCTCTCGAAACTAAGAAAACAACCTTTTTTGCTGAACATTTAATAGGAAAATGTCAAATTTCAAAATCTAGGGGGCCTTGCCCCCCCTTCCGAAGCCCATGATCATAACCTAACAAGACAAAAATGTTTGAAAGAGGTTAAGGAAAAATTATAACAGATTTTCATACTTGCGTCTATTAACTATTCAGGACCACACTTGAAGACAAATATTATCTGAGCTTATAGCAAGTTGTGCTGCAGGCTGTGCAGGTTTCATATTTTAAGGAGCTGTTACTGGTTTAATGGAATCGCGGAAAAGGTACAAAAGCACTACAGGTTGTCTACGGATTTTAGTAATATACATAATTGTAGAAGATGCAAAGTTAATGAATAAGTTGAGCTTGACTGGTATTGCATGGTCTTTTTCCGATCTTGATCACTTTTCGTTTGCCAAACGTTTGAAATAATTTTACCTTTTAGTTCAGGTTAAATGAGTCAGCATCGTTCCTGGAAACGATTGAAGAATAGAAGACCAAAAAAATGGAAGCAAGGCAAATTTCCATAATCGTCAACACGGCATGAATGTAATTGGCCATATTAACTTGCAAAGTCAAATATCTGGTAATAACAGACGTTTTCTTTAAGACTAAGAACTGGGCCTAGCTCAATCAATGATGACGACAGAAACTTGTACCATTGCATGTCCACAGGGCTGGCCCTAGCAAGTGCCGGTCCTAATGCAAGACCTAGGCGCGGGGCCCCTCTGAGCAGTGGTTTTATGACATCATCGTGTTTAGTCAACCATGCTATACGACCATGCTGGAGGGCAGATGTAAAGCCTTAGCACGAGAACTGAACAAGGATGCAGTGTTAACAAAAAAGGTGTGGTAACGCACCGACAAAACCTAGCCATTTTGAAACAGCTTCAAACTCATTTTAAGGCAAAACATGAAAAAGGTGTGGGAACGCCGCTCCCACGCGTTCCCACCCCACTACACCCCTGGAACTGAGCACATTTGCTAACATTCGGCAATAGAGGAAATTCATCGCTAGTTCTAACGAGAGTGTTGTTTGTTAATAATGAGATTTATGAGCCGTTTCTACTGAATTCTCGAGCGCAAGGGGTATCTGGAAAAAATGAACAATCTTCCTAGACACCATGACGCGGTGCTCCAAGATGCCCGAGGTCCAATGTAGGTGCATCGGCTTAAGGCCGCATGTCCGTGAAAATGTTTCAAGGCCGCATGTCCGTGAAAATGTTTCAAAGCCGCATGTCCGTGAAAATGTTTCCCTGCATGTCCGTGAAAATGTTTCAAACTTTTGCTTGAGTTACGAGCTTGTAGGATGGTTAGTATTGTTTACACAGGATGCACGTAAAATCACACGTTTTAGTAATCATGGCAGGTCAAGATTTAATAGTATACAAATATGTAGTGTGCATCAACACTTTCAGCTAAATTGCTAATCCAAGCGTTTGCAAAAGATACATTTTCTGCATTTTTCTAAGGATGGAACATTTAAGATTTGA
>JGI24021J15306_10007709_pt1 | contig 13144 bp, 4 predicted proteins | sample Ectturendosymbi1_FD_15306 | JGI IMG/M metagenome (IMG submission 15306) | reverse complement strand
TGACGAATTAAGCAAATTGACGAATTAGACGAACAGAAATGTACACAAAAGATAGGGATTCTGCCGGGACCGACGAAAAAGTGACGAATTAAGCGAATTGAACGATGACGAATTAGACGAGTTCTACTCTAATTGACTCCATGCCAGGAAAGCACAGAAAAACTTTTGTTTTTAATTTTACACTACAGTGTTTGCTGTTTAGATGAACACATTTTGCCAGATTGTTTGTTGTATATACGAGTATGTGCAGCTGAACAGACAACGCTGTGAAACTGACGGCACAGTCATAATATAAATAACATGGTACATGCCACATATAGGCCTATCACATATATGTCTTCAGAAAAGAAGCAGCTTTAAGCCTACCTCAGCTGGGTGTGTGTGAGGGTTACCTCGGACCTGTGATGCAGATGCTCAAGAATACTGAGCCAATTGGCTTCTGACGATGTTCTTGCACGGTTTAGCATACTGTTTTCAGTTGGGTTATTAAGAACCAAATTCCAAGTAAAAAATTGTCTATTTTCAAGTCTATAGCAACTTGGTAGAGGAAAATATAATACACATACCAACAGCTACAGAAAATTCATAAGGAGAAAGTTTGTCGAACAAACGTTTTTCGGGCAAATTTAGGGGAATTCGGGCAAAACATCCTTTGCACCCCCAAAAATTGCCTGCTGCTACACCTATGCTTATGTAGAGGCATAATACCTTGGTCTTTTTAGTGTTAATTTAAATTCAGCTTGATCGCACGCAGCTGGAAACCTACCAAGTGAATGCTGAAGGCCCCATTCGGAGGATACTAGCAGCACCAAATCGGCCGCAAAAAGCAAGCAGTTGATCCTGCAGCTTCCAACAGTAACACCTTTGTCGACGTGACTGGGACTGACTATCCAACTCACGTAGACTTTGAAGAGAAGTGTTATTAGCACACATCTTTCTTGAAGTCCAACAATCACGGTAAACGGTTGTGATTTAACGCCACAGGCATGGACACAAACGTCTGAGCAGACAATGACTTGACAGACAGTAACGGGCAGCCGTCAGCAACGTATTCCCGCAGCACTTCTGTTACAGACGCTACCTGTCTCAGAGTGTATTTCATGAATAACGTAAGTAATTGGTATTGAAATGACTTTTCTCAAATAAGAAACACAGCTCTAACATAAATTAGAAATGTCAATCGTCAAACGATTTGCTAATTGAACGTCTGAAATTAAAAATTCACCAACTGACCCAAAGCAAGCTTATAACTATTCATTTTGTTTAAGTTTAGTAACTTTAACATAGGCCTACATCTAGATCAGGAAGTAACGTTTCCAATAAGAGGATGGCGAAATCATTAAAATAATAACGATATGTGTGAAAAACGCTCTAAACATTAATCGATGGTGTCGCGCAGTTACAAACTTCAGACCATTGTACTGTTGGCCAACTGATTTAACATATCTGTAATATGCCCTTACAGGAGAGGTAATGCAACAGATCACGGACATCCGGTTACGAGAGTAACCACTACATCTCACAAAAGCAACAAGAAAGACAGGTTTCTCAACAGAACAATGAACTTACGAAATGAAGCAAGACAGCTTCGCAATGCTGCCATAAAGATACCAACAGCCAATTGTGTACTTTATCCTTGCGTATGTTCATATGTCATTGGGTGTTATGTAACTACAGCAATCTTGTACATAACCATAAAGCTCTGATCATCGAAAAACTCAAATTAAACGCTGCAAAGCTCAAAGTATAGGTAATCGCATAAACCGGGAGTAGGACCTGGGAAAACACATTGCTTTCGCGTCGTGAGCAAATCACACACTAGCGCCAATGCTGGAAAAGATTTAGCAAGAAATTTACCAAGCCATGAGAGGTTCCTTGCAAATTCTTTTTGATTGTGCATTACTACGTCATTGCGAGTTTCCCGCGAGTTATGTTGGGGGAGGCTTAAATCCCCCAGAGCCACCACTGTTACTTATTTGCCATCTGTCGGTACACCTGGTCATTTCTGTTCACATACCTAAGAGGTTAATGAAGCTACAGCTGCCACACATCTGCTACGTCTGCTGTGCATTCTGGGAACTCTTAGAACAAGGCCGATACGCTGCATGCAAAAATCTTTCTTACATTCTTGTCCACCAGGTTCTCCCACTTTATTCGGTGAGACCTTTTAGTCTTACACATTCATGCAAGCTGTGTTTGCTTATCAAGACGTAGCCTAACTTGGACACAACCAAGTTATGATCCTTCGACAGGTCTGCACCACTTCTGAGGCGAACATCCAACTCTGATCGGAACCCAGTCCGCAGAAACGGTACACAAATCAATGACCGTTTACTGAACGAATCTCTGTACCAGCAGTGGCGTAACTGGCCGGGGCAGGGGGGCGAGTCGGCCCTCCTGGCAAGGTGAATGCAAAAACTGGGCCCACTTTAGCTGACACAGCTGACATTTTTATATTTAGTATTATTTTGGTTTTCAGTAGGTTGTTGTTTTTTTTGTTTTTCTGGGTGTTTTCGTTTTTTTGTATTTTCGCTGCATGTACAGTGCAGTATTGAATAGAGTATTTCCAAGCCATTTTACTCGCAGTTGCAAGTGTACTGGAAAATAATGATGAGGTAACGTCAGAACTTGCTCATTTCCTGCTATCCAAACCGAACGTGAAAGCTTCACCAAAGGCCAATGCACCGAGTCCGAAATGCTTAAAAAAAGAATTTTAATCTCCGTAATAAGTATAAACTGCAATAACCATAAACTGGCCTTCTGCTTCCGCTGAATACATTTGACCATAAAAAGGACCAAAAAAAGAAAATTTCGGGCTTGCATTTTGCTTGCGTTTGACGAAAGGTGCCACAGCGATAAAATGATGCTTGCCTGAGGTCATTATTTTCGTGTGTGCAAAGAAAACGTGTTTGGTTTAAATTAGCCTCGCGTTATCCTTGTTTCATACCTTCAGTTACCAAGAACAAACAGTCTTTGCCCTTTAGGCGTGCAGGTTGCAACTGGAAATGTGCAATATCAGTAGTTTGTCAGCCAAGAACAGACACTTTTCCAGAAAAACCATTCTCATATACACAAAGTTCTGAGAAAAATGAATGCAGCTACAATGAACTAAACATGCATTTTCCTCAGCGTACCCATTTGAATTCTCCTCTTTGACACGCGAGAATTGGCAAGACGGCATCTTCGTTGTATGCTCAGGGTGTAGGCTGTGCTGGGAACGATTGCTTTGTCATCGAATGTGACCTACGAAAACAGAAAATTTTGACGTATAATAGTTCCTGAATGAATGACAAATATTTGAAAAGATAAGCACAAGTCGTGAATCAGGAAGTCGACCTCGAGTCATTCGTCATCACTTCGAGTTTAGCCGAGTCATTGGCAATGTCGAGTATTAATTGAATCGCGACTTGCTGTCAATTCGTGAAGAATCTCTCCTTTTTGACCACGAGTCTTTCAGCTTTAAGCAGGGGAAAGTAATGTAAAGGTTTCCTGCTAGTATGTGATCAATTTTACAAAATACTTTGAGTAAGAAACTTTATTTTCTAAAATTTTTAAAAGACTTCTACTTCCTTTCGCCTGGACAAAAGGTGATGAGAAAAACTTGTTCACATACCTTTTTAAAAATGGCTCGACGAGTCATCTTCAATAAAAATGGCTCGACAAGTCATCGCTGATAGTTTAAAGCAGAAACGAATGGATTGGTAACAGCTTCAAGGTTAACTTTATGAAGAGATGTCAGCATATTTTATTCAAACTTTTGAAATTCGTCTTAGTGCTCATGACCCTGAGGCCCTGGCCAGCTTTATCCTTAATGGCACAAATTGTCAGGAAAAAGCCAAACAGTTTCTGTTGTGAGGCCGTCAAACAAACATGTTTTAAATATAGCATAAGTGGCCATCAGATGTTGTTTCATGTTGCCCCTCAGTTACGGTGGGAAATGATAACTTGCATTATTATCACAAGTTTCACGTTAACCTTCACACGGCTTTTCTGCTAGCCTTCAAAACCGGACCGGCCCGCTTTTTCTATTTTTGTCCTGCGCCATACGAGAATCAGTAATGAAACGCTGGCTCACCGGGGCTTCTTTTTTAAATTTCTGTGCCAAAGTAAGAGCCCATAAGAAACGCAACGTTGAAAAGAAAAAGACAGAAAATCAAAAAAACTCCGTAAAATTTCATTACTGATGCAACGTAAAAGTTTGTAAAGACTAAATGCATTCTTCACATAAACTATGTGTTGTGAAACAGTTGCTGCATTCTAGTGACCTTACATGTTTATATGCTCGCTCACTTTTGTCGAATCATAAGCAAACTTTCGTATCCTGCGTTTAGTTTACCCCTTTTAAAATAGAGGTTCTTACCGGAGGCCGCAGGGGTCTCTAGTGAAAAACCTGGGACCCCCAGAAGGAATGCCGAAGTGTTTTCATTTAACCCATCACATGCACAAAAACAATGACTTCCATTTTGACTAATGACGTAAATATTTGTCGCGACCGGTCGTCATGCACCTCCTTTGTAGTTTGCGCAGGCAAGGGGTCCCCAAGTTATTGCCTTTAGGAATAGAGGTCCCCGGGGTTGGAAAGGTTAAGTCCACTGCTTAAAACCAAGGAATCTTTTGCCAAGTGTGACAAAGACCAACGCTGATATAATGAATGGTCTGAAGATGTAGAAAACATGTTCAAGTATAACCACAATAAACGCTGACCCCTGCACAAAAATATTGTTCATTTTCCATGAAAGCAATCAATCTGATACCATATTACAAAATTAAAACGAATGGGAGATCAGAGGTTGTTTAAGAGGCCTAACACTCATATATTTAGTAAAAACAGTTTTTTCAGAGAATCAAAGTCAAAAGCAGCGAACTCTACAGCATTCGCGTCAAATCGTGTATACACGTAGGCAGAAGGACTTTGGCATTGCAGTGTGGATGCATGCTATAGTTCATCTGCCTACGTCTATACACTGCAGCCTACAGGATAGGGCACGATGTGAACATTTTAAATTGTAGCGCATTGCATGTTACCATGCTCTCTCACTTCGTTACAATTCAGGATACTGTTTTACTCAATTAAAAATAAAATTGAAAACCTCACATTCCAGATAATATTTTGCATAACGTGTTTGTTGTTGCTTAGTTAAAAACTTGCCTGTTGTGAGAGGGAGGTGTTGACATTGAAACTCTGAATGATGGTTTTGGCTTCTCCTGGGCCAGACAAGTGAACCGTGTAAAATCGAGATGTTGAGTTATTGGAAGAGAGAAATTTCAGGTTAATAGATGTCAGTCCTGCTCTGATTGCAATACCAACGTTCACAGAACAAGCTGGAAAACAGTAATTTCATTTTGGAATGCTCTTGACTAATTCGCAAAAATTGCCAATTCTGCAGTAATTATAATTTTTTTATTTTACTTTTTACTTTTACAAGAAACCAGTGGCGATAGGTGTTTTGTCAGAATGCATTAGTGCAACTTCTGGCTGGCAGCCATACTTCCCCCTATTAAAACTAGCACATAATCTTGAAGGCAACATAGAGGTGTTTATCTTTTGTTGAATATCATTTTGTTGTAGTATATCGTCAAGTGAGCCGCATTTAATTTTTAAAAGGCTACTTAATAGACGGTTGGCGTGATTTTAGTCTTTCAAATTTTTGGGGAATGTTTGGATTTCAACAAAACTCACAGCGCAAACATAAATGGCACCGGGATGTTTTCTTTCTGAAAGTATGGACGCAACGTTGTTTCTGTTTTTCTGCAAATTTTCCGATTGGATTCAAAGAGCAACAGGAAAAAATGAAAAATCACCTGCAGTGGAAACATATCTGAAACAGTGACATCATACTGTTGTAAAGAAAAATGTTTTTCGAACCACATATTTCATTGAAAGGTGTATCAGTAAAAATCAAAGTATATTTAGTCTAAACAAAAAACAAAATTTGCGAGACACGAAAAACTGAAAAGCTACACGCAAGAGTTTCCACTAGATGAGCTTGGCTAAAGAACTGCTGTAAGGCTGTTTGATAATCACAGTGTCAGTGATACGTACGCTTTGTGCTGCCAACTGTCGTAATCGTGACGTATGCCAACGTGGTATATGCAATGCATACACGAGGAAATTTCAAACCTAGGAACACTAAAACAACGTAGCTAGAGATAGTTTGTCGATTTATCGAATCGAAATGAACACAAATTTCCACTCACGGATCGTAAAAGTAATTGTGGTTGGAAAAATACTCCAGACTCCTTGTCTAAATGCGAAAACTTTTGCTTCGTAAGCGGCGCCCATTTCCACATTTCGTAAAGTAACCTGCGGTTGAATGCTGCTGTAGGATCTCACGTTAGCTTGATTGAACGTTGGGGTGACAGTAGTTCTGTAACTACAGTGCAAAACTATTGCATAGATTGCAAAAACTTGCAGTAAGTAGTTATTGTGGCATCACAAAAATAGCACATTTCTTGATTCGAAATAATCAAACTTATAAACAGCGCGGGTTTCACTTTGTTCAAGGTAAAGAGAAACTTCATTAATTTTTGGAAAATCGCTTCGCTGCAACTTCAATCATCATACAACTTATTTTATAATTTCTTAAGCACTGGAGTGCACTTCACATATTTTCGCTAAAGTGCATGACATAGCTGTGGAGAAAAAAAGCTTTTGCCAGGGTATCAAAACGACTTTTGCTGAGCTCTTATCATTTCTTCCTGAAATTTTTGACGAGATCCAGCTGCTTTCATGACGTTACTGCAAATATGTATTGTTCTGAGATTATAATTGATCAATATCCACAAAATCGCCAAATGTAGGCGTAACCTTTGTTGACAAAACTCATGGAACTTACGCGGTTGCTCCTTGCACTGGTGACCATGAAATTCTTACTCCGCCATTTCGCAGCAGCTGAAGCGACACTGAAGCAGGAGGGGGCGGTGGTTTTGAACCTGTAGATAGAAAATTTATGCTTTCCGGTAGCTGTTCTTCCGACATGACTGTGAAACGGGCTTTAATATTCTGGCTTGTAGTTTTAAAATTTCTGAAGACGAAAAAGTAACTTTTGTAGTGATTTTATCTGATTTAATGAAAACTACTTATGAAGACAAAGGAATGGGGTTATAACCGGAGATGAGGAGCCGCGAGCGAAGCCCAAGTAGTTTTCGATGATTGAAGCTAGTGCCGGAACCGGAGTTCAAGCCAAAAATATTAGATGCCTGGAGCCAGAAACGAAGCCATTTTTTTCTATTTAACACCATTTGACGGAATGTACAGTGCGTAATATTTTCGGCACATTCAGAGCTTTTTAACTGCGTTACACGCTTGCAGCACACAGCAGCATACAATGCAACAGCATCAGTGGTCCTACCGGTTGTACTCGGACATACTCGCTGGTAGAGTTTTAGTTGCATATTTGTTGTCAGCAAAAAGACGGTGGAGATGGAGGCACCTATTACTCGCTTTAATCCCAAACCATTTGGTAAATATCACGGTGATTGTTGGTGGAGACGTATGTTAAAGTCCGTACCGTCTTTTATTGATTTTTCTCTCGATTTTAAGTGAAAAATGTAAAAAGAAAGTTGTTACTTTTCCCGTCCCTCTGAAGCTGTGCGCATCCCTCTAGCACAGTGGTTTTCAACCATTTTTGTACAGTAACCCATTATAGCACTACAGTACACTATAACTTAATGACCCCTATCCTCGACCTTCGTTGTCCATACAAAAAACGTGTTAAGACCAGGCATACCATATTTTTGTGATTGAAAACCGGGACACTTCAGAACAACGAATCTTATCAGATAAATGTGGTTCATGTCTTTCTTGGAGTATGTAGCTATTTCGGAATCCTATAATTAAGACACCAAGAAGAACTAAAATAATAAATTTTACCAAGAAAAAAACAATGTTCAAGCATTTGTAAATTTCCCCATTTGCCCAATCATACTTTTTTCAAAAGTCTTTGTTCGATTGTACTTTGTCGTAAAAATCACACCAAGAAAAGTCGATATTAATTTTACGGGTGGTAAGGCTTTCACATTCTGCTCCAACATTCTGTTTCTGTTATCAGGTCACATGTTATTCATGATGGCTGACTGAATGCCTAACCGGGACTTTTTGGTTGACTGACCGGGACGCCGGGCCAAAGCCCTTAAACCGGGACTGTTCCGGCTAAAACGGGTCGTATGGTATGCGTAGTTAAGACTAATTTCTAGTGGACGTAACTCTGGCCTATCTCTAATTGTAACCCCACCAAAGGCAAGCGGCCCAACAGAGGTCGCGCATCCCTGGTTGAAAACAACTGAACTACACCTTTTGCCCATGCCACAACAAAACAAAGCTGTTTCGGGGTGACACTCATAAGATCAGATGGTAACAAAATAAATTTGTTTTTGGTGACATTCACGAGCCACCACGAATTTATCTGCAGGGAAAACCAAGTGTGCAGCGAAAACATGCATAAGGCCTCTATTGAAGTAATTTGATTTATCTAACAATTCTTTTTGCGCAGTCTAAATAAATACATGTTCTAAAAGCAGTCCCGTATGTCAGAAGAAGTTTCTTACGTGACAAGATTGCTTCGCTTCGCGCGGTGCGAAACGTCACCACGCTGGAATAAGGACCAGAAGCTCCACGAACGACGTACTTGGTTTGGATTTCATAGGAAGTGTCAGGAAGCAAGTTATCAACTTCATAAGTGCTGGCAACGTTTTGGAAAGTTTGGGTGGTTCCATCTGTCACGTTTCTGACCTTAAAGTTGCACAACCAGCAACAGTTTTCTTTATTCAAACAAAATTACAGCTTTTTTCAAGGTAAATCATCATTTTTTAATTATGTGAATTGACAAACGTTTTTGAGAACCTTTTTAAATATCAAAAGCTTAAGCTAAAAGTTTTGTTCATCTGTTCTTCCGAAAGTAACTCTTTTCACTACCTTGTCAGATACTTCCAATGTGACTGCAGTTTAAGGCCTGCGGGATTTTCGATCAGCGCCAGCTACTGAGATTTGAGGACAATAAGTACTCACGCGCGTTGCAAGTATTCATCTACGGCCAGTTTTAATGACATTTGATGTCTCAACAGTGGCACTGAAAGACCGAAAATTATTTTTGTGGAAATGCATTCGAAGAGTCCTGTCATTTTAATGTTTGATGATCACACTCAGCTGAAAATTTTAAAGCCATGTTTCAATCGCGGCGTTCACTATTACTTCATGTTTAGATTAACCAAAAAAGTTAATTCCTGCCACTTCTATATTATGTATTAAAATGTTCAGTAGCTCCCAACTTGACAGACACAAAACAAAACCCTAGCGCAGACCTGCACAACATAAGGCCCGCGGTAGCTTTTCTCAATTGCAGAATATGTTGCAAAACCCGACTTAGGATAATTAATGTTGTCCCAAATTGCTTCCAAGCTATAACGAAATCTTTACAACAACATGAAACAGACTTTAGCGGCCCGTGGCAAATTTCTGTTGATCAATTTGGTCCATCGAGCTTTTTCAGTTGTGCTGGCCTGCTAGCGAATGCGGAATGAGCTGTTCTGCTCAACCGACAGTTTTTGTCATGACGGTTGCGCCCCTTGTGAGTTTTTTGTACAAAGAAATTGCTTGGAAAAATCAGGATAGATCTACGCTGAGTACGTATACAAAGCAATTCACGATTTAAAATTTTCTGAAAATAGAAGGTAATCTTGAAGAGCATGCACGAATGCGCGCCTGGAAAATCTTACGGTTGCTGGCAACAGTCAACGGATAGATATCTGAGTACGCTGCGAGCACTTTGTTCTTAGAGCTGATAACAAGCTATTGACTGATTCTTACGCAAATGTTGTTTCATCAATCACAACCAGTTCTTTGTTTTTATTTTTGTTTTCGATCAAAACATCTGTGATTATCAGAATATTTCGATTTATTTTGTTTGTGGGTGTTCACTTCTGGGTATTCGTAAACTGCAAGTCAGTAAACATTTAACCACAACAACGTAATATACATGCAGAAATAGATTAATGTGGTATATCTTTTAAGTTAAACCGCAGTGTTTTCATTTTGAGCCACCAGCTAATCAGGAAACCGTATATGCGTGACAAGGCTGTAATTTTTACCTCCAAAGTTGTTTGTCCTCCACTCAGTGGAGCAGTCACCACAGTGACTGATGAAGATCGAACGTTGCTGAGCGCAGCAGGTTGTGGCACAGGAATGGAAGCTGTAAAAGGTTACACTTTTGCAAGAAGTATCCGAAAAAAGCCAGGAGAATGCGCATATTCTAGAAAAGCGAGATGAAATATGTCGAGGTTTCAATGCGGGTAACAAATACGCAAACAAACATAACAAGCGAAACAATGAGTAACAGGAAATATGATTTTAATTCGGTGCCCTATCACCTGTTCGTAACGGTCTTCTCATTGGGATGCTGGAAGATGCTGCACAGCGTCGTATGACCACGAAGTCGTATGCCGTATTAGGTAAAATTGATCCATGGTCAAATGTTACCTGGAAATTAAGTGGAATGTTTTGCTGCATGGGACCTGCTTTTACGCAATATCAGTAGGCTGTGTTTCATATGGATATAATGAGGATATTGGGGAAGGTAAAAACATGTTTCAACTTAACGTTTCAGGCCTTTCAGTTGATGAACAAGTCTGAGTTGTACTCAATGCAATTCGTAAAGCGCATGTTCTCATGAGCGGGAAAACTCAGTCTTGAGAAAATTTAAGCTTTGCAGTCCCTAAAAATTATGAGTGTCAAACTGATACCCGTCTAACATGTCAGAGTGTTTTCTTCGTATTTTATTTCACGAAATAAAATTGACTAGATAAACCTTATTAGACATTTAAAAAAATTAAAATGATCTAATTTAAGCAAACCAAAGTAGTTAAAATGCAGATGTACAAACAGAGATTGCTGTGAAATGCAGCGATGCCACTGCTGAGCTTTTTGAAAAAGGCGAAGAAAGACCCTTACCGTCCGAGAAACGGCCATGTCTACGCTGACAGTTTGAATGCGCCCATTCTTGCGCGAACGCTCTAACGACACATTGTAAGTTTGTCGGTTTCCAGCCGCTGATGGAACAAATTCAAGTTCAACTGTAATCATCGTAGCTCGAACATTGATTGCGTTGTTTATCGAGCATGCTGAATGTAAAAGTGTAAACGAGAAGAAATGAAAGATTGAAGTATGAAAAAACTTTGACGACGTTAATGAAGATTTTCAGAAATTCTTTTGTAACAGACTCACGGTCAGGAGAAAAAATAAAAAGATTAATTTCATGAACGCTGTTTTTGCAGTGTTTCAAAAAATTAGTGAATAAAGTTTTCTGTGCAATTTCAGTAGAGTGCTTTTGCCAAGGAAATGAAGCTGCGAATAAGTCAAATAATTCTCAGTCGTAAGAATTATCACATTTAAATTGCGTCTAGTTGTTCTCAGTAAAAACTCGTACAGTAATTACCGTATTTACTCGATTGTTAGCCGCCCTTGATTGTAAGCTGCCTTTGATTTTAAGCCGCACGAAATGGTGTTAAAAAATTAATGTAAGTCGTCCTTGATTGCAAACCGCACGTGAACATAGGTTAGCTGACCCTCTGAGATACATTCGCGTAGTAGCACGTTTCTCGTTTAATTGGCAACCCTGGTAATGATGCTTACACCACTACAACTGCCTTCTGTTCATCATAAGTCCTCCTGTGACGAATGTGCACGTGATGCTGAAAAGAACAGAATGCGAAAAGAGTGCTTGGTCGACAAAACGTAGCCAAGGAAAGACTGAGCGTCATTTATACCTTTCGATAAGGTAAAGAAATAAAAAATGTAAGCCGCCCTTTATTACAAGCCGCATGAAATGATGAAAAAAAACTTTATAAGCCGCGACTTACAATCAAATAAATACGGTAATCCTTCGTTGCTGCCAATATTCAAAATCCGTTATCAACTTTTTGTATCTTCAAACTATTTGACTTACGCAATTTCAGTATGCCCGTAGCTGGCAACGAACTTCTCACTCCATTTCTGACTGTGTGCACGGTGATTAAATAGTTGGTGCCATCGACAAGACCGGTGACGTTCGCTGATGTAGAATTCCTCCGAAACCTTTTTACATCTCCACTGTCGTGTTGCGCAGCCACCGTCACGTCGTAGCTGTAGAAACAGCGTTATTTGAATCTGCCGAACTATAGCACATTTCTCTTTACATCGCAATGCACTGTTTTTCTCTACTAAAGTGGCGTTTAGAAAAATTGAGCAAACTTCCGCTTGCGTCTAATACATATCAATCTATACAAAATACACTGTCCAACTGACCTAGAAACGACAAATGCGCTTCATATCATAAAAAAAAAACTTGCTTCAATTCTCAACTGATTTGCATGCACCGGTGGCAAGTGAATCTCAACGAGAGAAATTCAGCACTACTGACTGGCTCGCTTTCAACAAAACACTCATAAAAGGTTCTTTCTACACATATTAGCTGGTAACAGTGCCATCAAGTTCAATTTCAATTAATTTAAGGTCTTTCTTCTGATGATTATTTTAATTTTGTTGATTTGCCGATGTTTCGCCCATTCATTCAGGTAAACTTCCTCAGGGCAATGTTTTTGAACCACGTCACATGCAATTTACCAAAAACAAAAAACGTCGACATATCAAAGAAATAAAAATAATCACCAGACGAAAGATTTCGATTGTTTAAATCACTTAAAGTTGGAAAGTCACGGTCCACACTTGCCGCACTTACTAATCCGCTCCAACGACAGGGGTCCATGTTAATCTTGCATAACCCAATGATGCTGGCATATCTACAACGAGGTTGCCGGGAGGAGGCGGGATTTCGACTGTGGAATGCAATATACAAATCGACGATTTGTGGAATACCGAAACAAAAGGAAGTTTTTACTGTAACGTATACAATCAACGTCAAACGCAAAACCGAGGTTACGCTAAATAAGATCAATTCAGTCCTAAATTAAAGTCATTTTTCCATGAAGGGTTGTGGAAAACAAGTCACCTACAGGGGCGAATCCTGCCAGTTAGGTTAGAGGCAAAGGCGCAGCCAGGGGGGGAATGAAGGTGCTCAAGCCACCCCTTAGCGATCAGAATATTGATGTTTATTTTCTTAGTTTTTCACCAACATTGTACTGTAAGTCGAGATCGGGTGCATTGCAAAATGTA
>JGI24021J15306_10007708_pt1 | contig 13145 bp, 7 predicted proteins | sample Ectturendosymbi1_FD_15306 | JGI IMG/M metagenome (IMG submission 15306) | reverse complement strand
CAGTTGTCCTGGTAGCAGTTGTCCTGGTAGCAGTTGTCCTGGTAGCAGTTGTCCTGGTAGCAGTTGTCCTGGTAGCAGTTGTCCTGGTAGCAGTTGTCCTGCGTGGCGACTGCCCTAGGTGGCAGTTGTCTGGGTGGTAGATGTCCTGGGTAGCAGATGTCCCAGGTGGCGGTTGTCCCAGATGGCAGTTATGCTAGGTGGCAGTTGTCTGTGTGGCAGTTGTCCTGCGTGGAGATTGTCCTAGGTGGCAGATGTCTGGATACCTTGTTCGACGTATGATTTTTGCGTACCGTGTTTGCGAAATGCTCTTTTTAGCATTATCAGAAAATCGGAAAACTTCAATAAACTAAGCGTGAAACACTGCTCTTGCGAAAATTTTAAGAATTCTTGCCAATGAATTTAGATAAATCTGGACGATAAGCAGGCCTTTGCTAAATACCCCTCACATTTAAACTAATAACTACTCACATTTAAACTAATAGCAGCTGAAAGCATTATTCTTTATGATTTACTTGCTTCAACGAAAAACCCAACTTTTTACTTTTTCATGGATTTCATTTTTATGCTGCTGTAATCTTGATTGTCTATGGATGCGTACAATGTTTATCAGATCAGTATCCATGTCAGCTTTATCAATTGCGTCAGTACACGTTACAAGCAAATTGGAGCTTCATTGAGGTGAATACAAACTTCGCAGCTGTGACGTAGCAAAACTAAAAAAATAAATTACATTTACGTAGTCCATAAATCCTAACTATAAAAAGTATAGGAGTTCAGGTTTTTATTAAAGGCATAGAAGGTGGGTTTGTGCAAAGAACACGAGAATTTGAAATGATTAAAATTCCCACAATGCATCCATCTAAGATCTTAACTCTGATCACACGAACTTTTAACATTTTCTTGTTGCGATTGTCACGACACGCCCATTACATCGTGCCACACCCATTATATCAAAGTGTTTGATAAACGAACGAAATCGATTCACGGAATTCTAAAATCTTTCGTCAGAAAATGTTCACTCCTAATGTTCGGAGTTTTCACAGAAGCCTTGAAACTAAATATAAACTGGCGTCTCAGAAATTTCTGACCACCTTGATTGTGATATACAGCAGACTGCTGAAACAGCGCTGCAGCTGACTCGCTGTGGAAAAATAGCCTGTGGCATATTTGAAATATTCTTCCAAATTTGGAATCTGAAAAGAAGCAGTGAAAACGTAAAGTCTTGTTGCAACGCGTCCCTCAAACATTTCTGTAAAGTAGAAACCACAGCGTGATAAAGTGGTCACGAAAGTGATAGAGCTTGTTGGCTCAAAACTTTTTCTTAAAAATTCCGTGTTAGCAACACTTGGCCTTAGTCATAAGGTATATTTGAAAAACTAGTGAATGTCGAAAAAGTATTTGCTCCAAGTTATGCATTCAGCGAATCCACCCAAACTATCAGAGCTCTCTCAACTTTTTTTGGCCTCATCTACTTTTGAACCAGAGTTGATGAATTGCTAGTTGCCTAATGAGCTTAAGAAAAGAGGTTGCATGCAGATACTGAAACTTTCTTCTTCCATTTGACTCACAGTGACTACTTGATGTTTTGACAAACAAAACAATCTACAATATTCGTGTCAACTTTTCAAAATTGTTTTTAAATTCATCTCCATTACGCCGTACCTTGTATGCAGAATGTCTTGCGGGGACAAACCGTAGTTTGGGGAACCACAGCTAGAACACAAAGTAAACCATGCCCGCATTTTACTTAACATGTACGTAAAAACACAGTTAATTTTTAATAATTATTCCTGGGAATTACTTAACTTTGATATAGAGCATTTGCTTTAAATGGTTTTCGAACGATTGAATGTAAAAACAACTGGTCGTGAATTTCTTCGGGTGAGCGGAAGAAACAAGCACTGCGAAAATGCATTTCTATACGTAAATGCGTAAATAGTGAATTTTAAAGCAAACGTTTTTCTTGTTACGACACAGAACTCTTTGCACTTATAGAAATACAAATATTCTACAAAACTATTTGACTTAGTTCGATAACAACTGAAACACAGCCTTTGGCTTGTGCCAATCCAATGGTTGACAATTTATCCTTATACAGAAAAGCGAGCTGATTATTCCATTCCTGTTGATGAGCTCTGTTCGTGTTTGTAAGAAATGAAATGTTGTCATCGCAACTCACCAAAGAAGCTGCCTCAAATTCGTATTATAGACAGAGCGAAGTCAAACTTAATGCGCTGGTATGATTGGAATGTCCTCCAACGCCAGATGATCAAATTGTTTTTTGATATCTGGAGGCAGTGCGGTTTGGCAGCAGATTAATGATTGTGACGCAAAGCACCAGTAGCGATAGCAGTGCTTCACAGAAAGCTTTTGTATAGCTGGGGATCATATTTCATGTTGCGGGGACGGCGCGGGTCGGATTATTTCGGTTCATAAGGTGGTTTGTGTTAATCATTAACGGAGCACCATTAAGTAATCATTTTGATAAATGAAGAAAATATTGTCTAAGTTCATGAAACTGGAATTTAATTTTAGCAACAGTGTAGTTGGGTGAAGGGAAGTTTGTTGGCAGAAGGCCAAAACTTTAACATGAACTTACTGTAGATTACTGGATTCATCTTCAAACTCACACAAAGCACACTTTGTAAAATGCAGCTACAATGGTTTATACGTCAGCCACGCACAGACTGTAAAAAGACAAAAAATGTCACTGTTAAATCGATCGTCTCTTAGAAGTACTTGTTCAAAATAGTGCGCCATCCTGCGACTAAACTGCAAGCTACTGCTATGACAACACCATGCGGAGGCCAATTAACACAAAAATTTTAACATGTTAAAGCTGGTAGTTGAAACTACATTTTAACCGTCGTTTTCAAAACATTTTCAATCCGAACATACAAATGGTTGAGGCCACAATGGAAAACCAAATGTCTGTCAAATACTGTAGCTAAAAACAAAAAATTGTGTTGGTGCTGTAAGGGTTTTGAGCCGTAGTGTTGTTAGAACTCCCAGAAATGTGACTGAGATAGAAGCAGTTCAGCTTTTGCAACCAAAATGACGCCATGCCAGTATTGATTGATTCTGTTGATCCTTGAGTTTTGGAAGTTGTTCTTTCTTTAATTGTCTTTCTGATGAAGCTCTTGCCACACCAGCAGCTAAAACTGGGTGATACGTCCGCGATGAGGGAACGTCGTTGCCAAGATATTGGCGAAAAAAAGTATCTTTTAATTAAATTTGTAACAAGCGCTTCCCATCAAGAGGCAAATCTATTAAAGCGCGTCTTCACAGACACCTTCTTAACGAGTTATCAGCATGAGAGAAATTAATTTCTAGCATGTTTTTAACAATGTACGCCACTGATATTTAAGTAGAACAAATTTAGTGGCCGTTTTGTCGTTTCACTCTTTTCATGGAAAGTTTTTTCATCTAGCTTCTTCAGCGGTTGTGCGACAAGTGAGTCTGCCAGCGCATAAAAAAGATGTGACAAGAGTGGAGGCGCACTTCACCCCACCGCGTTAGCAACTTGTCTTTTAACTTGTTCTAGATGTGGCATTGGCACCAGTCGAAACCTTGCTTTGCCAGTAAATGCAATGTTTAAAATAACCAGTGCGAGTTTCACGTGATTTTACGCATGGATGCGTCGAAATGGTCGTTTGAGCGACAAAAGACCAAGTGGTTCCAATTCAGATCAATACGAGAAAGCAAAAGGGGCTTCGTCGGTTTGCCGCAAAGTGTTGAGGGGCTGCAGAGATTTCAGTAATATAATCAACAAGCAACACTCCGGTCCCTGTGTCTAATCTGCGCAGGGCCAGGTGTCATCTGTGAAGTACTTTTAAGCCAAGTAAATTTTGGCAAAAGGCTTCCACTGAGTGGTCGGATTGCAAGCATGACGCAACAGCAAGCCAAGCGTATCCAAAATTATCTGACCACAATAACACTTGTGATAAACAAGCAACGAGTGTCACTTTTGTCATCGTAAACAAAGAATAATGTCTTCTGGTTTCATGACGACCAATGATGTCATATAAAACAAAACCACGATTCCTGACATCACTCTTCGTCTTCAACGAACAATGATTTGGGTTAATGAGTTTTTACCAGATTTTCCAACACTTTGCCTGGCCTTACCTAACTTTTATATTTTAATGCCATTTCTATTGCTGCCCGTAGCGTTTTCGGCAACTTACAGTGACACTCACTGCCTCAAATAAAAAGTTCATTTTAAATCATAAAAGCGACATTAAGAGCCGCCCTCAAGTGCGTAACATAAGTAGTTGGCTGAAGACTACTTGACTGCTAGACCAAAGCAAGCAAGTTCGCCGTACTATCGACTGAGCCGTGGTGCTCTGGTCTTATTTGGGGAATTGTGGTTCATTACATAGTTTATAGCCGGGTTACCATCTTCCTGGACCCCAAAATAAGCACATTTCGGAAAAAAAAACGTTTTTTAAAAATGAAATCTATCATGAAAATGAAAATTAACGTATGCAGCAGACTGCACGTGAATGAAATTTTGTGATGTCACAATGGAATGAAGACACGGGATGCAACAAAGTCTACATACGAGAATCTGCAGAAAAAAACTTTTTCACAGCTAAAAATCAGAGATTGCATCTTAACAAAGCATTTCGCCTGCTGAGGAGGTATCATTACCTCATATTCATATAAGTCGTAATATAACTAATAGCTCAAGGCAGAAATGAAAGCATGTGGTTTGAAGAAACGCTTGTTGTACCTCACCAACAGTTTTTTTCACTTTCAATTGACAAGTTTAGTTTTGCGAATGAAAAAGCAAATTACAAATTTTTGCGAATGAGAATGCAGGGAGGCATTACCATGGAATCATAAATAAGATATAAGCAATCGCCTTAGAAATAAGCCTAGTGATGTATTCCACAACATTGTTTTTCAAAATAAGCACAAATCTTAGAAATAAGCACGATATAGCAATCCTGTCTACAGACCTTTGCGGAAGAAACATTTCCCAGTCAAGTAAAAAGTAAAGAAAAACAAAAGAATTTACTGTCAAAAAATGTTATATCAATTTTAAGGCGCTTACAAAGTGATGCGTGTTCTTTCTGATTTTTCTACAAAATTTCACAAAGAATGGTCAGCTACAACAAACGCAGTGAGCCACGTCGTCACTGACGTCACTCACAACCACTGACAAACAAGGACAACGAAGAAGAGCTGTCCGACCTTAACCACAGTCCGATATCGAAACCAGTGCGGACCAAACCTTAACCACGAAGGCTTGCCACTATTTTCCTTTAAAGTTCACACAAGTTCGACCCAAACCACTTTGAATGCAACCATCACAACAACAGAGGGTGAATACATGAGAAAAGATGCCTTACCGCAACAATCCATGACCTCGCCTCATCCCTTAGCTTATTGACTACAACCAATTTATCGACCTACTCTAGGAAAATTTCACGATAGCTTTGTTTGCATCTGATACCGGGAGTTATCACCGTCTATGCCAAAGAAAGCTATCTTGCAAACAGCACAACAGAGAAACAATTCTTGCAAAACGATTCACCTCACTTAATTCCAAGTCTCTGGTACTCTCACCTGCGTTCTTTCAAACAAACAAATTAAATCACTGTGGGTTTACAAAACAAAACCGTTCAGTTTATTTTCAACCACTCCTTCACTTGACAGACCGTCCTTAACCTCATAATCAAAATAGAGAGTTTATTTGTCGCTCAGGCAGCGGCACATTCACAAAAACCTTAGCTCGCAAAATGGTCTCCGTCAGAATTACACTTTTACATGCAGGAAGGCTTAACGGGTTTCAAACCTGTGTCAAACATGTACTTGTTCAACACAAGTTCATTTCAGCGTTCAGCGATATTATCCAGGAACATACAGTACGTTACCCGGATGTTACCCTTCACTTCCACACCGACAAAGAAACAATTTTTACGACGCATACCTTGCAAAACGTTCAAATTAGACACTAGATTTCAATACAGAGCCTGGTGAAGGCGCTAGAAGGAAGCCCAAATTTAATTCAAAGTTTAAACTTTTTTATAGGTGCTAAGTACATGCGGTCTTTACGACTGGAAATTGTGTTAAGGGCAAACGAAGTTGCTTAAAATCTGCTTTTGCAACATTTACCATCTTGCCAGGATGTCGACAAGACTCTGTGGAAAAACTAAGAAGCAACTCTGCCGAGTCGTTTGTTTCCTGTCAATTGCTATGTTGCGGCATGAATAAGTTTGTATGAAAATGGCTTGACAAGGTGATAAGTACAGTATGTATGCAATGCAATGTCCAGATGACTTTGCGCAGATGAGTTGGTTATTTCTTCACCAAATCTGTCGAAACTAAAGACCGCTTGACGTTGCTCTCAGTAATTGATCGCATGCTGTGTCTTTGCAAACAACGTTAGGCAAAAAAATATATAAGCTTCAAACTGCTTCTGTCGACGAAAAAATGTTACAAAGTTGTTGTTTTTTATCACAAAAAACAAATTTTTAAAGAACCGTCTCAAAATTTTGTACAGACTCTCACTTAACATGATTCAACAAACTTGTTATAGCTACTTCCACACATTTCGCAAACGAAACTTTTCGGTAACTTTTGTCACTATTTGCTCGTGAACTTTACACCCGATTGCCATCTGTAGCAGGAAGCAACAGCCAAGCAGTATTTATCTTCATTAGCCTGCCTGACGTTCAAAGCGATATGCTTCCTATTGTCATCTGAGCTTTCGCTACATATGGGGAGGTTGAAGAAACCTGCAGCGCGCGCTGCGCCAACACTGCATCCTCACCTTGGCTTGGGTAAACAGGGTTCCTTCTTATAGAATCAAGAGGAAAACCATCTGGAAAAAGTTTTGCTCGCTCTTCCAGTTGTTTTTGTCTGTGGCCTGCACGACAAGGACATAGCTACAAAAATTTAAAAAATAACAACTAAGAAATGTCGCGAAAAGGTAAATTTCAAGCGGCACTTATATCTAATTGAGCTATTACAAGAGAAGTTTGGTTTTCTACAAACCAAAATAGAAAAAGCACACTTGCTGCATAAAACGTTGTCAAAAGAATCAATGCTCATAACAAGAAATAGCAGAGAAGTCGTTTCACTTATTCTTTACTTTTTATTTGAGGCAAGCCTCCGAACACAGTTTTAACACTGTCTTGAACAAGAGGTGGAACTTCTCTGAAACATTAAATAAAACTTATTTCTCCTTTCCATTGCAGAGTGTAGCAAAGCATAATAAGTCATCTTGGTTGTACACGATGTTGTATATAACAGCTAGACTGTAGAAAAAGGAACTTTATACATATCCATGAAAAATCAGACAGACGTGTCATCATATCGATGAAAATTTGAAAACAACTTCTTTAAATTCTTGTTGATCGAAAACTTCAACGAAGTTCGTCTTCTTGATAAATGCAGCACATTGCTAACCTTCATAAACATTGTAGGACTGCCACACAAGACGCCATTTGTAGGACTGCCACACAAGACGCCATTCTAAACAGCTGCTGTCGATTTTTTAATTTTACTCACAACAGTCGGTAAAAGTTGAGGCTTAGCCCCCTAATGTATATCAATGAAGTTTGTAAAAAACAGTGAAATTGTTGGTGATGCGGTAATTCACCTCTCAATGAATTTTTGTTGTTTCATGTTCTTTTGTTCATGTCGGAAACAATGACTGCCTCAAAATAGTTAAAATTTAGAAAAATAAACTATATTTTTTAAGCCCAAGTGCAAAAATTTGTCAGTCCGTCTTTTGACGTTTTTTACCACGAACAAAGTCACGTGATCTTGGAACTGGTGCTGCCGCCATATTGACTGATCCAAAAAGCTGCAAGAACAGTGCTTTTGATGCTATGACGCAGAGCTTTTCTGCGTATAAAGGGACAACTGTTGGTTGGAACAAGTGTTTGCCATCAAGAGAGTAAGTAAAAATATGTACAACAATCTGATTGTGACAAGCGTTACTGAAATGATATTGTAACGTTATTGCAGTTATTCTGAGCAAAATTTCGTTTTCTGTCTTTTATGACCCAACTTTTTGAGCGTTCACTGATGTGCTGAAAAACTTATTTGGCATTCCAAAACATTAAGATGCTTCATAACGGTTTTAAACTTACAGTTTAGCCAGGGCCCGAGTTGAAAGAAGTCATAGAGCAAATTTAAATCTGGTGATCGTTTTGCAGACGATCTCTGCCTAACAATCAATAGAGTTCTGACGACGCAAGTAACTTCTATTGTTGTTATTCATTACGCCTTTCACTAGAGGTCCGGTATCTGGTGGAAAAGGTGGCAAAGGCATATTTACACAATAAGATGATCATGTTTTCCAAAATAAATAGCGATTGTGAATAAAGTAAAAATACAATGTCGACTTTCTGACTTAAGTTTATTTTCAATCAAATATCATCGAACATCCTCACGAAAGTTAGTACAGATCACTGAAAGCAACGAATGCTGATACCAGCAAAACTATCAAAGCGCAGCACTTTTACCAGTAATTGTGCTTTTGACACCATGCGATGCGGTAAACCACAACTCCACCAACTGCAGAGTTTTGCAGCAAGTAAAGTTCTGCGAACCACAGGTTGCTTTGTGCAATGAAACAGTCCAGCAGCCGGTCACATATCAGGCAGTTTCATTCCATGTTATGAGAAGTATTGAATGCTCCCGTTCTAGCGCGAAAGTTTATCTCTCCAATTATTACACTATAAAATGATCAACTTAGAATTTCTAATATGCTGTTTAGAATTGAATCTATACTCCACAATCTTAAGTATCATGTTCAAGAAACAGTTCTCAAATGATGTTTTGTTCAGTGATAGGCCAACGGAATAAACAGTGAAGGTGAGAACCAGTACATATGTATTCTAGCCGAGTCTCAAATGAATTGGAGACTACCACTGACACATCCTTGGCAAGATTGAAGTGATGCACTACTTTTTCAATTAATCTGGCAAATTCCTTTTTGTCACTGATTGAAATCATCTGTTATCACGCGAATAATGTCCAACGATTAAAAAAATAATTTTCAATCACGAGCTCATCACAAACAAGGATTCGTTACCTTTTTATTGCATAATTTACACTTGCAATATTTTCTGGACATGTCATTACTTGCTTCCCTTTTCTGGCTTTTTATCTCTCAGAACTATTCCAGAGAGATATTTGCAGCATCTTTACATTATTTCTAGGCCTACATACTTTCTGCATTATCTCTTGTCAGCAAGTGGTTACTATAACTAAACATTATACCGCACCGTTGCATTATGATGTGTGTTGTGTTTTCAGATATGTTTTGCGTTTTTATGAAATGTTTTGTGTTTTTCAGAGTTTCCCCAAAATTTTCATGAAACGATTGTGTTTTGGGACAAGTGTTCGAAAAATTGTGACCACTGACATTCGCACCAAAACTGTTCCGAAAATCTAGTCATCAACTATTTCCTCCCTTCCACAAGTTTTGTTGGTTTGCCAGCCGCAGTAATGCGTGTTCAACTTTTGCGCGAAATCGTTTACACTGCTAGTGAATACAGGTCATATCACTCTATGGAAACACCAAATGTTGAGCAAAAAATCAATTCTGCAACTTTTTTGTGAAGAACAGTTGGCACACGTGTTATTGGCCTAGTTAAATCCGGCTCCGGTCATGTGATGTGAAACATCTTTACCAGGCGGTATCGCATATATGAAGCAATATACAGTTAACCACATGTGAACTGAATTAGCAAAACAAATGCACGCGTTTCATTTAGCCGGCTGGTAAGATTACACAGCAATTGTAAAACCGCCCCTTGGCATTTGCGTTTTTTCAAACAACCGCAGTGTAGTGGCGCTGGCGGTCTCGACTGTGTTCACTCAGCAACTTACGTCTCGGCTCACGAGGTCCATCGACTGTGATTTTGATCGCTCGCTGGTAGGTGGCGATTTGAAGTGGGTTGGAAAAGACAATGATGGACAGAGTGAAGCTTTTCCCTGGAAAAACACACTCAGGATGTTGTAACTAAAACGCCTGTTGCAAGTGTTTGTTCGCAATTAAAGTTGACATTCCAGCAGAAATTTTGTTGAAACGTTGAATGTTTTATTGAAGCGTTTCTTTCCCATGCTATACCAGCATCTATACGGGTGAAAGCACTCTCAGACTATCGTATCATTTTCAATAAGCATTTTGATGCCCTGAATGTGTCTTTCACGTATTTATCCATTTCGACTTGAGTTAAGCATGTTACTGTTTGTTTGGGGAAAGGCTTTAGCTTTGCACAGGCATGCGACCTGGTCTCCAAGAATAGCTCATAGCTTAGCCGCCTAAAGTAGCCTTAAGCTATTTGACTATCTTTTCATGAGCCGAAAACACAAACCAGTCGGCCTCTGCATTATGAAGCACAGTGCGATGCAGTTACTGCCACGAAAAGTGCCACATACATCTTAGCCTTCAACGATAACATCTGAGTACTTCGTGAAATTGCCTCTGGTGTTTCTGTTAAAACCAGTTGCTAGTAGTTACCAACAACTTGCAATTGTGTACTTGACACAAGGGATTAACCTGTTCTCTCGCAGTATTTATATTTACGCTGAACGGAATAAAATCAAAGAAAAGACAGATATTTCTGTCTACTCTATTCAATAAAATCTTAAAACGGGGAATATCACATATAACTTTTTACAAAATAAGGCTTGGGTTTGAACCTGACAGCCGAACTGTTCACTGTAACGACCTTAATTGTTTAAAGTGGATATTTTAGATTCTTAAACGAAATGTAGCGAGGCCACATAATCCGAAGCTTCTAGAACAGTTGGCAGAGAGACGCTCGTGATTCATCAAACGTTCGCAGTTAAAAATCATGATGACCGCAAAGGTTCAATGATGCTGAGGCGGAGAAGCGCACAAACACAATTATCAGTCGGGGGCATAAAATCTCATTGCATTGTTTTGCGCAATTCGAGATGAAACATTACTACATTGTGCAAAAGTTATTTCAAGCCAATCGTTACCTGTTGCGAAAATTACTGACAAAAAATCAAAAAAGCATTGCTTCCAAGCCAGTGTGTTCAACTTCCTATTAAACCAATTTTGATTTATTGAGGTATAGACAAGAGGCGTTGTTGCAAAATTCTATCTAAGCAGACTTGCAAACTTTAATGGTACAAATCAATACCAATACAAACAATGGTTACTGCGCTTTAGTAGCATCGTTTTTCAACAAGCAAAAAACTCAGTTGATTGTTTGCGTGAAAATTTAAGAGACGTCGCAAAGTATACTTGCTCAAGCCTTCCGTTACAACCGCAGTTAAACTTGCAGCAAGATTTACTGCGCATTTCGAATTTTTGTTTTGGTGGGTTTTATTTGACTCTGTTTCGAGATCTGTGAATTCACAAAATTCGCATTAATTCATCTGTTTGTCAAAATCACCTGCGATAACCCACGGTTTACTTAAACTTGTGGAGGGGACTGGCACTTGTAGGGGGGACTGGCACTTGCAGTAACGTTTTCCGCATAAAAATACGTCCATGATCATTTTCCGCGCAAATTTAACACACAGAAGGTAAAAAATTATATTAAATGTAACCGCAAAACAGCTCAGAACCTCTTCCACTTCTTCCCAAGAATCTAAGATCGTTGAACCTTGCTACTCCTCCTTTCAGCGTCGCCGATGCGTTTCGTAATTCCGCTGAACAGTTTTCGTCATTTCCGGCCATAACAGTCACAGGAGTTCCATCAGGAATGTCGGAAAGAGCCACAACTGCGATTGATTTATTGTATGTTAGCGCAACAATATAAAAAAGTTACTTCGGGAAGAACAGTTTTCAGTTTATCGCTTTCAGTAGCGTATAACGATCACTGAAGTAAGGTGTCACATTTAATACAACTATCGAAACATCGCCAAATACAAGGAGTTACCTCAAAAATTTTGCACTACTGCTTTGATGTTACAGATGAACTGTTACCATGGTGGGAAGACTGTTGATCAACATGCAGCGACTTGACTGCGCCGCTAGTATTGCGAACAGCCCCTGAGGGAATTAGTTGCATGCATCCCTCAAAACCACGTTCCCAGTTACAAGCACCAAGCTAGAAAAGCCATGATAGACCAAGAACGTTTTAGCTTTGCTTTATTTCAGGACAGGGGCGTGCAGGGGTAGAAGGCCTCAGTGTCAAGCGAGATTTCTGACCTCTGCGAAATTTCTGACCTATTTGTGTATGTCAGATATTTCGCTTCTCAGAGTAAACGAATAATCTTTGACATTTAATTCTTTGATGTCTGTTGTGAAAATAAAAGCTTTTGGTTTAACGTCAGATAGTCCACATTAAGCAACAGCTTGGGAATAAGTAATACTGAAAAATACTTGACTTAGTTTTAGACGTCAATCATTTTTCTTACTCTAACCCTAAATACTCATACTCATCAGTTTTCAGCATATTTCATACCTCATGGAACAGCCACCGCTTGCAAAATGCATGACCGGGAATATCACTCTGCGCATTCGCAAGTCAGAAATTTCGCTTGACACCGGACATCCAAGTAACAAGATGCTACTTCTTATTGCAAGACTACTAACATGACACATGCTGGGAAATTGCCTGAGACGGTCATGCAAATGTACGTTAAGTGACCTGAGAGAGAGACGGAGCATTGTCATCGTTATCTTGGAGCCCTACACCCTATCTCTCCTCCCTTTGTAGACTGGCCAATTGCTGTTGTTACTCTGCCACGTGTAGTCTTCAAAATATCTCTCAGTTCTTTCTAGAGCCTGGGTCTTAAACGGGGGCGTGAAAGTTTTGCAAGGGGGCACGAGTACGGCAGCGACATATTGCTGAAAAGTATTAAATACATTGTTTTTATCATTTATTATCATTTCAATATACACCCCATAATCAAAACAAAGAGGATATAGTGTAGTTACCAGCAACGGAGAGCTCTTTAACTTGCTTCCTTAAACTTGAATGTATGAGTAAAGAACGCTTCTGCTTGTTCAAAGCTGGATGATTTATGAGCAAAGAATATTTTTGATTCAATTTTTCGAAACTTGTTCTTTGTCAACACTAGCTTTTATGTATTTCGAATGCCTGTAATTATCACATTCTTCAACACCAGAATTTGGTAGGGGAGCATACAACCAAGCAGTTGCCCCGGGCATTGCTAGACCTCTGCACGCCCCT
>JGI24021J15306_10007703_pt1 | contig 13151 bp, 10 predicted proteins | sample Ectturendosymbi1_FD_15306 | JGI IMG/M metagenome (IMG submission 15306) | reverse complement strand
TTCTCAAAACAATCATGTTATGCATGCGTTATGTTCTTTTCAGAGTACGACAACTGTATCGTGCTACACTAGAACTGTGAAACTCTTCTTCACAGAACATAACTAGAAGATGATAAGGTTTTAATAATTGCCATCAAAGATAAAAACATCCAACCGTATTATCTTTTCAAGCCTTGAAGCTCGGCTTAGAAAACAAGCCTGACATCTGAACTTTACCGAAGACTGATCCGTAACAATTAAGTACGTTACTTTTCACGTTGCTAAAAATAAAGAAGTTGCAATTAAGTTTGTCTGTGTTAAGATTCCGGGTAACTCACATTCAGGCAAGGTTAAGTGAACTTAAGCTTTCATGATAATCTAGTCTTGGTAAATATCGTCGCACCCATTAGAAATACGATGTACCTAAAACGGTTTCGGTCTTTTGTTTATGTGTAAACCACGTGTAACCAAAAAACTTGAAATTACACCTTAAACCCAAAACGAAAAAAATTTTTTTCAATCTCAACTAGAAGACTTGCTGAATCCGCAGATGGTTTGAACAGTTTTCTAGATCAATCGGCTGGCGAGTTATAGCGTTGCAAACCTTCGCCAAAATTTTGGCGGGTGCGGGACTTCAAGGGTTGGCGTAGTTATGTTTTTGGCTTCAGATCTGGTTCCAGCATCCCAAAACTTTTGGCTCCGGCTCCAAAATGATTTGGTCAATTGAAAACTGAAAAGCATTGAAACATTGTCTTATTTGTACAGTTGTATTATTACACCAGCATAGATGCGTTTGTGGATAGTGGGATAGGTACAAGAAAGTTTGAGAAACCCTGATCTACACAAAGGAGCATGGACGTCGGAAAGATTTTTTTCAGGGGTGAAAAATAGTAGATCTTGCCGGGTGGTGGCCAAACGCATTTTTCCAGGAATGGGCCAACAGTGGTGAAATTTCATTTTACCAACTCAAAACTACGGGGCAAACATTTTTCTACTAAAAAGAATATCAAATTTCAAAATTCAGGGGTCTTGTCACGCTTTTTCGTTCGTTGATATTCTGTAGCTAAGTTGTGTTATCCTATCTTTGCTGGCTGATCATATCAAGCATGTTGTTAATTTCATTCAAAACATGGCCAATTGGCCTGCCGTACCCGCGGTACGTTCCTGGCCAGAGATCTCTTTTGAGGAGGTATTGAGTGGATGTATTAGGTGTGTAGCGACGGGAATCGCGGTTTTGAAACTACTTGTGTTGACAAGATTGGCCACCAATACCAGAGGTGAATTTTCATTTTCGGGGTCCTAGGCTATTTCAAATTAGGGGCCCTGCTGGAAGGTTCACGACGACTGATGTCATACAAATTAGCACTACAAGTGCTCGCTGCATTTACTGAACAAGTTGTTCCAATTCATAACCTTTATACACTTTATTCTGAATTCCCTCGATATTAGGAACAAAAACAGTCATAATGAAGCTAACGAAAAAGCCAGCAGTGAAGTTATCTGACAACACTCCCGTTACATATTTATTGAGCTCCCTGTGCAATTGCACGGTTTTCAAGTGTCATGAGCTGGCCATGAATAAAGCACCTGTACTTTTTACGACACCTAACACAGCCTATTACTGTACATAGTCGGCGATCGACGGGACTTTTGTCTGAAAAATCGCCGAAAATTTTGTGATAATTTATCTTTCTAGCAAAGCGTGTTTAGCAGCATACAGAATACCAAGGCTTTGCAACATGCCTCCCCTCGAAACAAATCTGCTAAGAATTTTGTAGTAATATTCAACTTTTAGAAAATAAACGGTAGGAACAGTCGAACTCGAAATCGTCAGTAACTGACGACGTCATTAACTGGCCCCTCCCGAACAAAATTTTTGGAGGAACTAAAGATACACTGAGACTGGTTCTTTCACACCTCCGTGCCTCAATGACTAATAGTTAGTCAGAGCAGATTGTGTGATCTAGCTTTGACGAGGAAAGGAGCATTTTTATGTAATTAAACGGGAAAAGGCTGGATATATCAATGTTTCGATGGAATTGTGTTTTTCGAACACAAGTGATACATGACTCGCATTAACAAATTAAATGTGCTTCTTTTCAAAAGAAATTGTGGTTTGCAGTTGCAATATATTGTTTGTTTTTTTCTAAGATGTACAATTTTGTCAGGCAACACTATGTAGGCCTATAAATTATGAGCACGTCGTTATTTGAACGTTTTGGTATTCTTCATAATAAAAATAAATGAGTATAGAAGTATGTTATGGAGCTTATGGATAAATTATATTTTATATGCTGAAAATTCGAAGCAAAAACAAACACGAATATTTTCCGTTTTAAAACATTTGTTTTCAATGTTCTAACTTTCGTAAAAGTTGTGCCTATATATAATACATACATTAATTATTAGAAAGGGGGCACAATTCAACTTTGTCATTGGCGCCGTTTCGCACAGATACGCCACTGCATTTTGCGCCATTAAATATCTGCAGCCTTAGCTACAGTGCAGGCTGGTCTTGCCTTTACCACGTATCGACCCGGGCTGAACGAAAGTACCTCGCTGACCTCGTGTAATCTGAAAGAGCATTCAGGTAGTTTTTCCACACGTTGTACGTAACAATAACCAAGTCTCAACGCCACAAAAAGAGAACGCTCATCGTCATTCACTTCAATTCTTTGCGCTCATTCTTCTACATCACGGGTCGCCAAACTACGCCCATGGGCCAAATAAATAATGAAAAATTAATTGACGAAAACTTTTTGATTAGGAAGAATGCGACATATCCCGAAACAATTACATAACGTAAGGTGTCCGACCCTAGCACTGTTGTGTAATAACGTATGTGGGCCTCGGATGAAAAAGTTTGGAGGCCCCTATTCTATACAGATCTTTTGTTAGCGGCATAGTAAAAAAAACACGAGTTGAACCAAAACAAAATAAAGTATAATTGCTTACAAAAATGCTGGAAATCGTCCTTACTCCGGACATTTTGGAGCCCTCCAAAGTCGGGGGCCCTAGGCTTAGGCCTTTTTAGCCTAATGGTAAATCCGTGCCTGTCCTCTGCGGTCTAGTGGTTATGATCCATTTCCACAGTGAGACTGAGTTGTACGTAAAAGAGCATCTTTATTTTTTGCAGACTCGGACAAACTCAAACAGGTTTGAAACAGTAGATGCGAACAGAAACTCGAGACGTCTCGAAATCGAACGATAATGCTGGCTCTCACCTTTCCAGCGCGTTTTATTAATTTGTATGGTATATGGCTGGTGGCGTTTTATAACTGCAGTGGTCTTGTAGAGCCATGACTGAGTTTTGTACAATGTCCGATATCATTTGGCTAGGTTGGTTTTTGTGTTCTGGGTGTGTTAGCTGCAGTTCTTTTGCACACCGTGCGCCTGGTAAGGCTACAGTATCAGTTCACAAGGTCTCGATAAGACCCGGCGAGAGTCGAACGCCCGACCCACCAGCACCGAACGCACTTACCACTAGACCGCAGGCTGATCCTCTCTAGAGCGTGTCGAGGCTCGTATAATGGGCGTATCGCGCACGAGGTGCGATTAAATGATTTGCGCTGCAATCTCAGGAACCAAGCTGCGGGGAGAAACCAGTGCCCGCTGCAATTGTTACGGAGATGTCCATGGAACGGTCATAGAAAGTCTCTGTTGGAGAGGTGAAACTGGGTGGCATACCTCGAGACACCTGTATTGGCATTACCCCTTCGGGCCTCGCTATTTTCTCATCACTCATGATTTCTATCATTATTACTTGATGACCCTCCTCAAACATTTCTGCACATGCCGCTGAATGGGGTCCCGCAAAAGGGCTTCCAATCGGGCCCCGCACTTGTTAAGGCCGGCCCTGGACAAGAACGTATTTGTATTTGAAACATCATGAAGGTTACGAGTTTTTTACCTAAAGCAGTGCTATTCCAAAATGTTATGAAAAAGCACAGTTCATCAGGCTTCACATCTGTCATGACAACCGTCTGAATTAATTTTCTGTTAGCGTATTCACGCCACAATCATGGGAGTCAGAAGGTGGGCAAGGCATCCCTGGATTTTGGAATTCTAAGAAAAAGGCTGTTTTATTAGTTTCGAGTGGAAAAAACAAATTTCACCACTTTTGGCCCACCCCTGGAAAAATTTTGGAAAAATCTCCTGGCTGGTGGCCCCCCTGGAAAAAATCCCTCCGACGCCTATGGCCACAGTGTTGCTAAGTTTCAAGATGAGCATGGTTTTACCCGCGAAGAACCAGTGTATTTTGCCACAAAAAGCAGGAACACTTGTTGCAATAAATTAAAATAGCAAATGAATCAAGTGGGCTTGTCAATTTCTCAGAAGATGGCGAAACATTTTAGCACAGCTCTGAAACGAATGAGCAAATCTTGATGAAGCAAACGGAATCCGCTTTTCAGGAATGCTGCAGCAGAAGACCTGCACAGTCAAAAAAATAATGACAATGTACACAAAAACAGCTTGCCATTCAACTGCATCTCTGAAGTCTAAATCAGACAGAAACGTCTGTCGGGAGTTTCTCGTATCTGCTGAAACGTGATCAGCACTTACGTTTATTGGCTCACGTTCGAGAAGCGGCTACGACGCTAGTTGTGCAACAATCTTTTTGGATATAAACAAAAGGCTTGCATTTCCCTAAAATGGATGAAAAAGTTAGATTTTGTAAAGTGTAAAGCCAAGCAAGTAAGTGGGTTCTTTCATCCTTTTTTGTGACTCAAACTACGAAATAACAGAAATGCGTTTAAAAAAAACAAACATCAAAGGACAGAAGGATTAATTGGATGCTATTGCGAGTAACAATAAATAATACGAAAAGCAACTAGTATGACTTAGAGATTCTGCAAATTGACGTGAACTACCTATTTTTGACACAAAGGCTGGCGAAAGACCTGATAGGCCAACTGCTCAGCCAGCCCGATTACGGCGTTTAAATTAATACTAAATTGAAGGCGTTTCAAGGGAAAGGGAAAACTGAAGTGACAAACTGAAATAATCTAAACATCAGGCAGAAATTAGCAACAAAGCACATGATAAAAAAAAACAAAAAACACAGAGGGGTGAAAAGCGCGCCTACGTGCAGGAACGGGGGTGAGCACTTGGAAGAGCAAAATGTGGGCTACTACAAATACAAGAGAAGGTACTTCATGTACAAAATTACAGAAAAACCCAGAGGAAACGTGTGAGCGAAGAATAAAATGGTGGGTTGGCAAGAGAACAAGATATTTTTGTATTGTTTTCCAAATAAAGAAAGTTAAAGGAGACTGCAAACTTTCAGAAATTTCAGAGAAAAAAGCCGACCCAGAGATGTTTTTATTCTGGGTAAATGGCATTTTTGCGAAGAAGCAAGCCTTGTTTTCTAATTGTGAACTGATACCATCTTGCAAATGTAATTGTCCAAGCGTTCAGACAGTTCAGAATTAGGAAAGAGTACACAAATTTGGCAACTGATAAATCAGGAATTTAAAAAATTCGGTACTTTTGGATTGAGAACATCTGTTTTAGTTTTGTAGTAAAGTAATTAAGGGTGCTTAGAATAGAGAATGTAAGTTTTATTTTTTGTTACAATCAAACAAACAAGAAGTAAGAGAAAATTGCAACGCAATTAAAAGAATTAAGTTCTGGCTTCATGCGGAGTTCAGCGCTAGACGTGCTAATCCCTGGTCGAGTCAAGCAAAACCATGTCACTGCAGAAAAAACTTTGTTATACGATAAACATCAAATGATGAAAACACACCAAAACCTCAAAAACGGTTAAGAGGTAGTTGCCTTACTTTTTCCGATCCGTGTAGCTGCGCGTACCGATCCAGAACCGTCGTCAGAAAGTCTTCAATAGGGGTTTTTACGTTTGTGCAGGGGGTAATTGACAAGGTTTGACAAAAACTTCACTATTCACAGTGTTTCATATTTCAATTTGGGGGGCTGAGCCCACCAAAGACCCCCGTGGCGACGGGACTGTACCGATATAAGCTGAAGCAAACCCGACAAATGTTCTACTAACCGTGACCTTTCCCTGTTGCCTTACCAATGCAAATAGTCGGTTGGCTGTTAACTAAGGCAACATGACGAAGCAGCGGACACAGCATGAATGCAAACTATGTGTGTGTTGCAACTCATAGTTAGTCGATCAAATATTTGTACCTTTTTTCCACCGCTATTCAGCAGAACAGCAGCATAAAAACCGACGCCGAACAAAGCTCGAACACTTCCTGCGGAACTTTGTCTGAAGAGAAGAAAGTAAAAATTTAAGTCAATTCTGCAGCACTTTGAAGCATCTGTAATAGGCTTAAAGAGCGAAAGAAATAAGAGCTTAATTTGCGTTTTGGTGTGGACGTGAAATTCGGTAATCTTTGAAAGAGGATTCGTAGTCTAATAATGTTCATCCGCTACAACTTGCAACTTTCTCTGTTTTCTACTTCCTGTGATGCTCCAGCACTCACTGTAGATGACCTGTCTCGATTTTCTGGGTAAGATGCTGTCGCTTTTGAAAACGAAACGAGTCAATTGCATTTTGATGGTTGTTACCACAGCTATTGAAAACAGTCCAGCCCAGTGGTTCTTAACCAGGGGGGAGCGCCCCCCAGAGGGTCGTCAGTAAATTTCCATAGAAGCGCGAGCCCTTATGCGCGCCCTACAACATGGGAAGTTTGATCAATGAATTTACCAATAAATACGCTTGTTTTTGTAGCATATTTAAAGTCAGGAGACTTGAAAAAACGGACAATTACTTACGGGAGACGTGATAGAAAAACGTGAAGAACCACTGGTCTAGCCCTTCCAAAAAACTTACTGCATTTCACACGCTTTGTTTCATCTATCTCCAAAAAAGTGTGCGTGACTTGAATTACTGACTTCAGTTGACTCCACCCGAGCCACGACCTTATCTGACTTCGCTTGGCTGCGTTAATTTAGTATAATCATGATGTGGAATCACATCTTTGCTTGAGGGGCTTGAGCGGCGTCACGCCTTCGCGAAACGACTCGAAACTGATTGATATTTGTTGAGTTATCCAAGAACAGGTTTTCTTAGACTCAACCCGCTAAAATATCCTTTGGAAATTTGGTAAATTTTGAAAAAGCGACAAACCACTGACTGGAAAAGTTACATGACTTGACTCAAACAAGATTTGTGATCCTGATTGGCTCCAACATTTCAAATTTTTGTGTTCGCATATGACTTGAGTTGAGCGTCGACAATGGAGACTCGACCTCATAGAAGATAAAAAAAATTCTAAATTCGATCCAAATGCACAGTGCTACTTTATCTTAATCGAGATCCTATCCCGATGCGACAATCGAAAATCTAAGTCCTCTCCTGTGTGTAATCCCTGCAACGACAAATTCGAGACTTTTCACGAAATGAGGTGGTGATTGTCATTTGATTAAGAAGAATTTACAGCGGAAATGTAGGCTACATCCTCAAAAAATAAAGGTTTTTGGATACTTCACAAACTTTCAAAGCAATGCTACGCTTTTGGTATGTGGTTCCTCCTTTAAGACGTTGGGAGCCGGTGTACAAGTACGATCAACAACAAACATAATTTTTTGAAAGGTTGCTGAAACAATGGAGCTTCCTAAGCTTCTCGGGCCGGTTGCCTACGACTATTTATAGTCATGCCTGGTATACCTCTAACATTAGTTTATTACATTGCAATTTGGCTATAGGTGAAATCGTGGTTATTGTACTATCGAAGGAGCTAATTTGCTGTTTTTAAATGTTGTTCTGAATCTTCCCACTTCCTTTTGACCATCACAGACCAGTTTCAACACTAAGTGGACAAAGTAAACGAAGGCAGCCAGGGTTCAAAATCGTGAAGCTACACGCAGAAGCAACAGAAAGGCTCTCCCACCTTCGGCATGATCGAATGGAGGATACGAGGACCCTCGGCAGCTCTCTGAAAAACAAAAGAACTCACTTTTCCGGACAAAGGCCAAGCGTGACGAACATTTTTGTAGGGATTAGAAGCATGAGCAGCACCACAGTATGCTCCTGCCGTGTTGTCGTCGATTTCTTGCAAGTTTATATCCAGTTGCGAAACCTGAGGTATTTCAGACACTGTACTTTTCTCTGTTGTCTCACATCAGCCTCAAGTCAACTTTTGGTAGAGAGTAATTTTTGATCTATTTCTCCAAGTTGGTGCATACAAAGGAAGGCCGTACGTTTATAGCCATGCTTTTTTCTTACAAAAAGCAAGCAAAACATCTACAACAGTGCCTACATCTCAGTATAGCACGGTAGCAACACCCTTTTTTGCAACAAATATCCTACTTTTCAATGACACAAAGCTTGTTTATCTCTTGACATGAACAATTATGACGGTTATTAGAGTATCTTCAATTAAAATCAACCTGAAGGCCAAATTATTCAAACCCCTGCTTGAATTTCAGGTGGAAGTGCGTAGGCAAGATGGGAGAAATGCATGGGTGAACAACAGAATCAAAATTGTTTGCAAAGGCAAATGGTACAAGTACAGTCGATTTCGTTTTAGATGGTGAAGATGAAATCACATAATAAAACGTATTAAATGCAACTTACAGCGCATAAATGCAACTTTCGCTGAAAATAAATGCAACTTTCTCGCTTTGTTACTGCAACAAAAACTTGCCCTAGTCATTACAATTACTTTTGCTCTCCTACAAAACGTTTTCCTGCGGCTGTAGTTGCAATTTTGACATGTGGACCCTTGGTTTTGATAAACAAGGCAATTCTACAGCAAAATCCTGACCACGGTGACGGCTGTGACGACACAGAAGTGTAATAGCGTTTTCTTGCACATCTTTGTCTGAGTTTGTTCCGCGCGTTGAGCGAGATCGCAACACGCAGGGGGGGGGGGCAGGGGCAATGGCCCCGACCAAATTTTTAGCGTATATAGTCATTTGTGCTTTGAGAGGTGGTATCCCAAACAAAATAATGTCATTGGCCGAGAATCAAATAGTTTGACCCCCCTGAAAAAATTTTGGGCTGGCTACGGCACTCAACACAAGCTTGGATGAATAGAATCTGACGAAGAATGGAAAACCGTGACAGTGCGGGGCGAGCATGGGCGTGGGAACGATTTTTCCAGTGGGGGTACAAAAGTGAATGTTTCCAGGGGTGGCCAAAAGATTTTTCAGGAGGGGCCAAAAGCGGCCACAACTAACAGAATAATATTTTTTTGTTAAAAACTTTAGAAAAGTGTCAAATTTTAAAATCCAGAGAGACCTCGGTCTCCCCCATTACAACACCCATGTCCACCAACGAAACCTTCTGTGCGCCAGATGACTTTGATGGATCCTTTCATTGGAGGCAAAATTTGATTGAGAAGACGTAGAGAAGATTTAACGGTACAAGTGTTTTACGGAAATGATTACTCGGAAAAAAGTTTCAGGACACCTTAACGGATGAAATTAGAAGTCGTCTGCAAACGTGCGCACCAAACCGGTGGCGTCAACGAGTGCTTGAAGCAACTTGCGCCTATTTCAGGGTCTCCATGCAAAGCTGAAGTCACGTTTTGCTCTCTCACGTTCTAGAAATAGTTCTTTAGCGCACCCTTATGGTAACAAATGCTGTACCCTACTCGATCTGCTCTCCTGTAAAACAACAGCACAAAATATTGGAAAAGTGCTTGTGACTTTTGGACGAATAAAATGCTAAAATTCACTCCGAAACTTTGGTGAATGGTTTTGTGAGTTAGAAGTATGTCTGGCACAGCACGAGTTTGTTTAAAAAAGGCTTAATTACGTACGTTTGTAAGCAGTTGAAAAATTCATAGCCATGAAAAGGGAGAAAATCAGCTTAGTTTAACGAGTTTGTTTTTTACGCTAGCTTCGTGAGTGCTCGGCTTATTATCAGCTGTTTCATTCATCAAAAACACCATCTTTTCAGGCTAAATAGGTTTAATAAGAAGGTGAAAGCTAAACGAATATTAACCCTTCTTGCACGACTTTGGCAGTAACTCTAAACAAAACAGTAAGTAAGTGACTGCTTTGGCCACAGGAAGAAGATAACTTTGCTTCAGAAAGCAAAAAATGATTTTGGTGCAATTGATTTTTTTCGTGTAAAACTTTTCAAGTACGTGGAGACGCTTGATTTAGTCACTGGCATTGAGGACATCAAATCAAAGCATACCTTAAACATGGGCTGTGGAAAGACAAGCACGTTTTTCACGCGTCAATTTAATTTGTGGCGCAGAGTTTGATTTTACAGAAAGAAAAAACAAAATCTATTTGGGTTCAAAGGTCACAGCGACTTACCGTCGGTGTGCAGGAATCCCGGGCTGTCATGGACAACCTCGACAAACTATCTTCGAAATTGCAGATCGAAATTTCTGATTTGGCAGCGTTTAAGGATATCTCACGAGACATTGGACTTCCCAGAGAAGCATGCTGCGTACACAGTATATCTAATGAAGCGTTGCCTTTTGAGTTTTTTCTTAGTATCACATCACTCATGAGAGTTGTAGCATGCGGCGTAATGGAAATAGAAATAGTCTCCGCGTTACTGAAGTTTAAAAGCAGTGAGCTGACGGAACTGGGTGTTGCTTGCTTTATTTTTTTAAATGTTTTTATCATCCTTTATTTCTCGAAAGTGGCCAGTGAGGTAGTTTTAGACAATGCACACTTAAAACACAACTCTATTTCTGAACCCGGTTACGGATTTTTATTTTTTGACGAATCCGATCGACACCACAAACACTATATTGGTTGGCCGTATGACTTTCAAATATTTTAATCGCATCAAGTCACTTTTCTCTAGATATAGATATTTTGGAAAAAAACACAAAACAAAATCATACGCATTGATAACACCAGGGACGTGGTGCTGACAAAAAAGTGTGGGAACGCATAACAAAAAATAGCCATTTTGAAACAACTTCAAGTTCATTTTAAAGCAAAACGTGAAAAAGGTGTGGGAACGCCGTTCCCACGCGTTCCCGCCCCACTACACTCCTGGATAACACCATCATATATTTTATAAAACAGAAGAAATAAGATCGAGTTCCACATTCCTGAATGTGGTTCCCATGCCCATAAGCGGTATGGAAGCCTCTGGTTATAAAGCCGTCCTATATGAACGCAAGGTATTAAACACCCTGGTTTTGTTACGATAACTTTTTCATAACACGCAAGTTTTCAGAAATGAGATTTGAAGTTATCTTGCAAACCATACGTTTCAGAAAAAAGATATAACAGGTGAATAAATGAGAGTAAAGAAATGAAGTTGCGCTCGTTCGATAAAAGCACATTTCTGATCATTTAGACCAACAAACTTAATTTTTCGAAACACCTTTGGCGTTTCAAAAAAAAAAACGTTGCTCAGGAGTAAAAGGTTATCCTGTGAAAAAAGTCAACAGCTTACGTCAAATCATAAATTTACAAGCTTGTCCATTCGAATCGGATTCCTATGTTAATTACATGGGATTTTTCCCATGAGATGGGACAGTGGACTGCAAGTTGCTACATGTCCCATAGTAAGTAATTTTAAGGTCATGCAGCAGAAATATTCTCAGTTGAACGCCATTGGTATTTGCTCACTGTGCAGCGAGTATTAGTCATGTAGAGGTTTAGTGCCATGGCGGAGTGATGCAAGGCCCCCTGAAGGCCCAGGCCCCAGAAATTAAGGTTGTTGGACCTTTTTTCGGTGAAAACTAAAACGAATGTCACCCAGTTTTCAGTTACTGCTTACGGGTGCCTTTATAGCCACGAGTCTGCGTACAGGTTGGACGTGCGTATGACGTAACGTACTTCGTGTTATTAGTTTCGTGGGATTTCAATGGGATGGAACAGTTGCAAGTTGCCATGGGTTGCGATAGGACAAAAAAAAGTGTCACATGGCCAAGCCCGTTAATTTGAATTGTTTTTGTTTCAACTCACCATAGCAAGCTTTAAAAAAATGCACGTGGCTATTGCTGAGCGGATACCATATAAGCTCCACGCTAGTTGTCTTGTTTCAGTAATATGAAATTCGACTTAGCCTAAGCTTCTTAATTTGACGCCGTTTTCACCATGGTTTCGCTCTTAAACGAAACAAGGAGAAAAAATACGTTGATTGTTGAAACATAGCATCTTTCACTCCATAGGCAGAAAAACATTTCCAATCGCTGTCCATTACACACGTTTTTTTCTTCATTTAAAGGAGCTGCGGTAAGAACGCTTTGCGACCAAGCCGTGGACAGGATTTTGCTGCAATAAGAGACACCAAACATTACAAATACAGACCCCATTTCATTTGCAATCCAAACCAACTCCTAGCGGGAGAAATATATTNTGAGAGGCAAAAAGAGCTTGTCCAGGTGTTCGCGCAAAGTTTGCTCTTCGCTGTGTTTCCGGTTGGATTTTAGAAAGCGGTGGTAAAAAATTGCAATTTCCAATTTTTAATTGCGTGTTTCACCTACGTTTGAATTTTGTCAATACGTTTGTCAATAATTTTTCGCCAACATCGTCCCTGTAGCATCGCCCTCCCTCGCAGGTAAGACTGCGATTGTTGTAGATGAAAGCAATAAACGTAAAAAAATGAACCGGCAATTAAAAATGGATCTTCCCAGCTCCACTGAACCTGAAAGGAAGTGTGCCGGAAGGTGAACAAAACGGAGAACAATATAATACCTCTGACGCTTCGTCGCCCGACGTTCGGAAGTAGGACCGAAGCCTTCTTCTTATTCGACCCAATCTCGACTGTCCAGATTCAGATTCTCTTGGCGACGGGAGATCTTGTAACTAAAAACAATAATTAAGATACAAAAAATCCCCCAAACCGCGTTCTCATTAAGTATAAGCGGTACTGCTTTTTCAGAGATTTTTCAGAAGTTATACTTTTCCGCACTGCGTTTTTTCAGCTGGGAACAAGTCATCCAACAATTAGACTTGTGAGTTTAACTTGAAAAAGTTACGAAACGGTCTTCACAGCTAAGCTCTCGCCTCGCTTCGCATTATTCCCAGTTGCACCCTGTCCAGGGGAAGAGACGCCTGTCAGGGCTCCACAAGCGGAGTGGTGCCAGAGTTATTTTACACAAATATCCCTGAAAGTCTGTATATAAAATTGGGATCGTATACTAACCAGGGTTACCTGATGTGCAACAAATTTTGTGCACCTCACTACCTTAACATTTCAATGTGATTTTAAGCGCAAAACGTGTTTGGCCAAATTTGACCACCGAAACCTTGTAGGTGAAGAGTCTTCCTAC
>JGI24021J15306_10007702_pt1 | contig 13151 bp, 8 predicted proteins | sample Ectturendosymbi1_FD_15306 | JGI IMG/M metagenome (IMG submission 15306) | reverse complement strand
GAGTGACAACTACGAATGTATTCGTGACAGGGACTGCGAGACCGTCGCTTGGGATGACACTGCGTGATAACGCATCGAACCTAATCACCGATAGTGACGTTACTAACCATGCATTCACCTTGTCCGATACACCTACTGCTTCTAGTATAGATCCTGCCAATGCTTTTTTGAAAGACGGAACAGGTGCAATGGTTTCGTCAAAGCCAACAACATATCGGGTAAGTGGGTCTTATTCTCCAAGCTCCCAAGGGACAACGCGTCCAACAACATTGTTTGACCAGTTTCCAGGAGAAACTACCGCAGCAACCACTGTTTTAACTAAAATACCAGAGATTACAAATAGCACAATTAACAGCATGAATGCAATTGATTTTTCTGCCACTAGCATTCAGTCTACGCAAACACTAACTGATAGGTCAGCAACAGACTTCATTCCGAATATTGCTGTGGACACTACCACTAATGCTTTAACCACTGTTGTGTTTCGGATAACTCGACCGTCAGAATCGACGAATAATGTTCAGACACACATAAATTCTCTCTCTGTTTCGCCATTCCATAGAATGACAGAGGCTCAGTCGACTGGACAAGATCCACCAAGTTCAACGTCAACCTTACCCACCTCTGCGACGACTGTTTCAACCTCAAAGTCATCAACAACCATCCAGAGTACCGCTGTACCAACAAACTCTGTGTCGCCAACTACAGAACAGCCCAAGGAAACCACCACCGCACTGGTAACCACAACACCAACCACGGCAACAGCGCCAACCACAACAACAACCCCAATTGGGACAACAACCCCAACCACGACAACAACCCCAACCACGACAACAACCCCAATCATGACAACTACCCCAATCACGACAACAACCGCAACCACGGTAACAACCCCAATCACGACGACAACCGCAACTACGGCAACAACCCCAAGAACATCAGCTACAACCACGGCAGCAACCACAACAACGAGCGCATCGTTCTCCACGACGGTAGGTATCTCTATGTCAATCTGTTAACTATTTATTGGTAATTTTCGAATTGTTTTGTAAATTGTACTTCAACAATTGGCAGGGTTGTCCATGGGACATATTTATCTGTCCCATCTCATGGGACGTTTCCCGTGGGATTCCCACAGGAATGACATTCCCATGGACAAGCCTGACAATTGGCAATGGTCAGAAATGTACTTGAAAGAGTAGAACAGAAATGAAAAGTCTCTCTTTCAAGGACTAATACAAACAAAAGATCAGATTAAATTCTTTTCTAATGAAAATGAACTCTGAATCCGGCTGTTACGGGTTTCAATCGCTACCGATCACAACCATATCCTGAGAATTCTCAATGTTTTTTCACAATCGCACAACGATGACTGATGAGATACCGTAGTCCAGGGCTAAATATGACCAGAAAAGCCAACTCTCTCCCTCAAAGATGACATTACAATAATGACCTCTCGTCAATCGTTGCAAATCAGCACGACTTTCAATGCAGCACACCTGTGTTTTCAGAGAAGTGTGCATAAATGGTTATTGATAGCTACCGTTTATGCGCGGTTTATACCAACAAAACGATCTTTGGATTAAAAGTAAATTAAACTAATTTCCTTAAAAAAGGATACGAAAAGCTCGAGTCATCTCAATAACTAGACCTAAAGGATTTTGATATTTTCAAAATTGACCTTCAAATCGCGATGGTGCATAAACAGTTTAGAAAAACACCAAAAAGGCGGTATGAAAGCTCTACTCATCATGACCAGTTCAATGATTCAATGTCTAATTCGACAAGATGATGGCATTGCTTGTTCGAAAACAACAATTTGAAGCGAGAAACTGAAAAACTAACTCGGGATGTGGCACTGAACATCGTTCAAAACAGCTTGGTATCTGTTGTGAGTTTATGTAGCAGAAAACGTGCCCCGAAAAGCTGATAAGGCAATTTTGTCTGGGAATTACTTACTGCTATTTCATCATATGCCGACAGTGAGTAAAGATCCTCAGAATTTTTTGAAAGCTGTTACAAGTTTTGTTTATTCTCAACGAAACACACAAAAGTCCAAGTAAAGACACACCTGTTATCCCTTTTCAGAATAAAAAGCATGAACACAGTTAGAACTTGCTAGTAGAATGGCTAACACCGACTACCTAAAGCAGTAATTGTTTGATTGCAATTTTTCACAAACAAAGCCACTGCGGTTTCGTTCTCGTTCAAGTTTATTCAAAAACCAGATGATTAAGTTACCGGTTACCGGCTGTGTTTTCAGGGGTTTATCAGCCGTGGTAGCGCACTTCATACGCGTGACACGTAACTACGTTTAGTGACTAACTGATTCTCAGACTCAGCAATTTTCGACACAATCCAAGGAAGATATACACTCAAAGCCAGGGTTTTTTTAAGGCGTTTTAAGGACCCCATTCGGGTCCCTAGAATCAGAGAAAATTATTATCGGGTCCCTAAAATCAGAGAAAATCGGGTCCCTAGAATCAGAGAAATCGGATCCCTACAGATCCAAACCGGGTTCCTATCATTTTCCTTAAAAAAAATCTGCTCAAAGCAAAAAGAGCGTTTACAGCACAGGTCACTAAAAACAAGTCAAAACCAGAATTGTTTCTTTCAAAGTGCCAGCGTTTCCAAAAAATTAATGAAATGCTGTTTCCGTTAAAACTACATGTTTTCATGTTTCTGCCATTTCTTTGTCATATTGCGTGGAGTTTTTAACGCAAAGTTTTAATAGTAACTTTTACTATTACTTTTACTACTATTACTTTTAATAGTAGTGGTCACCGCTGCCCTGCTTATGAACTGTTTCTGATGCGTGTAAATGTAAATGTTCCCAGTTTTGGAATGCTTTTATCGCACACGAAAATCGTGAAATATATGGATAAAGCTAAACAACAATAACTTTGAAGGTATGATTCAATTCATTTGGTGGCTATTCGGTAATATACAATGAATAGCAAGGGTCCTCATTACGTTGAGAAACAAGGCTCGAAGAAAACGAGTAGATGCGTTTTGAGAACAAATGTCGAGAGCAAAGAAAGAGACAACGCCATATTTAAGAGTGCCAGAGAATTTTTTGTTGCAAATTGAAACCAGAAATACAAAACATATTATTTGGACTTCACGCTCTTTCCAGTGCTGGAACACCGCTGGCTCAGATACACTTATCTAAATAAAGAAAACTGCTACATAAGCGCCTTTATATCACAATGTATCTGATGTTCTACAAGGGGTTTGCTATTGCCAGCGTTTCTTGTTAAATTCAATTTTTATGAGGTGTGGAAAGGCATAGTGATGTTTGCCGGCGTCATGAACCCCTACTGACTACCGAAATAATAAAATATTAACTGGTTGCGCGCAAGCTTCGACAGCACACGGATGCCGAATTTTCCACGTGAAATTTCATTTGATTTCTTTCTTATTTTAGTCTAAACCAACAACTTAGTGGAAAAACTTTCTCGCCGCTTGCTGTTAAATATCTGTATCAATGGCTGCATAATTCCAACTGCTCGAGACATCGCCAGCAAAACAAAGTACGAAACCATGACTAAAGAATTATTTCTCCGTAAAAAATACCCAGCAAACTTATGACAAGGTAAATCCTCGTCACCGTTTTCTGAATATATTGACCCCGGAGCATTTCAGCATCTTCGTCAGCGTTCCCTAACGTGAGTTTCATGTCCACAGTGGGACTACTTGACATTTTGGGGGGCAATTTGAGAATGAATTTTAATAGTGGATAGGAGTTTGATTTTGAATTAAAATAGATATGTCTTAGGGGACATCATGGCACTGGTGATGACTAGGTGAGGCATGACCAAAATAAACGTTTGTAGAGATTGAACCTCTCTTGGAGCGTACAGTATCATTATAAGAATTTCACGAGAGTGTTACTTTTTACTGTATTCTGTGTACAATATGTGGTGATTACCGTGGCAAACATAATGGCTTTTCATGGAGCGGCGTTTCATGGATCGGTAGCCTAATTCAAAACGTTCTGTAAACGTATTCATCCGCAGCTAGAGGAGTATTTTCCGGCTGCACGTAGAGTGAACGCATCACATTTCTTTTCTATTCCATCCGGAAGCAAAATTGCTATTTTTCGATCCCCTAAAGCAGTGCTCCTCAACCCCAGGGTCGCGACGCAAAAGTGGGTCGCCGTGTGATTTGGTTGGGTCGCCGACTGCAGTAGTTTACATCTGTAAAATTCAATCATTTTTATTGTGACTTGATGTTGGTTATTGCTTGTGGGTGTGACATACTTTCTGATAAATTTTATCAGCTGAATATCATGAATCAATCCTTGGAAGGGCCAAATATCATGCTGGTCTGAAAAACTGCTTCCTCTTATAGGGAAAAGTTGAAGTTGTGGAAGAGAAAGATAGAGTCTCAGAAAACAGCATCATTTCCTGTTTTTAATCAGTTTCTCAAAGATATGGAGTAGGTGTGTTTTTATGATGTCCAGCTCGTTATCAAAAAGCATTTGGCTTCATTGATACAAGAATTTGATTTGATTATCCCCAAAAAAGCAAAAGAATCGGAAGTGGTGCGCCATCCATTTGCTTTTGATGTTGATACATTGCCGGAAAGCTGCAAAACTATTTCTGGATTTCAAGAGGAATTTATTGACATTCAGTGCGACAGTTTATTGAGAAATGCATTTAAGAAAGAAAACCTTGGTCAATTTTGGACAAAAATCAAGAATGAAAAGAGTATTTTTGGTACGCCCGCAGTAAAAGCTCTACTGCCACTTTTTACTACCTGCTTGTGTGAGTGTGGGTTTTCTGTGCTTGCACAGATCAAAACAAAGACGAGGAACTGTCTTGAGACTGAACACGACATGAGATTGGCTCTGAGCAAGATTGTTCCAAATTTTGACAAAGTTGTGGAAACGATACAAAATCAGGGCTGACATGATTAAATTCTAGCTGTTGCTATGACTATGTTTAGGCCTTTGTTAAACTGTCTTTTGTTTAGTTCGTCTGTTATGCTTGCAAGAAAATGTGTGAAAAAGACTGGGTCGCCAAAACTTTGCTATCTATTTACCCTTAATATTTGGGTCGCTACAAAAAAAGGTTGAGAAGCACTGCCCTAAAGATTCCCTCCTTCCGGCGAAGCAGTGCCTCCCGTTTACCCCATACATGTCAACTTCTCTGAACAATCCACCTCTCGCAATTGAAAAGGAGGCAACCGCTGAAAGTTTGAAGCGATTCTGTTGCCATTGCGGTTTTTGCACGTGAACGAAAATTGTCTTGGTTTCAGTTTGTACAAATTGCACAAATTAACAGGAAATCGTTTTCGGTTACTGTTTGTTTGACTCCACGCCTGCGAGACTGGCTTGGTTGAACGTTTTACACTCTTGATGTACATTGGGTAGCTTTTACTGAATTTGTCATTTGCTGCAGAAAGATCAACAAGCAATCTATATTCCAAGTCAATTCAGCTAAAAATGTGAAACTGCATAAAGCCTCAAACGAAAAGAAATTCTCCATTTTAAACATGACGGATAACCTTTCAATTCAAACTTACCGTATTCAGAGAAAAAATATTATTGATTCGCTTCAAGTAATGGGGCAATAATTTTGAGACAGACGCCACTTAGATTAACGTCATTTTTTGAGTGCAAGTACCACGACCTACTTAAGATGATAAGTAGGCCGTGCAAGTACTTAGAATATAATGTGTGACTTATATAGAAATACCTATATGGAATTTTGATCAAATTAAAACACGATGCCAACATTTTTTTAATTTGATTTTTGATGACGGCAGTTAGCGGCAGGCCGAAGCCAGAAATTTGCCCCTGCCAGGGTGATTGAGGTGAAAGCTCTTGCCCAAGGAGCTCTACGGTAATTCCCTCAGTGGCCATGGATCGAACATCCAACCATCCAATTGGGAGGTGGCACTTTACCACTCAGCCATTGCCGTCACAACATTCCTGTTCTAAGATCTATTTATTGTGCTCTTTTTCATTCTACTCACTACGTAATAGGGGGAGGCTCAATCAAACTACTTTACTGTACTTCCTGTAGATTGCAGAATGAAGCTGTAAGAGACCTCGAATATGACAAAACTGAAACGGATATTCTCTATTCTAAGTGCCGAATTTTAAAATTCTTGATTTATTTAAACTATCAGTTAACAAATTTGTATGGGTACTTTTTCGATAACTGTGGACTGCCTGAAAATTACTTTTATAAAATTGTAGCCGTACACAAGTATCAAACAAGACTTGCTTCTTTGCTAAATTACCATTTACCTTGAATGGATCTTTGAGTCAGCTTTCTAGAAAGTATAATGGTCCTGAAAATGTTAAGTCTCTGTCATCTTTCAAATTTGGAAAACACTGCAAAAATATGTTGCTGTCGTGCCAATATGCTATTCAGTTTTTTATTCGCTTATTTGTTCCATTTTTCTGTAAGTTTGTATTAAATACTTGTTTTTTGGTAATGCCTTTACCCTTCCTAGTGCTCACACTACCTTCCCTGTGCATAGCACACTCTGTGTGTTTGTTTATCTTTGATGCTGTGCTTTGTTACTAACTTCTACGTAATGTTAAATTTATTGCATTTTATCACATTATTTTTGCCCTTCACTTGACACGCCTTTAAATTAGTATTGATTTATGCCAAAATAGGGATGGGTGAGTAGTTGACCCATGAGATCTGTCGCCAACCTGTGTGTCTTAAATATGTGGTTAACACCAATTTTAGAATTCTTGATTCTTCAATTATTTTTCTCATTTAAAATTTTTATTAACATAAAATTAACTTTTCTGCCCTTTGGTGTTTTGCCCTTTCTATTGCATTTTTGTTGCTTAGTGGTTTGCGTGGAAAAAAGGCATGAATAAACCAGTTCTTAAGCCTAACTGCCTACATACCAGTTTTGCAAAGAAAGTTTTGTCAAACCAGTCACTTCATTAAAAATTTGTTCTTTGAACGCTTATGCAAGCTGTAGAGCTACATCTTATGACTGAGCTTTATGTTTCAGGTGGTTTCACTGATGAGACTCCTTATATTCAGTCTTGACGGCCTCAATCAAGATAATATATTTAATAGGACAAAAGATTTCACTTCAAGAGCAACCAGACTCCTTGCAGGTGATATTATTAAAGTTGAGCTTTGAGATGTATTTGGGTGATGTGGTGCATCCAGGGATGGACACTTCGGGGCTTTTGCTCACCCAAACGACTCTGGCGCCCTTTGGAAGCCTTTGTGACTAACTTCTTTTTAAGAATGAATTTGGAAAATGGACTTTTTCCTTGCACTTCAGTTTTGTTGTCAATTACAAATTACGAAAACTAGGCTATTTTGCGCCCTGTTTTCAACTAACCCTCAAACGCGAGGTCTAGATACACTCTTGGGATGCGTGAGGCGTAACCTTACGAAGTGGGTGTGGGGAGGATGAACTGTTTCAAAGAGTTTTAAAAGTTTTGAAAGTTGATTGCCCGAAATCTTGAAGTAAAGGTGCGTTGATGAATTTCTTTTTGGTTGTTAGAAGTTTTTTCAAGAAACAAGGAAGAAGTACGTGAAAAAAAGTGGCCAAAACTAGTTTGACTTGGAGAAAAATTAAGCAAAAGCAGAAAAAATCTGCTGGCCAAACTTTTTGTCCTATTAAACAATTTTTCAGAAATAAAGATGCGTGTGGAAGTGTGTATGTGTGTGCTAAACTGGCTGTATGCGTATGTGTCCAAAAATGCAACGTAGTGCAAATGCTCTCTTCAAGATAACCTTGAATAACTTTGTCTAATATTTTTCAGTTACACCGTACGTCAGTACTACTCAAACATGTAGTTTCAGGATTTACGACAAAGTTTTTTTTAAAGTGCCTTGTACTGATTGTGTATTGTTCCACTAATATTTTCGACTGAGAATAAAACCCACGAAACTTGTTTCCACAAGCAAAAGCTCGATTTTAAGTGAAGTCAAATCATAGCAGTAACGGTCAAACTACAGGTGCTGTAATGAAATGATAAAGTGGAGTTATACACGAACATTATATTAAACCAGGGGTCGGAAACCGACGGCCCGCCAAGCAAAATCATCCGGCCCCTTTAGCGAGTGTAGTAACGGTGTTGCCCCCCTAGTGGCGTTATATTTTATGAATCTGTCCTCCTTGCAACTTCTTGCATTGAATGCTTACGAGAAAACGCACTGAGCTACAAATGCACTGTGTGTCGCATTTTGGGCTTTGGTTATGAACTGTGAAAATCAGGAGTAAATCTGATTAAAATTTCATAAATTCCCAATATTTAACAACATCATGAACAGCAAAGGGAACGGAATATATAGTGGAAAATTAGTACGGCCCGCCGTACGTTGCAGAGTTTGTTTTTAGACCGCGACTCGGGAAAGATTGCCGACCCCTGTATTAAACCAATGTCACTTGCTGAGACCAACTAATTTTTCTGAGCGTTGTTCGAGATCGCAGATTAATTCACGTATAGTTGCTTTGCGATTATGATTGAGGATGTTATTTACAAATGCATCCACTGGTCCTTGATCGAGACGCTTTGTTTTCTTAGATATTGTGGTTGGATAAAAGCCTACATGAAATCCAGTTTAAATCAATATTCTATACAATGGACAAATTCATGTATTTTCAGACAGAACAAACCTCACAGACAGCGATGTCCAGATGCTACTGGGAAACATTGAGAACATTGTTAATCCACCGGAGGGCTTGGTAATAGAAGAAAACACAGCGGAGGCGGTTCTAGAATTACTTGACACGCTGACGCAATATCCAGGTAAGTTATAAACACCTGTAGCCATTCAAGGCGTAAGTTTATCGAAATATTCTGTCAGAAAAGTACGATCCCAAACAAAACTGCGGGAACTACGTCACAACCTGTCGCTGTTGGTGTTTCTAAAGAACCCGGCATGTAAAAAAACTAGTTTTACCAGATAGTTGCTCAACTAATTCATGCATCCCACTTTTGAACTCAAACTGAAAATGCATGATCGACGTGCAGCTCCAGTTCTTATTTACAGTAAAGGTTTGCTGTGACCACGTGAGCTGCGAAGCGTCAGTGTTTTTTTTTCATTTTCTATTTGTAGGTTCGCTAAACCCGACGACGTCATCCAACTTAGTCGATTTAACGGAGAGGCTTCTCAACAACGTGAAACTACAGGGCGAGACGTTTTACAGAAACTTAAAAAACTTCGCTGCCGGTGCACTGGCTGTGAATGAAAGTTTGAGGCGACGTAAGTTAAGTAAAGGTAGAAATTTTGATCAAATGTACAGATGCGATGCCTTAGGCTAATCCACTTGTGAGGCCCCACCACCATGGTTACGAGTTGGGAAAAATGAAAAATCGTTAACCAGTTTTGGCAAAGCCGAAAATGACGACGTGGACGCTCTCCAAGTACAATTAACAAAAACTTTACATCCTCACTAGTGTTACTGTTATCTGAACCGCCTTGAACTACCGAGGTTAGTACGATCGAAAGATGTTAATGGAGTGCATTAAACTAACAGGAAAGCAACCAGCAACATTACAGGTCACGCACTAATTGATAGCTTGCACAATATATGGGACAAGTGAATTTCGATTTTCGCTTGTGGTGTCTAACCCAGTGACTTGTTTCTGTCGCACACCATCTACCGGTGACTACTTTGTTCAGATGTGGCACCATCCAAGCCTCCACCACACTAATGTGCCCCACAGCCACACTAATCTAAGCCGCCACACTAATCTGCCCCACGATCATTGTTTTTTTGCTGCCTGCAACGTAAGTGTTCAATGACACGGAATTGTGGAAATCGTACTTGGTTAGCGTGAAAAGGATTTTTAATATCTACAGGCGAACCAGCCGCAAATGCATCGCTTATGTATTCGACCAAACACGCATAGCCTACGTATTAAAAAAATTCCACATCTATTTTTTCTTATTTCTCCTACTTGATTAATACGCTTTTCAGCGCTTCGTGATTCGTGAATTTTGCAGTAGTTTGAAGGAAATGAAAGCGTAAGCACAATACTCAGAATAAGTAGCAAAATGCCAACTGTTAGGTCAAAAACCACCGGTTAGATTTGGAAATACCCAGTATCGTCACAAAAAGTGCACGAATAGTTTAGTTGCAGCAAGTCAATTAAAAATTCTGGTTTCCAGGGGCTTGAATGCGGTTTTCATTGCACAGACACAACGCCCGTAATTTGCCGAAATCGGAGATTCTTGTCGTTGTGTTTTTATTTGATAACGACCTAGTAGAATGAGCAAAGGAGCAGCAACCCTTGATGTCAAAAGCAGCACTGAAACTCACCATGCACAAACGCCAATGATTGATGCTATACGCCATATCGCAGCAGTATTCCTTTAATTTTTGTAGCGATGGTCCACGTACATTTGCATTAAACGTACTGCAAACTCCGTAAGGCAAAGGCCAACCTTGCCCAAGTCTCAGTTTACCTTCGACCGGAGTCGACGGTTTTCTTGGTTTACAAACAAAATAGTTTCAATCCACGTGTAGGGTTGTACTCATTTATGTGTCGTAACTAAAAATTGCTTGCCAAACAGGTGAACCATGTAACCTTATGCTACAAACAAACATTTATTTTTTGTGCAGATGCGTTTAAGTGTAGTTGCACCAATGAGATGTATCTGGGTGGCAGGGCAATTGAAAACAAAGGCATTGTGCTAAGTATAACGACGTTTTCAATCAAAAATACGACAAAAACAAAATGTCTAAAACTTCATGTCATGTACATATTGGCGCAAGTCACGTTTTCGTCTAGCATTACTATACTGTTTAGTCCTGTCAGTACATAATTGTAGAGTCGTGGTCAACTTGGATCGCTTGGTGTTTCGCTGATCGCAGAATGAAAGCCACTGCTCTAAACGGTGTTCCTTCTAGGAAAATTTTACACTGAACAAATGTTGTTTTAGTGTGCATGCCAATTGTGTAACCATTTATTGTAGACGCGTAACCACTAAAGCGTTTAAATGGTAAAAGGTCTATGCCATATGTATACTATATTAAATTAGAAATGTTGCAAGCGCGCGAGAATGAGATTTCACTGCGTAAATGTCTGATGGTACTGCGCGGTTGTGCACCGTAGAGGGAACATTGGCATTAAACAAAACGTAATTACAAACGCATTTGTTTCAGCTGTAATATTTTCTCACTCTGGTTTCGGTGACGCAGCAAGCCGTCGATCATCGAGCCTAACTCTTCCGCCAAATCTGTTATCTGGTTTTTCCGGAATTTCATCGGTGAGACTTTGGTGCTTGACGCTGACTTTGCACTTTAATCAGTAATCCATTTTGTGACGAACGTGGTGGAGATGCGTTATTCTTACACCAAGTTTGCTTAGTTTGAGAAAACTACCGTACATGAAGATGCCAGTACGAAGCCATTCGTTTACAGATTTCCCAATAATCTTTGTAATTAGCAAAATCTGGGCAAATTTCGAAAATCTTGTGAAAACAACAAGGTGTTGCGTATTAATCAGCACATATTAGATTGAGTGTTGAATAAAATTTGCTGAACCACAAGCAGTCGAGCAAAAAACAACTCCCCTGAAAATCGCTTTCTATTTAGCTGCAAAAATATAGTTAGGATGGAGTTTCTGTTGCTTTAGGTTGAAAAACTTTGTATTTGATGTTTCAAGATTGAAATATTCTTCAAAGAAAATTCTACTGCATCTGAAACTCATTTTGGACAATTAAGTACAAATACCTTGTTCACATAAGCTGATAATCTCATTTTACCTTCTAGAAAAAATTACTTTAAGTTAGTATTATTTGAAAAATATATATGTTGTGCGTTGATTTCACCAACAGGCAAACATACGAAGCATAAACAAATTTAAAAACAGTTACATACTGTAGACAATTGAAATATTTGCATTTGTGTGTACAATGAATGAGGTTATTGTCTCAGACGCCAATTGAAGAAATTGATGAAACTAGGTGTAAAGCTGATTGTTTAGATTTCTTGGTCGCCCTTTGCATGCAGATTAAAAAACGATTTCCATTAGAGGAAGGTGTTGTTGCCAGGTTCGGGATTTTAGATCCCGCTGCGGCTCAAGAACTCACAAAATGTCATAGTTCGATAGCAAATGTGACCCTACATTTTCCCCATCTTTAGCTGGATTTTTTTTCGAAGATTAGCTGGATTTTTTCGACGATGAAAGAAGAGGCTATTCTGCAGTTAAAAAATTTTTCCTTGTCCATTAAATCTATTCCTGATTTTTGGTATTCTCTGCGTAATATCAGTGTTTTAAACTACATTCCATGTGTTTCTCTAATCCATTGGTTTTCAACCTGGGTGTCGTTTGCGATTTTTCCAAGGTCGCAAAAATATTCATATTAATTTCTAGATTTTATATTTCGTATATGGAACCACTTTTTGTCGTTGCTAAAATAATAGGATCACCTGGCAATATCTTTCCATTCAAAATTGTTTTAAGTTTGATTATGACCATTACAAAGTTTTGAGTGTGGTTATGACCATCACAGTACTGTTGGGTTTGCCAACGCACGAATAACTTTGTGACGTAACAATGTGCTGTGGTTGTAAATCAGATAACTGAATGTGGTTGCTACCTTTGGAGTCATTCTAGTTTTCAATGAGTTGTGCTGTGGAGTGATTTGTATACGGCACGGGTCTCTTTCACTGATGCTGCATGCGCATGAATTTAATGAGTCTTAGTTCAACATAATGATATCGTACGTTATTTTTTAGTCATTATGATTCTCTATTGTGCAAACACAACTGCATTTCATCTGCCTGACTGGTAATTTTGCGGAATGGGGTCGTCAGGTTAAATTGGGTTGCAAAATGGGTTGCTGCATGAAAACGCTTGAAAACCACTGCTCTAATTCTACAAGTCTTAGTGTGTGTTTCAAACTGCCGTTAGCAGGATTGGTTGAGTCTTGTTTGTGTTTCATCATTTCACCTGTAAGCTTTTGCTTACAATTCACAGGATTGAAAATGTGTAATTGACGCGACATCGATTTCCTAATAAAACACTTTGCGAGCAGTTTAAGTTCTTTGCGCTTGTGATATATCGTCACTGAACTGTGGATGGGTACAGTCATAATCCTCTCAGAGTTATGAAAGCACAGCACGGCGGGCAGATTCCTGGAATAATCTACTTCTCTACGGCTTAGGTCAGGGGTGGCCAAATTACGGCNCCCAGTTTA
>JGI24021J15306_10007701_pt1 | contig 13151 bp, 11 predicted proteins | sample Ectturendosymbi1_FD_15306 | JGI IMG/M metagenome (IMG submission 15306) | reverse complement strand
TCCGACGTTCATTACCATTTGCATTCGTGTTGGCTATTGCGTCAATTTTCGGATGCAGCAGAGTATTGTACAGAGTTGCTAAACAATTCCAAATCGAGCATATTTGATGTTGCGTTTGCATCTCACACCCTTTATCAGTGTGGATCTGATGCTTAACATGCTGAAGATTACTTGAAAGCGAAAAAGTACCTCGTTGAAACTCTAGACCACTGGAAAACATGGCAATACCGTCTGTGTCACGCAGAGATTTACTCTCTTTGTGAATTGGCTTCGAGAAGAGTGAAGATACGTCTACAAGATGAAAAATCCTTGATGTATGAGCAAGTTGAAATGTATAAAGACGTTGTAGCTCACACTTTCAACAGAGTAGGTCGTTGTTATTTTCAAGAAAATTCGTTTCATGAGGCATTGAAACAGCATGAATCAGCTCTTCAGCTAACTATTGATATGAAGGAGCAAGAGACTACAAACACCAACATTGCCACTTATTTGAAAAATATGGGAAAATGTATGTTCAAGATTCGCCGATGGAACGCAGCTAATGATCATTTTTCGAAAGCTGCAAATATATGGAAAGAAACTGAAGAGCAATCATTTCTTCTTGAAATTGACGAATGTAACGTTTACATGCGACAGTGTAAAATGTTTTGCGGCGAATCGCAGCTGTATGGAGAACGTTTGGTTCAACTTTCACACTCTCAACTGGAGAACCCAGAAATTGGCATTGATCACTGTGAAGAGTATGAGGTCCTTAAAAATCATGGCGAAGATTACGATTGCAGACCTAGAGCAACTGCACGTCTTGGAAACAGCCATTTGCAATGCGGGGTTCCGGGCTTACCCGATAGAAGTGGTAAAAATCTTCGCGAAGATCGCAGCCCACAGAGTGATCTTCGGTACAGAAATGTTGCCACCGAACGCCTTATCAAGCTGAGGGTTCCGTCGCACCCGGTCTTGCATGAGGCAAACAGACCTACACCCTCGTCTCCAGCCAGACGTGCCTTGTTCCAACGCAATCCCTTTCGGGTGAAAAAGAAACCTGAGGCTGACATTGCATCACCACATGGACTGCTTACTCCTCGGAAATTGTCTACAAAAGAGACTTAGAAAGATCATTTTCTTCCCCATAACCACACGAAAAACGGGACGCAATGTATCGCGACACAGTTCATGTGAAAAAATATCATGACGATTGATTTGAATTTATTGAAGTGATTGGTTTATATGCCGTTACGACATGTAAATGCATAACGCTTGGAGACCGAAGAAAGCCCGCGCTGTTCATTTAAGTACAACATGACACTTGATTGGTTTTCGAAGGATGATTGAATAAACTCGGCCGCCTTGGAAAAAACAGGTTTGAAAAGAAACGTGAGTTTTTTCGGATTCACAAATAATGTTTGGGCGCAAAACGAACAGAACGGATCACGATGTTTGTTTGTTCAGTGTCAAATCTTGTAATTTACTACCAATGGCGTTACTGCCTTTCAGGCATAACACAATTAATTCGCTGCAGGTGTTTCAAACATTATCAGCATTTGATGTTTGGTAGGTTGTGAAGTTAAGGGAATGATCCTCGACTGCAAAAACTTTGATTTTCTTCTAGTAAGTGGAAAAAGTGATTAAATTGTGATTTACGTTGAACAATCTTAGCTTGTTGTTTTCCGCACTGCAATCTTAGCAGCAACCAAATATTGTGATGACATCTTCACCTATTTTTTGTAATAAGTGCAAACACTTCCAAAGTACATGTTGATGTTTTCTAGAAACAAAAGAAATATTAAAATTTTCATGAGAATATCGCTTTTTTAGCTAATTTGTTCTTCACTAAGCTCAACTTTGTGTAATACGAGAAAGACTTTTTAAAAAAAGTGTCATACTTTCGAAGCATTTTTTCTGCAAGCGAGGGAGCAAATTATTTGGAGGATTTCACTTGAATGCAATTATTTCAGAAAAAACTGACAGTAATTTGAGAATTATGTTCATTGCTTATGAGTCACTGCTCGATTTTACTCCTGTTTTGTGAGCTGCACCAAAACCACCGAAACCCTTTCAGCTATTTCTTTCAATTGGAAGAAATGAACTTAACTTATTTTATTGGTTTGTGGACAGCATTTGCGAAGAAAACACGAAATGGATACTAACCTCTTCCTTTGTATTGCTGTTTGCTTAGGAGTTAATTTGTTTTGAGTATTTCGTTGAGTACTTTCACGTGCTTTCATTTTTCCACACACCATCCACTATAGATGTTTCTCCAAATATTTGATGTTCGACAATAATTTGAATATGAAAGGGCTTAATTACCAGTACGCGCATTGTATAAAGTGTAATGCACATTTGCAAATATGTTTAAGTACTTCTGTGTGCAATGCCACCGTTGCGAAAGTCTGCGCTCGACATTTTTTTCATTTGTGAAGCCAAGATATTCTTCGTAGGCTGATTTAGTGAAAGATGTTTTTTCTTTTTGATATTCGAAGGTGTAGGAACGGTTATTCACCACGATTTTAATTATTCCATCCTAATGATATATCCAACTGCATGCGGAGGAATTAAGCATTTCTTTTCCGTGCGATAACGATGACTGAAACAAATTTATATTTCCACAAAACAAAATTACTGTCTTGAATATTCTCAAAAGAGGGTAAATTCCGCTTTATGTCCGTTGTATTTCAGGTGTAACATTGGCAAGTACTTATAGAAACAACGTGTTTCAAGTGCAACTGCACCTTAACAAGCTTTGATTGCGAAGCACCATTTTTGTGTTTTTGTACATTGCGTTTGGTGATGGCCAGGCTTGTCCATAGTAATGGGAATCTCACGGAATTGGAATGATGGAAGTTGCCATGGGATGGGACGAACAATAGTATGGACAAACCTGCTGTCAATTGTAGCTACGTTTACTTCCACCAGGTTTTCTGTCGTGTTCAGCTCCTGGCGTGCAGTATGAAGTTTAACCTTTGATTGCTTCCAAACATTAACCATTTGAATTCTTTCGGTGTTGTATTTTGACACTGGAGCCAGAGTTAATTGGTATATCAGACATCCTGCCAACGGCAGCATGATATGTCGGATAAGTCCTATTTGTTCATTTGAAACGATTTTGTGTTAAGACGCTTTGGCAGAGACAAACCTAGCTTTGTATACTTTAGGTCAGTGGTTCTCAACCTTTTCACAGGAGCGGACCGGTAAATAGCGCAGTAATTCTTTGCGGACCGGTAACATACAATAGCAATGAATGCAAAGACCACATTCATTTTGTTAACTAAAACTGTTTTATGAATACCGCAACACATTAAGTTTGCGAACATACAAAAATAAAGTTTATATCAAAGTCAGTTGGAGATTTGCTGCTGTTTCATTGCTAGCATGCGAGATAAATGCGGCTGAAACAAAGTTTCAGAAAGACGAAGCTCTGCGTTTGCATCCAAACTATTTCTTTGTCTGGTTTTGATAAAAGCTAGTGCTGAAAACGTTCTCATGTAAGTGGTTGAAAATATCACCAACTTTTCGATTACTTTTGACTGACCGGCGGATATGCGGATAATATATACCCAGACTTGAGACCGTGATCCTTTTTTATTTCTGGACAGCAAAGTATTTCACAGCACATTTCGAGCCGACTTTCGTTTTCGCAGATTACGTTCGCATGTATTTGCATCTTCACTTCATGTTCAGGAAAATCATACTCAAAAGTGTTAGCTAAGTCCTTCAAATATTGACTTATTATGTGCAATAACTCTTTGATATTAGCATCAGCACCTGTCACTAAATTACTTAACGTTGGGAACATCTCTGTATCTCCCTTCTGTGCAAAGCTATCCCAAAATGCCAGCTTCTTTTTTAATGCGCCTGTCGTGTTCCTCAGTGCAGAGATATTTTCGCAAACGTCCTGCAGACCTCTACCGCATTAAGCTTGTTCAAACGGCGGAATACATCCATCAAATACGCAAGCTTACTTATCCACATTTTATTCAAACGAAATTCTGCTAATGGAGCGTTACTTTCTCAAAAACTGTTTTACTTGTTCCTTGACTTGAAAAAGACGCAAAAGAACTCGTCCTCTTGACAGCCATCTTATCTCGGTATGGCGAAGGTGTTCATGTTATGAATCCATACTTTCTGTTGCGGCAGCAAGCCTTATAATCGCGAGCCGTGGGAGAGCTAGTCTGCAGAACTTTGAGAAACGCGCGCTGACAATCTTTCGCCTAGAACCTGACCCATCCACAATCAGCGCATCAACTTGTTGCATCCTCTCCGGTGGTGTTGCGTTGATTGTGTGATTCACCACGAACGGGATGTGCGTGAAGAACAACACCATACATATATGTAGCGCGAACAACCAATAATAGAGTGATCATGGCATGTGAACTCTATTGATGCTTGCTGCCACAGTGCGAAGCTTTGCGCATATGCCGCTCGGGATTTCCAATCGCAACAAACTGGACTGTAGTTTCTTGTTCCCCACAACCATTGCGATTGCAAACGGAAAGCAATCAGCACAATTCCTTTTTATCAACTTCGACAACAGCAAACTTCAGCGGTGGTTGATCGTCAACACGGTTTCAAATGGTGTGGTCACCACGGCTCAGATCTTTGGTCTTCAAGTTTATCAGAAAAACCGCTGTTCGGTCAGCAGAATTTGGTCTATTTTACGTAAAGCCGAAATCGTTACGAAGTTCTTCTTGATTCGAGCCGTGCTTTTATCGAGAGCTAGGGCGGCTAAAAAGAAAAACACTTTATTTGTCGCAGCTGTTACGATACAACCAAACAGACGGAGCATATGTCGCTACATCCTGTTTAGCCGGCACAAGACATCGGAATAGGAGAAACAAAATGTTACTCAGCTCGGTGCGGGTCCGCTACAACCCACGCCAGGAAATTGGAAAAAGGTTGCTACTTCAGAAGTGTCAGCACAATTCATCAAGGCAGTCCATTAATATTAGACTTTAAGGCGGCGTTTGGAGTGAATCACACTCTTTGAACACAGAAGATTGCACTTATAAAAATATTGGTCACCGGATGAACAACTTCAAGCGGTTGAACAAGGCAAAGTCGTCGCTGCGCGCCTTAACACTTTCATCCAGTGTTTTGAGTAATCTGGGGTTCAAGAGTCGACTTTTAACTTCATAAACAGTTTTCACCACGTTTTTGAAATCAGTGGGCAGTTTCTTTGCAGCTAAATGCTCCCGATGGTTTATGCAAAAAGTAAAAACATTTCTTTGTGGGCTACGTCTTTTTATTTTTGGAACTGCACCAAGGCGATAGCTAGTCATGCTTGCAGCTCCATCTATGCACACTCCGACACATCTTTTCCAGCCTGTATCTTTATCACTGAAGTATTCGTTAAGAAATCTCAATATCTCTGACCCGGCGGTACGTCCTGGCAAGTTATTGCAACACAGAATTTCTTCCTTGAAATCTTCTTTTCTCATATAGCGCACGAAACAAGAATGGCACAATTACTCACGTAAGTTGGCTCGTCGTAGGGAAATGCAAAATAGCCTACATCGACTTCTGTAACTCTTCATAAATCTGCGTTCCTCGACATCCATTGCCATATCTTAAATACTTCGCTGAACTGTATTGTTAGAAAGAGGTACGCGGTCAAGTTTTTGACCTGCTTGAGGAAAATCCGCTCACTAACAACAGCTGCCATTGTACTTCATCAGGTACAAAATAGCTATGAAACCGCACAAGCGTTTCATTTTACATCGTAATATCCAGTTTATTCAAGCACAAACCGCATGTCACTGTCCAGGTTTTGCCGAATTCAACATAAACGCTAACCATCTTCAGTTACTTGAAGGTAAGCCACAAAAAAACAAATCCATGTTGTTTTGCGGACCGGCAAAAAATCTACGGGGACTGGTACCGGTCCGTGTACCGGCGGTTGAGAACCACTGCTTGAGGTGATGAATCACTGCGTTTTACTGCAGGTTGATTCAGACAATGCTTATAAAAGTGGATCTTAACATGGGTTCCATCCAGTATTAAGGGTTTGGAGTAAAGTGAAGTACATCTTCCGTTTCAATATATGGAGAGTAGTAGGGAACTGGGGATTGAGGGGTCCCGCTCTTTTCTTTGTTTGTTTATTATATTCACCGCTCAAAAATCCCCATTTTATCAGTCAAGAGTATCATTGAAATGCCCCTACAGTTGATGACGTCACAAGCACTCTTTCAGGCCTTTGGTCCCTGTTCCCCAGGGCCCCTCTGTCTGTCCTTGGGTGTTTCTATTTTGCACACACATCATGGACCGTCGTTGTCGTTGTGAAATGACCGTGGGCAAAAGTTTCTCTTTTATTGCTACAAATTTCTCGTTTGTCATCATCAGCAGAGGCGATTTTGTTGACTTTCTCTGTGAATACTTCGTGATGATGACTCCGAATCACATTCATAGGTCTCAGCTGTGGTCTTCCTGAAAATAAACAAATTTTATAATCGTTTATTGTTATTTCTTTATTTACAACATATTTTTTCACACCTTTACATTTTTTGAAGTCATCACCGTCCATATCAAAGGCGTATGATTTGGCGCGCAGTCCGACAAATTCAGATATGATTTTCCCACCAGCCTCGTCCTTAAACATCCCAGGGACTTTTTTGTTAAGTCTCGCAAGTTTTGAATTCTCAAAGTTGGAGGTATCAAACTTTTCTTTGATGCCTTCTCGGATAACTTCGAAGAAGTCCTCTGTATGTATTTCATACATCAAAGAATCCGTATCAGTCATGAGCAAATTCGCTTTTGGTCCATACTTTTTCTTGATGTATTTATAATGAAAATCATACATCAGAGTTTTTGAGATATCAAGGATTGATATCCCAAGACAAACTGGCTTGTTGAAAACAAGGTCCGTTTTTTTCATGTGCACTGCAACAAGATTTCTTTTCCTGTGACCAAAAGAATTCCCACTTACATGAAAAAATTTTCTTTGTCGTAAACATTCACTAAATTCTGGACAAACTATTTTTGCGCTAAGAAACGTAATGACCGAAAACCGCGCATAAATGACCACTACGACACTTAAAAAGGTATTTCATTTTATATGTTAAGAAACACTACACTTACAATAACCTTTAAAACTCTAATCATTACAAGTTTTACAGCGCAGGTGTTAATACGTAATTTTTTCAACAATTCAACGAAAGAAAAAAACAGCAATGTTATTAAGGTGCAGGCAGAAAGAAAATAGCAGTTGAAAGATTTGTTTACGACTGCTTGTAGTTTTACCTACGAGATTTTGATAAAAAATATTTCAACTTTTAACATGCTGACCTTTTCTATTGCACAGTCCGAGCAAATAAATGTTTGTATACGTTTTGAAATAAAAACGCAAAAAAGGTGAAAGTAATAGGTTGGGTGTCACGTGAGCCAATAGGAATTGGTTGTGGGACATGTGACCCAATCAGATAACATGCTAAGAAGGTCAAGTGACTGATCCTTCAGTAAGTTCACTTAAGAGCAAAGATGTAAAAATTACAAAAAAATGTATTGTTTTCAAACAAAAAGAAGCAAAAAGCACGCAAGCTTTTTGGCATTGTATAACACGTTCCTTGTGTTAACAAAATCATTGCAAATGTGTTGCTTCCACCAACAAAACACTCGAAAAATTTAGAAATGCAAAGCAGATAACGAATTCTTCTATTTGCCGGAAAACATGGCATATCTCGTCTGGTGTTCATGCTTGATAAACAGATTTTAGATTTTCACTGAACACTCGTATCTTTCGCAGATTGACGTGTGGTGTTTGCATTTTGCCAGTCCTTGAAAATCGGGAAAGGCCTTGTATTTGTTGTGGTTTTCTTAGTGTCCCACAAAACTCTTGCCCCACTTCTTGTGGCACGTTGCTGGTTAGCTGCTATCCGTCTGTGGACATAATAATGAAAGAGATAAAGTGCCTTTCGTGCGTCCTCCATCATCAAATCGATGATTTAATGTCTAAACTTGATTAACCTACGTTAGTAAAGTCATTTTGCTGATTTATTTTTGGCTATGTTGGTAATTTGTCAACACGTAGCCGGGATATCTTTTTATTGGTAATATTTATATTAGAAATGTCAAGGTCTCAGTAGATACTAGCTGTATTATGTAGTAGATACTGGCTACACTATTTTGAATAAAGTGGGTGAATGAAAAAGAATTTCTTCATCGCAACACATTTCCTGTTACAGGTTCAGACGCTTTTATTGCACAAACACATCACTACAGCTCCTTCTATGTACCTTCATTTTGCAACAGCTAACTTGGCACACGCGGAAAATGGTACGCAGTGTTGAGAGCAACAATGTGGCACCCTACAGGAATAAAAGTTTGTTCCGGTACATTGCTTTACTCAATATTCACGAGTTCTTCTTTGCGTGGATGTTGGTTGATTTTCTTCTCTCTCCCACGTTTAGCTGCCCATATATAGCACATTGTCTCACTTAAAATTCAGGGTAAGGGTTGAATTCATGCGACACATTCGCTCTCTACGCACAGATATGCGCGGGTTATGCCGAAAAACACAAATTAATTAATTAATTCCCCACAAGTCTAAGTGACGGATTTTGTTGTTTTTAGGCCAAAACGTGCCAACTACAAACGCTAGAAGGCCAATCAAAGGTTCTGAAGATGCGGATCTTCGCCTAATTCTTTATAGAAACAAAACATTAAACAGTACCCCTTGGGGTTGGGGCCCAGGGTCCGATGACGTAGGCCAAAAAAGCCTAAACTAACCCCTATTATGACGTCATCAACAAAAAAGCTCAAATCCAAATCTTACCAAATTTTTTCAATCGAAACTAGAAGACTTTCCTCATCTTCAGAGGGTTTGAACAGCTCTCTGGCTCAACCTGCTGACGAGTTATCGCTGGAAACGTCCCGCACGATATTTCAGTTTCGGGGGTTTAAAGTACACATAACTTTTTGTAAGTTTACGTTTGTTGAGTTAAATGTAGATGTTAACGGAGATATCTTTCCATCCATATTGAGAACACCACTTTTACAATGTGCAACTGCTTGCATAGACACACTGGTAAATTTGGTACGTAAAACGTTCATAATTGCAACATCATATTAGCAGCATAAATCAAACATAAAGCAACTTATGAACCGATTTGACGAACTTATCTGCTTAACTGTTAAGCTAAGTTAAAATTACCTTTGGCGTATATAGCGGTATGATATGTAATAGAGAGTGGGAATGAAAAATCAAACAAAACTATAAAATTGAGGAGTGTTTCGTCACTTTGAAAATAAAACTTTTATTGAGAAGGTAGCAGTCTACTCACGTTTTCACAAATTACTGCTACCGCGAACATGTATTGTAAAGAGTAAGATAAACTTTATCACTTATAATACGAAGCTGTTCCTTTACTAGGCAATATTCGCATAAAAAAAGATTTGGAATGGAAAGATATTTTGTGAAATGGTTTCTAATTTTCAATAAGATTTGCAGCGTTTCTTTAACGCAGCATAAAACTTAAAAAACATGCAATTTTTTCGACAGATTCGGCTTCTTCACTTAGGAACATGTTCTAATCAAAACCAGAATGCCATGAGTCGGGCTAAATCACTTCAAACTATTGTCTGATATTTCATAAAGCTGATTGACTAAAACGTTGTTGATATATGTGGCAACAAAGGCTGTGCAGTGATGTCATCATATTGCCAATCATTGTTTTTTGTGAAATTGTTGTCAAATTGATTTAACATATTTGCGTCTCGTAACCAATATTTTATATGTACTCAGTATTTTATTATCATAATTTGTATGCAAGCTGTACGCGCATATGCAACACACAGGTTTGCTATAGATTGCCTTGGCTATCTCTCACCTAGGAAATGATTTAACGGATGTAGGCGCTACTCATGTTGGCTTGCGTAAACGCATGCAGGCGATGCACAAATAAGTCAGAACGTATTTCGTAATCTGATTGTTCGAGAATATTTTGTGCATACGTCCATTGTGTTTACGCAATGCAGGGCAGGCCGAATGTGCGAATAAAGTCACGCGACTTTTTTTCCCTTAATGAAAACTGTGATTTTCGCAGGATTTTGGTCACTATCTGATAAAAGTTGGGGGAATTCTGACATCACTCTGATAATTTACCAGTTTATGCATCTTCATTCTGGCTCTATACAAATTGATAATTAACAATTAAATTCTAGTATGGGTATCTCTAAGGGGCTAATAGCAATAGGTAAACGAAGTTTGTCTACTAATTGTTGGTGAGACGCACAGGTCTACACTCTGCGTGGAGGAAATCAGTACATTTTGTAACAATAAATTGTGCTAGGGTTGGGAAATCGTGAATACGAACACAAAAATTGTAAAAATTAGGGTGTAACATTGCTTTTTCCGTACAGAATAATGCGCTTGATACTGCTTTCAGGACAACATAATCGCTAGATACGCAAAAAAGCTAGGGAGAAGTCTAAAAAGTAACACCCTATCGGAAGGCGATCAGCATTAGAAAAAATAATGGGTACCTCTGGATTGCCATTGATTTGTGTGGCTCGCACCCCTGGAAGTCGCATGAACTCACATATGAAACGTTATAGGTAGTCCAAGGAATCGACATCCACAACAAGGAATGTGTGAGGTTAGAAACATTCAGGGACAAGTCATTGCTGTTAATCTAAAAAATGAGTCTGCTGCATCGTGGCCAGGTTAAAAAATCCTAGAAAAATGTGTGTTTTGTGACAGGTACATCATTCATTTTCTTTACAAGAAAAATTACCTGCACACGTCGATTTGTGCAAATGGAACCAGCCGTTGTTAAAAAGTGCAATGCCGGAGCTCAAAACAAAATTTCTACAATAGACTTTAGTTCCTTTATAAATTGCGTTAAATAAAAACATGGTTTTAAAATACTGTTTATTGGCTAATATAAATTAATGTTTACAATTTCGGACAATCGTAGGTGGAAGTGAAAAACAAGGTTTGTTGTTGCTGACTTTTTGGATTTTTACCGAAAAAGGAAAGACGTGATGAATTACTGCCAATGAGCAAAAAAAACTTGATATTAGTGACTTCTAAGACGAAGAAAACGGGAATGGTCCAAGCCTTGAGGGGATAAAAAAACTAGCATATCACCTCTTGAGTATTATTCACAGTATCAGATTGAACATTTGGCCAGTCGCCAACAGCAAAAAGAACTTGCAATTAACATTTATAACCACTTTACTGGATCCCAAAAATTACATCACTGAATTTTTTTATGTGATGATTGTGGAGATGTTTCATATTTGTAACAGAATTTTTAAAATCGTCAAAACTTTTTGCCAGATTTTTGTAAAATTTAGCCAGATTTATCGCAAACTTACAAGGTGTGAAGTGCCACTGCACACTCTGTTCCCTCATCTCCTACGGCTTGACTTGAGGGGCGTTATCCACAAATTCATAGTGACTTAAACGAATTTTCCTGAAACAACGCATTTGTAACTTCGATAGGGAGTATATCCATGCAATTAAAATGGGTTCTCAAAAAAACATTTTTGAAACTAATTTGAAAGCGGAGCTGAATCAGGTGAATTTACAAAAATCGAACATTTCATGTGCGGAATGCAACGACGTGCAAAATGTAAGGAACATGTTCGGGATGGAAACTATAAATAATACACCATAACTTTCGCTTTAAAAAGGATGACGGTTGTTGATACAAGCTTTTGAAAATTTCAGGAACGTCAGTCATAAAAATTACAATCTTGATCTTTCGCAATCTTTTAAATATTTTCAAGGTTTTCAAAATTTTTCCTCCAAGATTTTAAATGTTTTGCCTTAAAAATTTTAAATATTTTGCTTTTTTCGCCTTGATCGTAAGATTACCATGGAACACAATGCTACGTTAAGCAATTGTTTTTCTTGAACCTTTAGCCAACGTTCATATGTTTTTGAAATAGAAGCTGGCATCAAGAGTGGGCGTTTCTGTTATCCCGGGTAGATCCGCTCGAGACAAAACGACACGTACAAACCAAGTAAATGCATTCAGTAACGCTATGAAGTGAATTGTATAGCAGGGATATGTGCCTCAGAAATGATCAACTGGTTGGTTTGCAGCAAACGACTTTTACGCGAACATTGCACCTGACATGGCAACCGAGTTTGAGCACAAGTAATCACGAAAAAGCCACCACTCAAAACAGTCCGTTGAGTAGGAACGTTCCTTGGACATTAAAGAGCCATATTGCTGGGGCGTTTATTATGAAAGAAATCTGACTACGAGCAAAGCTGTACTCGTTAATGTTTGAATCAAAAACAGAAAAACAGAAAGGCTGAAAATTATATCGCTAAAATACGTGTCGTTTGAGATTTACAAAATTGTTTATATTCAAAAAATATACACTAACGTCATATCAATTAACTCAAAGTCAAAAGCGTAATGTGTATTCAACGGAAGAAACTGAAGTTGCGTTATCGATTGACGATCAAATACCTGTGGTTATGCTGTGGATTGTAAGTACAAAATTCTTGATTACTATTCAGTAGAAACTTCCAAGATGGAAAGGAGTTAGTTACAGTGCATAAAAATGCCTGATTAAATAGAAATAGGTGAAATAGCCGTGCCGAATGGATCATTGAAAAACTTTGAAACCATCAACGCTTTGAAAAAGTAAAAGATCTACGCAGTGGCGTTGGAGCATTATCACGCTCCACTCGCACTTTCCGAAAATTCACCTCCCATTTAGTTTAATTTAATTTATTTGTTTTTGAGCGGACACGAAGTCCATAGTATGAACACACACACTCTGCAGAACGCATGTCCATAAAAACAGACAAAACAGCACGTAGTACAAGGCATTGAAGCCGGCGGAATTACAGGGTTACAGACACTTCTTGCAACTGCATTGAAGACAGAACCTTTCGGTTACGGACACATTCTTAACACTAAAGTTAGCTAACACGTAACACTTGTTACAAAACTACTGCGGAGTAGGGCGGTAATTCCTAAATTGGTCGAGTCTAGGTAAAATGCGAAAGCATTGTGGCATGACACGCCATCGATCAAACGGTTACAGCAAAGTTCGATCACTCATTCACAGAGTAAAATGCGATTATAGTGTTCAAAAAATAGGGACGAATACAAACAATCTGACTGCATCAAAGCACGCAACCATACGTTGTTAGATTTTCTGCATCTTTCGAGAAACAGGTACGTGTATTTTCGTAA
>JGI24021J15306_10007700_pt1 | contig 13153 bp, 10 predicted proteins | sample Ectturendosymbi1_FD_15306 | JGI IMG/M metagenome (IMG submission 15306) | reverse complement strand
GGAATGTGGAATATAATGTTTCTTAAGAAAAAAGAAACTATCACGAAACTATTGTAGGCTTCTTAAAACAAGCCAAGAATCGCCTGAGTGACTGATCTCTTTGAGGCAAAGCCATCGCGTGCTAATTTCGTGTTTGCTAGCGCTACACTCAACTACAACTTGCTTTTATTTATAAAAAAGGAGGCATAATTTAATGCAATGTGTTCCAATTTTTCTCTACATTTGGACCAAACTCCGTTTGGTTATAGATGCCGGTTTTCCTGTAGATGAGTGTTTTCAACCTGTGAGACGGTACGCACTGGTGCGGATTAGAAAACCTGTCGTCCGAATGACACACACGCGGCGGATTAGAATCGCCAAACAAGTATTAGCATCAGAGACATTATGAAAGCAAAGCGAGGCACTTTCAATAACATGTTTTGTCTGTGAAAACATTTTATTAATCTTGCTTAGTTATGTTTCCAAGTGTTTTCTTGCTTCGGCACATTTCAAACATTTTTGCAAAGCTGAGTCGCACGAATTCTCTCTGCGTATCGTTGAGCACTGAAATCTCAAGTTTTGCTGCGGAAGAAATGTTATCTTTTTTATTTTGTATCAATAACTGTTATCTTTTTGATTTTATGTAAAAAATGTTATGATTTTGATTTTATATGGTGTTTTGATGGCGCTTTATAACCAAAGGGTTTTTGTAGCACCACAACTGAGTTTGTACAAGTCTGGTATCATTTAACTCAGTTTGTTTCGCATTCCGGATAGTTCCTGCAGCTGTTCTGCAAACCGTGCACCTGGTAAGAAGGATACAGTACCAAATTGCAAGGTCTTGGTAAGACCTCGCCGAGAGTCGAACTCCAGACCTACCAGCATCGAAGTGCAGGTTGCGGAGTCGGAGTTTTTTGGGTGGAGTCGGTGTCGTATTTTTTTGTCCGACTGCGGAGGTCCAATTGGATCATTTCTTTGCACCACACTCCCAAGTTGGACATTCCTGTTGAAATGGGACAATTTATTATGAAACTTTTGTTGAAACAGAGAATTCTTGCTTTGTAACACGATTTCCATTGAGCGTTAGATGCTACAAAATTCGTGTCAGCCGAAGTTCATTCACTTTATGTTAAGGAGTCCGTGTCGAAAATTTTGGAAAGGTCGGACATTTTACCTCCGAATCCGCAGCCCTGCTGAAGCGGACTCACACTAGGCCACAGGCTGCTCAAAAACAAAAAAAGCAGGGCGACACTGTGCTAACAGAAAGACAAACAACGTCGTCTGGAAAGCGAATATATGCAATCAATTGAGCTTGCCTCAGTCATTTCATCGAATCAAACCCGCAACAGGGCCCATCACGAAGCTTCGCTGGAATCATATTTTTCAATGATGCAGTAATTATCGTACATTTTCTTTGCATGGAATTATCGGACAAGACTAGTTTTTGCGGTTCGGTCACAGCCTTGGGTCATCCATGAATTTCCCATGCTGCTATCTCCATGCAGGGTTTTCCAACGCTTTCTACCAGAGTAAATGGCTTCCACGCTGACGTAAGGACATGAGCAACTTTCAGTGGTGATAATACGACACGTTGATCAGGGCGCCACTGTTAATTGCTGGAATTGTCGCTGGTGTTCTACAAATTGTCGCGTTTGCCGTTTAAAGAATGAAACGAACTTGGTTGTGTGTTCTGGATGTTTATTGTCTCTGTGCCTTTTCATTTTTATCTTTACCACAGATGGTCCAATAACAAGTCTCCACAAAGATGACGTAGTCGAATCAAACAGTAAATTGTTTTGCTAGGAAATGGATTTCACGCATTTTTCGCATCTTCAGTCCTGAAAATTGCAAGCAAAGGCGTATGGATGACAAGGGCGTATGCAAGGGTGGAGGGTTTGGGTCAAACCCCCCTCTTGAGCTTGATATTTTACAAAAACTTCATTATCCGCGCAAAGGAGATTATTGTTTTCGCATACTTTTTGCTTGTTAATTTGTCGACATAATGCAAATAACACGGAATAAATTTGCATGTAAATTTCAAGGAACACTGTAAATGGGCCAAAAAGTAATAGTTATAGATTTTGGTTGGAGTCTAGGCCATCGTCTACATCCAGAAACCATCTCACCACTGTTTGCAGTCCTTTCGTCCACTACCCATATTTAAGATTGTGTTCCGCGATAGTCTGCCTTATCCGAAACATTTGTCTTTGTTTTGACTGCTATGGCTGCGCAGCGCAAGTGCTGACCGCATTGGCTACATTACCGGTTTTTGTCGCATGACAAAATTGTTTCATGAGCTCAAAAACAGCAGTTGTTAACTTAGAAGCATTCAGGCATTTAAAAATGTCTCAGCAGGGAAAAAGGAAATATAAAAGCCTGCTGGCCGCATATACATAACAAAAAATCGAAGTTTTCCTTGTGCACTTTATTCGTATTTTCAAGTCTGGTGTACAGTTTAGCAAGATTCGATCTTGCAAACCAGGGTGTGCGTCATGCAGTCCAGCCGCACACCTCTGCTCCACGTCTCGTATTCGGTAAGACATCAGTGCAGCCTCATTTTGCACTTGCAAATTGCTCTGACGCAGTGGTGAGTGTGTTTTACTCCCCTGTTTTAAAAAGCAGCCCGATATTTTTGCAGTTATGAGCTGCTGTGTCGTAGCGTTGAGTTTATTTTCCTCCGATATCTTATCCTGGAGCGCTGATGGTTATACTCAGTGCAATGACACACAAATTAAGGGTAGTGCATGTAGACCAACATGCATATTATGTCAACAAACTTTGCCAAACCGTTGGTTTGGAAACGTGAATATGACGTCAAATTGTGACGTCACAAACTGCGCACACCAAATGAAAATGACCACCATATGCCACTGAATGAACCCAAACCCCCATGAAAATTTTCTGCGTACGCCACTGATTGGGGAAATTGTGAAAATCTAAAGCAGGAGTTAGAGAATGCACGCACATTATAGTCGCAACCACAAGCTGTGACCACAAGGCTGGCCTCACACAAAAGCGGGAAAGCACAACGGACGCTATGAACGTCTAGCTTCACGCAACGTGGTGATGAGTAAATAACCATAGCGGGCCGCTCTGCACATAAGAATGTTTTCGCCGATGAAACAAGTTATTGAAAGTGCGTCAGGCGCTTTGTTTTCTTAATCTTTCTAATGTTAATACTACTTTGGTGATTCTTACTCGCAGCGTGTGTGACATTCGCACCACAGGTTTTCTCATCCGTACCAGTGCGTACCGCCTCACAGTGTGAAAAGCACTGCATGATGTAGACTTTCATGTTCACGTGTATATGGGAAGCAACAAAAAAGAATTTGGATCAAAGTAATCACGAAAATAGCTAGCTTCGGTATGCACACTCTGATTGGTAATTTTTTAAGCGTGCCTTCCCAGTGAGAAGGCAACAGAATTATAATAAAGTGTGGGTTTTAAATCCTTTCGGCTTCGTCTGGGGCCTTTGGGCACAAATCTAAAAAATGACCAACGTCAATAAGCTTTTCTTAGCAGTGGAAAACATTCTGAACTCTGTGCAAGAGCTTTCCCTCAATGGCTCCAACAAAGACTTGCAAATCCAACAGACCGAAGATCTTGTGCAAAATCCTACTTGACTGCAAAAGGATTAAGTGCCCTGGTTGATATCAAGACCACGGATCTTTATAGAGGGATACAAGATGACCGAATGTGGGTGACGTTGCCACAAGACATTGTGTCGAACCGCATGGTCTCAAATTTCAAGAAACATTCAGCAACATCCAAGTCTTTGTTGTATGACTTGAATCAATAAATGCATATTTTCATACTTACAGTTTTACAGTTGGTTTTCGTTATATTATTCAATTAAACTGATTTCTACAGGGTTTCTCAGTGACTTATTTTTCATCAACTCTATCTGGTTGTGCGAATGAAACTTTTGTGGAACAGAAGAGTGCGAACGGTATTTTTAAAGGTTGAAAAGCACTGCTGTAGATATAATTTCCTGTTCATCACTTGGCTTGTTGCCAGGGCAACCGATTGCTACTCGCCGTCAAATGCACAAGACGGTGTGGAAGCTGCCAGCCATGAATTTTGTTAACGTTAACAAATGACATACTTTACCTTGAATACCCAAAACACGAAACCAGACCATGTCTCAATTGTGTACTTTTGAAGTACATTCATTGGCAGCATAAGATTTTTTTCTTCACTTTAAATAGCAAGCTGTTTGTTTTCGGCATACTTTACTTTAGATATGGCTACGTTTCAGGAAAAAACAATACCAAACAAGAGGCAGCGTTAAGTTTTGAACTAGTGTGTTTAATTATGAAGTTTCTGTTTTACTGCAAGCAACATGCGTTAAATTTTTAAATGCTATCATCATGCTGTTATTACGAAAATTTCTTAAAATGTTTCAAAATATCGTCACAAATGAAATTATAACAGTGAACTCGCGGCATGAAGTGATTATCAAGCTCCTTATGGATGCAAAATAAGATGAATGGAGCCTAAAGCGTGCCAGTGTTGTCTGAAATAAATTCGAATCTGAAGATGTCTCATTTTACTGATTATGTTAACTGCGACAAGTAGCAAGTGATTTATTCACCCAGTCTGTCTACCTACGTCATTGTCCCCAAAGTTTTATTTCCTTTGTTGTTCACTTGTCAAAACGTTTGTGAAAAACATTTAAAGTTCCTTAAAACAACGGCACTCATCGAAGTGGTAAATTCGATCCAAGCATACATTTATTACTACTTGAAGAGGTAATGATGCTTGCTCAAGTTTTTGGTTCAGAAGGAATCAAACATTTAAATAAACCCAAATCGTAGAAACAGCCAACACACGTAGCCCGAAAATAGTATTCCACGATATCGCTTTTTTCGTGAATAACAGTGCTCCTTGATGCAGCAAATTACATGGGCTTGCTTTGTCAGGAGCCTTGGTTAAGGTTTTGTTTTTGCGCAAAGAGGTTGTTTCAGGCACGAAATTTAAAAAATATTCAGCAGTGACATGCCCCGATAATGAAAGTTGTTGCTGAAAAGAAAATTTAAAGAGTTTTGGCAAAAGAGGAAACGAATTACACGAGTTTGTATTTCTGTTTAACTTGGAAGCAAATTCTTTGAAAAAATTGAAAAAACCACAAGTTTTTCACAATAAACTATGAAATAGATCACTACGTCCCTGACTGTGCTTAAAAACAGCTGTCATGGTAATAGCACTCCGGCTTGCATATTTAGGTTGAAACTATAGCTTTGCTTCGTTTTGACTTCGCGTAGACTCAACGCTTTTGTTTTGCTACTTATATTCAGCCAATTTGAAGTCTTTGGCAAAAGGGCTTGAGCTTAATTTCAATTTAGGTATTAAGTGCCTTTACCCTTCATTACAAATTCATCATGCATTGTTTGTTTTTCTCAGAACGCAACATAAAAGTTTTCTACAGTATATCAACTAAAGGCTATAGTAAGCACAAAAATTTAGAATTAGAATTACTTTTTTCTAGGAATGCGTTCGTCGCCATGGCACATCACTAGTTGTCAAATCAGACATGAATTTCTTGACAACGATGGAAAAAACTGCTTTTAAGATGATATTTAAGAAGATTATGTGAATGTAGCTCATACAATACACTTTTTGGTTTGTGTTGATTTCAGACTTTAAAAAATTTAGAAACTGCTTTGGTTATTGCAGAAGCATTTTTACCCTTACCAGTAATATATTTCTAAATTAAGAATTCTTTTTGGTATAGATGCTTGTTCGCCGGTTTTTCAAATCTGCAAGAAATAAAATACTTTAAATAAAATCTGCTATAAGTAATACAACAAATAAAGTAATTTGATCTTAACTGACTGTTTCATAAATTTCTTGTATAACCGGTTGATAGGAAAATAATATGTGGAAATACATGATGTGTATAATTAAATATATATATAAATACATGGGTTAATTATTATTGGTAATATTGCTGGTAGAGAGATGAAGGTTTCAAAAATATAAATGCAGAGAGCGGAAAAAACGCAGTTTTGTGCATTATTTTCAGTTTTCAATGCAAGATAGCAACATGGTTTAGCACATAATATATTCAAATAATGCAAAAAAACTCTAGTAGTTTCTAAACATTTGTGAAGTCCCTAGTAATTATTTTCTAACGCCAAAATGTGCTAAGCAGTGGAAATTTTGCACAATTGAAAGAAATTCTCCCCGCGAAATTGTTTTACTATGGGCTTGAATTTCAACATGATCCGAAAAGTACTACGTGTAGATGACTCTGAACCAGGCCCGTAACCAGCTTGGGATACCGAGGGGGCGAAGAGTTTTCTGAGGGAACCCAGAATCACGATGGAGATAGAAATACAACAGTTTTAAAACTATGTCCAGCACATTTTTCCTGGTGGGCGAATTTTTTTCCATCTGCTCCTCCTTAGTTACGCTTATTTACGAGTCTGCTCTGAGCTCAAGTTGATCTGATTGTAATTGGTAAGGATGTATCGCATAAGACAACGCATCCCGTAATTATGAAACTAATGTGGCGACTTTGTGATATGCTCTTGCAGTTTTATAAAAATTATTAGTTTTTTACTGAAAGAAAACCAGACTGCTTAATTGTCAAGCACAACAAGCGGCTTCAACGTAAAACATCAAAGTTACCTTAACAAATTTTTGCAAACGTTGAAAGCACAGAAAGGCAGTTCACTGCTATCAGAAAACTCAAGTAATGATATTTTCTCAACAAAGTTTGGCATTAAATTACCTGACGAGATTTTTAACTCTTAGTATCAAACTAAACCCGTCGTTGGAGTTGCATTTCCAACTTCAAGTTACTAACAAACTCGGAATAATGTAGCGAAATTAATCCCAATGATANAAGTGGCTTGGCCTAAAGGATTTGGTAAGCTAGTGTGATGTATTTTAATGTGAATTGCTGGCAGTGCACTTTCCTGATATGATGCATTGATAATTATTAATAGTAATTATTTTTGTTGAACTTGAATGTTTGCCTACTTTGTCGAATTTAAGATATTCACGATTACCGTCCAATTCACGGTTACTGTCCTATCATGACCATTTAACTCAGTGGTCTTCAATCTTTTTTGTTCAATCGCCCCCTAGAGGAGCTTTGCTTCAAAATCGCTCCCCCTTTATAATTTTAGTGTTGGCAAAAATATTATTTTAATTTGAAAACATTTCAATGCAAATGAAATGAAGGGGCAGTTTAGTTAGCACAAAAAACGAACAAACAGAACGAATGCATTGCATCTGTAGGAACTGTTGCGATCGGAAAGCCCGAGCGGCATGTGCGCAAAGCTTCGCACTGTGGCAGAAAGTAACAACAGAGATCATGCGCCGCGATCACTCTATTATTGCTTGTTCGCGCCACATATATATTGTGTTGTTCTTCGCGCACATTCCGTTCGTGGCGAACCCCGCATTCAGCGCAACGCCAGCGGAGAGGTTGCAACAGGACGATGCTATTCATTTCCAAAAACAGTTGGTTCCAACCAGGGCTGTGGAGCTAGGACCCGGAGCCGGAGCCAGAAAATTATGAATGGCGGTGTCGGAGCCTGAAATTTGAGTTCCCATTCAACAGACATATTTTGTATAGCAATCCAATTGTACAAATAATGCAATGGTTTTTAGTTTTTAATGGACCAAAACGTTCTGGAGCCAGAGCCAAAGACGTTTAAAGGTTTGAGCCGGAGCCAAAGATTTTTGATGCCTAGAGCTGGAGCCGGAGCTCGAAATTTGTGTTTCGGCTCCACAGTCCTGGTTCCAACTACTGTGAACTTTGCCCCAGACTTTTCATCTGCAAGTTTTCTAAAGCAGGTTGCAAATTGGTCAGCTTAAGTCACATGGCATTTCTACCGGTCTTGTTCATGTCAAGACGATTGCGGTATTTATTAAGCATGTGCAGTTACTTGGTTGAAACTTGCTCAGTAACATATTTTGTGGGAAACTTCGTTAGTACTGTTAGCTTGACATTCCCCAAAGCTTCCGGAACACGGTCATTGCACTTGACCCAAACGTCTGACCATCTGTGATAATAAAATATGACACAGGCTTCATCATCACTTTCGTAGTCGATGAAAAGTTCCTGGACGTGGAATCGCATTCGCTTATGTTAGTTAACTGGCAAAAAAGCACATCACCAAGTAACGTTCTACGCAATCCAACTTTTGGCGTTATGTACACAACAGAAAGACTTTTTAGTAAACCTCAAAATACAGGTGGAGGAAACGATTTTTTGGAATTTTTAGTTGAGCCATGATGGGGGTGGTTGGGGGTACTTGCTAGTAGAAGTTATCCCTTCCCCAGCCTATTATACTGATATACTGTATCATTAGTCAGAAGATATACCATGTAGCTATACCACACCTACAAGCAGAGTAAAACACTCAAACTGACCGAAAAACATGACAAGCACGTTTTGCAACTTGCGGCTAACTGTAATTAATGGCTAGCAAAATTAATTGCTGCGTAAATCGTCTCATAAGAGTCATTTTTAACGTATTTTTTAATAGAAGACACTTGGTTCCACTGCATTACTCAAGCTACGAACCAAAGTTTATAAAGCACATGATAACGAACTATGACGTGTTTTGCCTACGAAACAATGTTTTGGCAATGCTCTACCGAAGACTATATGAAGCCTTGTTTTAAGGCAATTTTGCTAATAATAACACATACAGTTGGGAGGATTTGTGTCAGTTCATGGGAAGAAACAATTAGGCTGGGCTTAATCACAACTTTTTATTAACATTCTTAATCGCAGTGGTATTTTCCGATAGCTATATCAGTGTTGGTTGCTTTCAGCCAACATAAATATAATAAAACGAATCAATGCATACTAATGTACCCGAGAAAAGTTCAAAAATCCGCGCGTGTTGACATGCCTGGAGACTTGCAAATGTCATTGCTTGTTGTCGCTTTTTTGACATTACTAATGCAACGGCTGGGTCAACACACTACCAAACTATTTATTGCAACAGTATTCCTACAATTTTAATCTTATTTTAAACATTAGGATTAACAGTATGCCGGAATCATCAAAACCGCAGTGTTTGGCTCCCAACCAGTAACACTCTCCGTGGCCTTGGATAGTTAGCATAGTAATGCGTTACACAGGACAATGCTATAGTTTGATTGTTATATCATCAGTCCTATATCTTGTGTTTTATAACCGTTTTTATGAAACATGGAGTCGAAAGTGCATCAAATGAATTGGTTCCAAAATGGCAAACACAGTTTTTAGTTTTGGAATCATTCAGAATTTTAGTATATACGAACCTGCAGAAATCGCCCCCTGGGTAACTGAAATCGCTCCCTGAATCCGGTAAATCGCAAAATCGCCCCTCTGGGGGCGATTTCGCCCACGTTGAATATCACTGATTTCATTGAATTTTTCTTTGCGTTTTTCATTTTCAAACAAATCTTTATTAAAACTCTCTCCAATAAACCAAGACTTTCAAACTAAAAGATACTTTAAGTGAAATTTGAATGGAAACATGCCAGTTCACAATAATATCTAATCTAACAACAGTAACCCTCGAATGCTGCGCATACGTGTAAGATAACTAAGAGTTAACTAAAAGTTAAAAATTAACAAGTAACTGCAGTGCAGGACGCAAGTGCTTGTAGGTGCTTGTGCTACGCATTAATTAAACTTGCGCCGCAAGCAGATACAAACTCTAATCAAACGTGAGTTTTTTAGGATTAGCGTACATACCCAGAAATCTGAAGATTCGAAACGACACAGGAGAAAGTAACAACTTACAGTATTTCGACAGAATGTTTTGAAGCAGTGATCGCCAGCCTGTGGCCCGTGCGGCTATTCATTGTGGCTCGCGGTCAAAAATAGAAGCAATAGTCGGTTGACAAAATATTTCGTTCTGTCCCTTCATTCTTGTTATAATAAGCAAAGCTTATTCCAAAGGTATAGTTACTCAATGAGGTCGCAGTCTCATTTCACCAGCAGAGTTTTATTCAACCTCGACCGATTCCATTCATTGTGAGACTGCGACATTTTTTTCTAACTTCTTCCTCGATAAGATTTTGCTATGAACAATTAAAAGTCACGTTTAAAAATGGCATTATTGTCACAGTACTTGAATACCGGTATGTTTTGACATGATGTTTCTTATGTTGAATAAATGAGCACTTCTTGCTGAAGTTTGATGCACATTTAATTGGCCTAAATTTTCATTCATATCAAATAATTTGGCAACTCTGGGGCCCTAAAATGGATTTTGTTCCGCCCAAAAAGATTTCTATTGGAAGCCCTGCTTCCGAATAACGAAAAAGCAGTAAAAAGCCACTGCTGATTACAGCGGGTTTGCACATGACAATCGATCGCTATTGTCTGTAGGTCACCTGCGCGCTGGAAGCTCTCCTTGGCTGTAGCCAGCATTGCATGCACTGACGTAAACATGAGGATATTTCTCTTGAAACAGACTTTCCATTAATTGTCCAGTTTTTGTGGCTTCAAGTAAACACAACCTTTATTGGCTTATTCAACATGACTTGTTTCATGACTGACTTTAGGCGCTGTCTCTGCGACCCAGAAACTGATCTTCACTCCCTGATTCTTGCGAAGTAGATATGACGGTGAAGCTTATTTTGAAAAGTACATCACAGTTTTTAAAACTGAAACTTGTTCTCAAGAAGATCAGAATGCGGTAGCTCTCTTTTATTTATTGGTGGAATATGGAAAGATCACTTAAAAAACTGTTTTTAACCCTACAACACTAAACTTGATTTTTTTGGTCAATTGTAATCAAACTGGCCTTTTATCATACCAAACGCGACGGGAAAAAGATTGCATGTGATGGTTGATAGTTTGAAAAAAAGTATATTTACTAACTATTTTCGATACTAAAATCGCTTGTGAAGATTTGAAAGTTTCAGTAGTGCATTTTGTTCGCTTTTCTTTTGTTATGTTTTTCTCATACTTCTTCTTATACAATTTTTTGTGGTTTTCTTACACTTTTGCATCTGCTTGCGTTGAGCTGAATCTTGGGTAAGTTTAAATGTGCTCTAAACATAGGTATCAGCAAATTAATAAATGTAATACGTCAGGTAATTTGTCACAGGCAAAACTAACATGATGTGATACGTCAAACAATTCGTCATAGACAAAACTAGCAAAACGAGAAAGGAAGGCAGACAAAATCAGAATGACAAGGTTGGTTATCACTCACAGTTTCCAAGTAACTTAACGGTTCCTGTATATTGAAATTGTTACTTCTTTGGCAAACTTCATTCATTCAAAATTGAAAGGTAACAGAATAACGTTGTAAGACAGTCAAATGTGTGTAGTTTGCTACTTTTTGTAAAATAATCTACACAAATGCTTCGTGGGACAGTAAATCAGACTGAAACTATGCGTTAGCAACTTTCAGTGTTGCAGCAGCTAATTCCAGAAACATTTTTTGATTTTGTGAAAGTGTGACAACATAAACCTGTAGACTCTTAGTGAAAATAGTCACGATGTTCAAGAAGCGCTCTTGTGAGTCATGCCTGCAGAATACAACAGTTGCGCTAAACCACGAGCTGCAAAACGCTATTGATAACAGTGAAATGCTTTTAAAAAATGTTTCAAGCAAATAGGGGTACTACAAAACTGTGACTGTAGCAAAAAATGGTACAAATTAAAAAAATATAATATGCTAACGTTACAAGCACAAGATATCAAGGCTGTACTAGGATTTCCAGAAGTCACAAAGCTCCGCGTAAACATTCTCGTTAATTTTCATGTGCAAAAACGGAAAAGTATCCAAATAACATAATTGATAAATTTAGAAAACGTTTCAAGCACAAAAAGACAATTCTGATTTGCTGCAAAGGCAAATGAGTGGATTTTGGTTGAGGCAAGAAATATAAACAGACAAAGCAATTTTGTCAAAAGGGTGATAAGCATTTTGTACTAAAGCAAGGAAGTAAAGAAATAACGCGTAAAAGGAACCATTTGAAAAATTTTGTAGCATGAAAATGTAGTTTACAGTCTAAGGTTTTGTACTCGAACACTGAGAGGATCTTCGTAGGGGTATATTCCACAATTCATTTAAGAAACAGCATGAGTTCTTCGTAACTTTCTTGTAAGTGCTTTGGCGACTTGCTCTTTGATTTCCTATTGATTAAAGAAAATAAAGTTTAATTATTTGAAAATCATTAGTCGTAGAGGAGTTGCTTTGTTTGAATGGACAAATAATTTTTATCTCATTTCCTGTTTTCATTTACTTCCACCAACATTTCATTTTTGCGTTCAAACAGTAATTGCCAGATGTCCAGCCCGACTGTTCCCAAGCCAAACCACTTTTTAGCTCAATACAGACATTTGTTACAGATGTACATTCAGAGCTAAACAAAAGTTTCGATAGGAAATGTTTTACGTTTCTATAAATTCTGAGACATGTATTTCTCCATTTCCTACAAATTTTTACCAATTTTCACAAGCCGGTTGCTTGCGGCCGAGTGATTGCTCTTTCTCGCGCCTTAGAGGGGTTAGTAAAAAACTAGAAATGGTGAATTCTATTGACAGCAAAAATTTATGGAAATAGCAAATTTTGGTGAATATAAGGTGTGCTCGTCAACGCTCAAAAGGTTTGCAAATTCACTTAATTTTTCAGGAATAAGTTAGGATATCACATCTACAATCCACAGACGTTACTATGGATATATGTAAATGGTCTACAGTGTTTGCAAAGTTCTCGTCAACGCTGAAACATGCAACATATAGTCTGCTTTTGTTAAATTATTAATTATGAATCTATGTCCAACGACTTGACGACGGCCCGATGAATATCAGCGAATAGAAAATAAGAATTGGATTGCAGGCACGCAGATAAAAATAATTCAACCTGACAAAGTTGACTTTTCACAAATGTAGGCGACGTGACCACTGATCAGCATGACGATTTAGTTGCACAAATCCGATGCCCTATTTTCAAAACTAACTTAATCTTGTCGTTCACCACACTGGCAAGAGGCCTACTTCCTGTAGTGCCGAACTGTTGCTCCACCTGCTTGCTGCACATTGGGGCCATCCATAAATGACATCACACTATTTTGGGCAAAAATCTACCCCCTTCCCCCTTTCCACATTTCGTCACAAGTATGTACCCCCCCTTTGAAATATAACGTCACAATTTGCAACCCCCCCTTACAGTTGCAATTACAAATTTCCATCTATTTT
>JGI24021J15306_10007698_pt1 | contig 13153 bp, 10 predicted proteins | sample Ectturendosymbi1_FD_15306 | JGI IMG/M metagenome (IMG submission 15306) | reverse complement strand
CTGTTTTTCTTCTCCAGCTGTTCTTTTGCTCAACACCCTAATTCAGGGGTGCCAAACATACGGCCCGCGGGCCGGAATCGGCCCGCTGCAAGGTTTTCTCCGGACCTCGAATTGATTCTGAAAAGAGCGAAAATTACGAACAGAAATTAAAAACGTTACCAGCATTTTGTAAATACAAGCAACTGTTTATTAAAAATTGCTCCCTGCACTATTCTCATATGCACGCTTTTTCTTCCTGTCTGGACAACGCTCTAGCTTGTTTTCCTAAGTTCTTGCCGTCATTTGCTTCACCAAGCTCTGCTGCAATGATTACCAACAATCGAAATTCATCAAACTTGTGACTCTAAGTTCAGGAAAGGATATCGGTTTCGTTTTGTTGTCACCGTTTTATCAATCCCACCCTGTCCAAAATATCTTTGTCGAAAAGGAGGAAAGACACGGAATGTACAATTTTTCATAAACAATGGCCTTAATCCTATTTAGTCAGTTTTCTATGTAATTAATGAGCATCAGTAAAACAAAACTGCGCTCATGGCTCACACATAAGGAGTTAAATGACTTTCTAAGGTTAGCAGCTACGCAGTTTTCGACGCCTGGTATTGATACGCTTGTGAAGGAGAAAAGATTCCAAGTTTCAGGTGGAAATTGAAAATAACAACTTAAAGCTGCTTTCAAATAGCTTCCAAAGCATTTGTCATAGCTTATAGCCCGAAAATTTCTTTGTAGGAGGGTCGATGTGGGGCGTTCTGTCCCGCAAAATGTTTACTTTTATAAACCGCATACATTTACAAAGCAATATAATAACTCAGCCTTTTTGAATAGTTCCCAGCTTACTTATTCAATCTTTTGTGAGAAGACTTTCTTAAACGCGAAAGTTTTCGGGATCTACTTTTTTGTATTAAATCGAAAGGTAGACCTTGCAATTGTCTTTTATTTACAAGTTATTATCCCACGTTTTTACTGGTTCGGTTCGCTTGAGATTTGACGGGTTCTAAGATGACCCATGAAATAAAATGAGTTTGACAACGCTGACGCAGTAGATTCAGTTGTCAAAAAAGATCAGCGTTTGTGTTGACGACACTGTCGTGTTGATCAAGTGCCCTCTGTGTCACATTCAGTGTTGTTTTAACACGACGTCAGCAATAAAATACGAACTCACAGAGGGATTTTCGAAGTTTTGTTGAGCGTTATTTCGCTGACGCACTTTCTGGTACAAAGGCTTTCTCACAATTCTTCTCTGCAATTGCGCAACTGGAATTAAAAGCAAGGCCTACATTTGCAACAACCCCCGCCCCCTGAACGTTTGCCGCCAACAGGCTTTTCTTATTTCGACAAACGTTCTTGTTCTCGACGTCGCCGCGAAAATTTAACGCATCTTATTTCTCAGCACGTGCTTGTTTTTTGTTCATCGCCAGGTATCGGAACAATGACCCTCTGAATCGGGAGGTGGAGGAACGGGTGAACATCAACAACAAGCCGACCCAAAGCAGACTAAAGTTCGACTACGTCTACTCTTCGGACTCGGGCTGGTACAGATGTGAGGCGTCGAACGGTTACAGACGAGTGTACAGCAAAGCATACGTTGCAGTCTCTTTCCGTAAGTTGATTTTCGCCGGGGGAGGGTTAATTTCCGTTTCCGTTATGCGTTAATGCAAATTTGAATGCCAGCTTTCTTGCGATTGCAACTAAAGATAGCGATAATACGCTATTGCTTTGTTAGTTTGAGGTCTTGTCCTGGAAACGATCGAGGTTTCTTGTTGCTGCACTCGCTGTTATGCGTAGATGTTGTTTTTTATACGTTTTACTGCGAAACGTGGAAACTCCTGAACGGGCTTCTGCGTAGATTTCCACACCTGTGAAATGCAACCTCCCCTTGACAGGGTTAAAGCGGCAGCCTTATCTGACATGGCTAGTTCAGGGTTTGGAAAATCACGCGAACTGCTGCTGAGGGATGTTGTTGTCAAATCGTTGTTTCGTGCGACCCTCGTCGCAAAATTAGGCAGATATGCGTCTTGTTTTAGGTGCGTTGTTTTGAACGGGCTAGCTGAAATACCAATTTGAAAACGCAGACATTCTGTTGCAGATTTCTGTCTAACTTTGAGCCTACGCCCCCCTGTAATGGTCAGTCTGGTCACGAGAAAAGGTTATTAGCTTGCTTTAATGCCTGCTATGAGCTGTGTTGGTTCGAAAGACAACCATGGGAAAACACGTTTTCTTCAAGTGTCGCACTAAATCACTGTTACATTAAAACAGGCTGCGGATGGGCAGCAACGTCCGCCAGTATCTGGTTTGTTTCAAACCGACTTGGCCAATCTGACGTTGGCAAACGAAGGCGTGGCCCCATTTTGGCGCAAGATCGTCTATCAAGCTTGCGAAGCTCGGCAGTAATAAGTTACTCGCGTCGATTGACTCTGTCTGGATATTTGGGCAATTGAGGGTTGTCGCCACGGGTCTTGTCACGGCGCTTAATGTTCAAAAAACGGCTTTCGGAGGAAAAGCTGGGAAATCTATTTGGCCAACTTTGCACTTATTTAATATTGGAATGAAATAGAAACTTTGTCAAAGCGACTTTTGGTGCTCTTATAACAAATTGCGGAGAAATCAAGACCGATGCAAAGTTTCGTTATATTGTTCTTATCGCGTGTATCGCAGTGATAACGTTAAAAGAACGCCAGGTGTGCGGCCGTGCGTCTTCTACCGTCCACGTCACCGGCACCTGGCAACACGCGTCTGACGAACACCGTGAACAATTCGTAGGTCAAGTGGCGTTGAAGGCGAAATAAGCCGCCTTCAGGAGTGTGCCAGCAGTTCGCGGAGAAGGCATCAAAAAACAGCTCAACCCGAGGCGGTGTTTGTTTCGACTGAAAAGAAAGATTTATTTTCTCAAATCAATTACGAGAGGAACGTGTGGTGATCAGCCGATTTTCAGGGCCGGGCTGGCCTCGAGTAGTTACGTTCAGGAGGCTGCTGGTAGAATTTAATCGAAATGTAAGCAACAGTGTTCTGTCGCATGTCCACCGCCGTTTACCATGTTCCACGCCGGGAAATTGGTTTTGTCTGTCGGGCAGCGCAACAGTGGTATCGGTTGTCGATTTCTCCACTGTGGGCTTGCCATCAACGAAATGATCAGGTGGTTTTCACGACCGCTGCTCGCTCGGAACGGATGAGTGTTTGGCGCAGATTTTAGTAAAACACTGTTACTGAAAGAAAACTTTCAAATGCTGAACAATTTCTAGAAACAAGGCGATAAATTTTGCTCTCGGTATTCTTGCTTCGTAACTGCGCCAACTGAAGCGTTACACCTTTAAGCATTTAAGAAAAATAGGGTTGAAACGATGGAATGACAAAAAACATGTTTACGCCATTTAATGTTGAAGAACGTTTGTCTCAGAAAACAGACGTACGTTACCTTGTTGTGATTGTACGAAATACAAACCTGTTGCGTTTCCCCTCAACTCATGTTCGTTGCAGCGTGCGATTTGCGAATCACTCACCCATTAAGAAATCACTTATCCGTTAGAAATGATAATAATCGCCGCGCCGTGCAAATGCTGCCTTNTTATACGAAACNTGAAAATATGAAGTGAGTCATGATTAACTGTTGCGTTTATTTACAGGTCGGCCCCCGCCCGGACGCAAGCCGTAAGTGTCTTGATACGTTCGCCACGATTTCACGCTTCTTGCAATTATTGGTGAAAGCAAAAAGATTGTCGAAGCTGTGCTGTTTGAGGCGTTACGCTTGGCTAACGATGCATGGCGCAGTCGCTGCTGCAAACACGTTGTTTGGGACGATTGCGTGTGAAGTCGAACTAAAAGCATTTTCTGGACAAGTCATATTCTTGACCATTTGCGACTCGTATTTCGTAAACAAGGCAGATGTGCGTCGCATTTCCTGAATTGTACTTAACCTCCATGTTATGTCCGCTGCTCTTCTGTTGCACTTTTCATCGAGCAGTTCCAGAAGGTTATTTGAAATAATTTCTGTCGACGTTGCAGTTACCTTGGTTGGTGAAAATCTCGGATCATGTAAGCTGCCAATGTCGATGTAGGGTTTCTTTCTGAAAAGACTTTTGCTTCAAAAAATTCGCTCCGAATTTTGGAATTCCTGTAAACGTTTGGCGCGTTTTTCTTTCAGCAAAATACCTGACGCAAAATGCCAGACCTACGCCGGGAACGCATGCCGTTCGGTACTCGCGGGAAAAAGTATTTATGTTGATCCGTTTCTGACCCAGGCGCAGATGGAAACGTCAATCAGCGAAGCACTGAAACAACTCAGTAAGCAGACCTTCTGCTAAAATGTTTTCGTGTTAACTTCATTTTTTTTTCAAATCATGCCAATGTTGTTGTGAATTTGAGGATGACATTGCGTTTCGTACCAAAATCCGCACGTTTTCAAACGCGAAATTGTTTGTTTGTTTTTTTGTTATCCGTTGCGAATCGAAAAGGTCTTGTGTTTTTTGCTGCATTGCAAAACTACAGTGAAGTCATTTGCTTTGTTTGTATTAAGTGTTTTGTATGAGGCCATATCCCGTGATGCACAATTCTCCCGTGATGTAGATTTTCCGGCATTTAGTACATTACTTTGCCTTTTAAATTAGTTTGTTTGGCAAAAAAAAAACAGTTTCTTGTGCAGATTATGCAGCAGCTGAGCTATTTTTCGAAACATATTAATATAAATTAAATTAAAAATTCCTGAAAAAGACTCAAAATTCACTCGAATATTTTTTCTCTTTCCTAACTGCATGTTCATATCTTAACTCCGTTTAGTTTGACAGCAGACCTTCAGAGCGTGCGGAAAGGTTAACGAACAACTCGTGGTAATTACTCGTCTTTCTGGTGGTACTTTAGCGATCGAACTGACGCGATTAAAATCCCATAAAGTTTTCCATAAACTTTCCATTCGGTCTGATCTTACGAGTTTTTGTTCGCAGCGAGCCTTCCGCAGGTCTCAGAGAAATGCATGCGCTACGCCCTCCCCGCCTTCTGCTCGTTCGTGTTTGCCGCCTGCGATCACCAGGTCGACCGCATCACCGGAAAACGCAAAGCTGTTCCTCGACGGTTGTGTCGAGAAGATTGCGAGCTGATGAAGTATGACGTGTGCAGGGAGGAGAACATCAACAGCAAGCACGATGCCTTCCTTCGCGTAAGTTCTCGACTTCATGGCCTGATCTGTCCCACGTTCATGGCCGAATCTGTCCCGGGCGCGACTTGAATCATTTCGTGCCAGGCCTGGCTTTGAAGTCACCAAAGACGTTTTGGCGAACAGTTTCTGAGAGCTAGTTGCCGTGGCAACCAGCTTTATCAAACGATGTTACGGTTCACATGTTGCCCATGCAGGTTTTCCGTTTTGTAAATTTGCGCGTTTTGGGTGAAAAAACTACATTTTTGGCGATGAAACGCCGCAATCTGAGGTTGCAAATTTCTTTCGCCGAAAGGTTTTGCCGTAATCGTAATCCTGTTTTTTCACGAATGTAACATAAGCAAGAGCGAGCGCCAAGATGCGTCATTTGCCAGTGCGAACCACGTGACGTGTACGTCACAGGTGCCCAAGCAAAACGTTTTGTTTCGTGTCTTGCAGGAAATTTTCTACACCGCCAACTGCTCCGACCTTCCAGCAACCCAGTCAACGGCCACACAGTGCACCAAAGTGGGCCTACCCGCCAGTGTGAACAGGAACCACAAGTGTTACAACGACACTGGGACCAAGTACCAGGGTACTGCCCACGTTTCGCAGGACGGACAGATTTGCCGGCCCTGGCCAATAGAAATGGTCGCACAGGTGATTATGTTTTATTGTTGTTCGGCTGTGGACCCTTTCTGTTGATAAAATTTGCCAATGATAGCACTAATTAGTTTGAATAGCGATATCTTTCCGAATCTGCTCCCGATACCGTTTTGAACTTGGCGTGGGAAAGAGCCGTCTGATGGTAGCAACGTTTGAATGTCTGACGTTTTATCTAAACATTCAATTTTCGTGTCGCTGTTGCTTGTTCTGCGCTTTATGTTGTTTCTGCAATCCCTGTGTTTTGCTCGTGTTGTTCCTTCAACCTCTGTGTTTTGCTTGTGTTGTTCCTTCAACCTCTGTGTTTTGCTTGCGTTGTTCCTTCGATCCCTGTGTGTTGCTTGTGTTTTCCCTTCAATCCCTGTGGTTTTCTTTTTTTGTTCTTGTGCTGTTCCTTCAATCCCTGTGTTTTGCTTGTGTTGTTCCTTTAATTGCTGTGTTTTTCGTGTGTTGTTCCTTCAATCCCTGTGTTTTGCTTGTGTTGTTCCTTCAATCCCTGTGTTTTGCTTCTGTTGTTCCTTCAATCCCTGTGTTTTGCTTGTGTTGTTCCCTCGATCCTTGTGTTTTACTTGTGTTGCTCCTCCGGTCCCTGTGCTTTGCGAGTTTGAACTGCAGCTGAAATTCGTTTCATTTACGCGCAGTTTCCGGAACTTGCCGGTGGCCACAACTTCTGTCGCAATCCCGACGACTCGAAAAGCGCCCCGTGGTGTTATGTTGACATTGCACGTACCAGGAAATCCATGTGCAGCTTGGCAAAGTGCAGTAAGTTCAGTTCCGTCATAAACATTTTTCTTTTTGGTCGTTGTTCTCGATAAAAAACTATGTTGACATAGGACTAAGAAACAAGAAGCGGTTAGATTCTGAGATATTTCTTTGTAAAAGCAAATATTCGATGCAAACGTTTGTTGTTATCGCAGGATCTTTTCAGCTGTGGCGACGAAGCGTTCACTGTTGTTGTTAGCTTCCATATCATTAAAATATTTTTTTTTCAAAAACGTTTGCGTGCACAACATCTAAGCTTCAACCGAAAATAATGCTTAACCCTTTGACGTGTTTAAACAAAAATAGATGTTTTTTTGTTTCGACAGCGCTAGATGCCATTTTCACATTGTTTTTTTTTGCAGAGTCTGCTGGTGAAAAATAAAACAAATCTTTTTCAGCCAAAACAAGTTTCACTGAATTGGCAAATAAGCTATTTGCCGCGCCGATGTCAAACACAATTGACAAGTGCTCCCTTTCGTCAAATCTCATTTAGTTCAAAATACCTTTACTCCGTGTAGGCAAGCCCTCCAGCGGTTCTGACACGATCGCCATCTTAATCCCGAGCGTTACAGTCCCGTTCATTCTCGCCTGCATCGGAGTCGCATTCTGCGTTTGCAAACGGCACAATAAGGCCTCTGGTTCCAACAAGAAGCCCAACCAACAGAATGGCAAAGGAGACTCTGGCCAAGAAAGGCCACTGATAGCTACGAGGAAGGTAATGCTTTTCACTTGCTACTTTTAAGTTTATTTGAGTAAGCTGCCGTGATGTCGTATGCCAGCTATTCCGCTGGGGTACTCAGGTTAATGTCGTAAATCTTTATTTTCGTTGGGCTTTCACACAGAAACAAGTTTCCTAGTGTTTTCCTTCCAAATTTATTTCTTCTAACGTTCCAGGGCTGACACGTTTCACTAAAAGTTTCTTTTCGGCCACAAAAATTTTCAATGTGAAATAGCGCAGGCCACGGCATGCTTGCGTTGAGCAACCTTCAACCATGCCTTTGTTTGTTTGTTGAATTGAATGCGACGTTGGAACAACAGAGAGCCACGTTTTTGGCGTGCCACTCCTTTGACACTAATTGGGGGATGCGGTCAGGTTGCGCAGTCAGCCATGCGTGTGTGACAAGTGCAAATCATCTGTGAACGNGTTTGATCCGGTTTGAAGACGGCGAAATCACGCAACTGCGCTGTTCACTCGCGTCCTCAAACGTTCCCTTTTGATCCGCAGAACAAAGTGCCGGAATTGAACCCGAACGTCGTTCAGATCGTTGCGGAAATCGGGGACAGTCAGTTCGGTAAAGTTTTCAGAGCGAAGATATCTCCTAATCCGCAGTTCAGCACCAATTTCATGGTGGGTTACTTCAAAGCAACGCAGCGAGTGCGTGTTGCGCTCCAAAGCGGTCGCGCCAGTGCTTGTTGCGCATTGCTCAGTCGTTTATTGCAGGGTGTCCAAAATGTTTTTGTCCGAGGGCCACATAGGCTACCATACAGCAGTTCGAGGGCCGGGCATCTTACGTAATGTGACTATTGCGGGATGTGTTTAATTTTAGCAAAGCAGCAAGTTTGTTGGAAATATATTATTTTTTCATTGTTGACAAAACGGCGTCGCAGACCGGATGGAATTGCTTTGCGGGCTGGATTTGGCCTGCGGGACGTTGTTTGGAGACCCTGGTTTATTGCAGCAAGTGTTTTCGTCTTGCTGTTACTTTCGATAAAAACTAATAGCTTGGAAAATACTTTTTCGATCTAAAGAAAGAAACATCTTTACGATTGCACATGGCGTTTGAATTTACAAAATTTTTGTCGCTGCACCAAACCTTAGCAATCACTAGCAAGCCACGGTTCCGCAACTGTTTTCATCGCATGTATAGGTCTGAGTCGCACTTGGCGATTGTAAAAGCGAGTGCGGCGCAGTTCTGGTCCGCGCTTAACTCCCCCCCCCTACTCCAGGTCGCCGTCAAAACCCTGCGCGATGGATCGATGCCGGCGCAGGTCCAAGACTTCCAACGGGAAATCGAAGTGTTCTCTCAGTTGCAGCATGAAAACGTGTCTTGCTTGAAGGTAAATCGCGTTTGAGACAAACTTTGTTTTTCACCACAACGTCATTTCCTGCTTCCATGAGCGTCGGAGGGATTTTTTCCAGGTGGGGGAGTCTCGAACCCCCTTGTGATTTGTGATTAAATTTAATTTTACCCACTAGAAACTAAGAAAACAACCGTTTTTGCTTAAAGATTGATAGGAATATGTAAAATTTCAAAATCCATAGGGGGCCTCGAACCCCTTGCCCACCTTTCCGACGCCCAAGGACAAACTTCCACTGCTAAAACTATCGTGCTGGACGCAGATAAATCAAACGCTTTGGCTGGACCAGCCCCCTTTTCCAAAACAACCTTTCGTTTTGCGCACTGTATTTTCAGCCAAACTGTCAGTGTTGCATGTTTTAAACAGCAAGGTAAATAAGTTTTATTTTTGTTTGTCTTACGTATCAATGGTGGAGTGACGTCAGAAGCAAATTTCGTTACGCGCCAGTGGACATCCGCCACAAGTATTGAGCTGCTGTGCTCTTCCCGCAGGCGGTGGTAATGCAACCGATGCTGCGCTGCATGATTTTCGAGTACACGAACGACGTGGACCTTCACGAGTACCTCGTCATCCACTCCCCCCACTCCGACTTTTCCAAGCCGGTGAGCAGCGGCAGCAGTCACGCATCGTCGAACATCGAGCAGACCGACTTTATCAGGATGTCTATCCAGGTTCGTTGTTAAGATCTGACACCTGCTTGGTGTTCACAAGAACTGTTTCGTTGATGTTCGATTCAGCTCCGTAGCTACGGGGGACATTCGTGGACTGTGCCCCTCCAATTTTTTTGTTCCCCACAAATTTTATTGTTCCCAGAAGAATTTGTAGTAAATATTAAAGAAAAAACAAAAGCATTGCCCACCTTAATAAGGTATTTTCCCCTCAAACCTTAAAACCCGGCTACGGGCTTGGTTCGATTGCATTGTACCAGCACAACACCCTGTGTAGCGCGCTCCAGGAACCTTACTCTAAATATTTTTTCATTTTCCTCATGCCACTGGTTAAACACTAGTTTAGTATACCAGTCGAATTCTTAAGTAGGCATACGGCGCTGCATGGAAGGATTAACCTCGTTGACTTTGTGGTCTTTGAAGAACTGGTGTAAGCCAAGGGAAGGAAAGGTTAGGCGGAAAAAGATATTTCCGCAAAAAGAGAATTAATTGTTATTTTGAAGCTGAAACGAAGGCAAATTAGCCGTTGCACCTTTTTCTGCTGCGTAAAGATTGACATTTTCGGAAAATTCACACAACAGTGGATGTTTCTCACTTGGTTGAACTTCAGTGTTAACGTTACGCACGTTGCGTTGGCGACAGCTGCCGGGGATTAGTCTTTTCTAACTACGCAGATTATAACATCTTATTGCGTACGTCAGGTTGAAATCCTTTTCCGTGGTTTTTCATTGTTTTTTGTTAAGGAATTACGTAAATTGATTGTCTGTAAACTTTAAAGTATATGACAAGGTAAGTGTAGATGGTTCACATGTAATAGGACCAAGGTGCGAGCTAGTACCGTTGTAGCTGTCTATAATAACACGACACAAAGTCTTCACTAGGTTCTGAAACGTTTAAAAAGAAACTTTTACAGTTCTTTTATTGTTGACTCTGCTGAACATAAGGGTTTTTGCGTTATTGCCATTGGGAGCAATTAGATTGTTCAGCAAAAATCGCACAAAAACCTACCATAACGCGTGGTTGGATTTCTGTTATAAAAATATCAGTAAATTGTTTCGTGTAAAAATTTCTCGTCCTGGTATTTTTGCTCTTTATAATTTTGTGTTTATCGCCCCCAAAACAGCATTCGGGAATGCGCTTTTTTTTACAGGTCGCCTCTGGCTTGGAGTACTTGGAGAGCAACAATTACGTCCACAGGGACATTGCCGCCCGAAATATCCTGGTCTGTAGCACTATGGAGCTGAAGATATCCAACCTTGGCGCTGTCAGGGACTCGTGCCTGTCAAGTTACTACAGATCTCCGCAGGGAGGGCAGATGTTACCCGTCAGGTAAAGATGACGCAGAAAAACAATCTGAAGCGAGCTGTTGACCGTGAGGCGTTTCGACCCATCCTAGGGGTGCTGCCCACGCGACCCTCCCCAGATGTAAAGCGAGCGCGAAACTGAATGCACGAATGAGCGAATGTCCTTTTGCGAAAATTGTGTTTAGGTGCGCTTCCAATGTTGTGTCGTAAAACTTCTTTGTGATTTCACCGATGTCAAATATCACCATTTGACTTTGTGGTGATTGAACTTAACCAAACATGGGAAACATTTGCTAAACCGNATCTGCCAAAATCCCTGCATTATGAGCTCGTGTGGATAATGATTGCAGCATCGCCTCTGTGTATGTTGATAGCTTGTTTGCAGAGAATGCGTTTTTGCGTGAAAAGGAATCGTAACAGACCACTGACAATGAAGCAGTAATACAGCGTTGTAGAAATATTTTTGAAGACGATTTTTTCTTCTAGTGTATATCCCAGTACTCAACGTAATGCTGTTTCCCGAATCANTTGAAACGATCCTGTCGCTGACACGACGCTACCAAACGTGCAATCGCTACTTGCGTCGACAGTATCTTAAATCAACGTTTAAGTACCACAGAGCAATGCCTCGGATGGATGTTTGCTGGAAGGACATGCTAAAAGTGCAATAATTGCACGACAGGTCTTAAACCATGTGAATAAAAACTTGTTTTCCTAAACCGATAGCGCGAATTTTTCAACGAAAAGTTGCTTTTCACTCTTCGACAAGTTTACATTCAAAGTCATGACAGCACTTCGTAAATATAATGGTTGTCAGCAAACGTTTATGACGTTTGCATTCGTGTGCACAGGTGGATGGCCCCAGAGTCCCTGCACAACTGGCAGTTTTCAAACAAATCCACGGTTTGGTCGTTCGGTGTGCTGATGTGGGAGATGTTCGCGTACGGCATGCAGCCCTACTGCGGGTACAGCAACCACGAGGTAACCGTCTCACGAAATTCGTTCATTTTTTGTTGCGACAGAGCGCCAGCTTCGTGCTGCACGCGAAAAGAAAAAAAGAGATTGCATGCGCAAGGCGGGAACGCTACGACTCGCCTAAATGGTGTTGGCGGCCATAACTGGCCCGGCTATGTGTGGCTCAGGCCAGGGGTAAAACGGCGGACCTGGCGAAGACGTGTGTCATACAATGCCCTTCATAAGGTCCGTGTTGGGAAACGATGCGAACCGCTGCTTGCGCACAACACTGTCCGTTTCTTTGTCCTGCGCTTATTTTGTGAGGTGTTTTCAACAGCCATGACGTCACACGCCACCCCCACCGGCACTGAGTCACGTGACTCGTCATTGTCGTCACTATGTCATTGCTGTCAAACCCTTTGACGTTTTACGTTCTCTTTTTGATGAAATGTTGTTTTTGCTGGTTATAAAAGCTTGCAGCAAGCTTACTGAAGTTTCGCTTTCACTGTATTGATGATGGTAACAGTGTTTACGTAAACGCTTACAATTTATGTTTTGTTTGTTTCGGATGTTATTTTTTTTGTCAATTCAACAATGATGCTGCAAATGCTGTTGTCTTTGTTTTGCTAAAAACGCGTTTGTTTCAATAACTCTTACTTGTCATTAAACCAAATTGAATTAAAACATTCTTAGGTCTTGGACATGATCATGCGCCTTCAACTCCTCTCGTGTCCGGATCAGTGTCCAGCTAAAGTCTATTCACTGATGCATGAATGCTGGGCTGCCCAACCAATGCAACGACCCACGTTCAAGGTAAGAAGACGCGTTTTTGCTGCAAAACNTTTTAAAAATGTCTTTCCAAGCAAATTAGTAAATCTTGNATCGCTTAGTGTTGCTGACATAGACAGTAACGACGTATTAGATCTTCTATGGGTCCCTATGTAAGACAGTGTTTCATTTTCTTGTTTATGTGGTGTGCGAGAAACCTGTCTTGTGTCTGCAACAGACTGCGTTACTGAGTGGTTACTTTCGTCAATGTGTTACGCAATCATGTAAAACGTGTATTTTTTTATTCCAAACAGATCTTAACCCACGAGCCAGGAACTTTTCAGTCTTTATAGTAAACATACTTTTTGGAACAACCTAACGATTTTTACGCGCGAATTAAAAAGCGCGTTGGTTCTTCATGACGTTGTTTCGTCAAAAAAGCCGGCTGGATTTTGATTTTTTCTTCTTGAAAAACAAAACAGGACGTCAGATCCAAACTGCAAGGATGGGAGGACTCGAGCGCCGGTCGCATGACATCACAACTTGCTCAAGGGATCCACAGGCAGCTGGCTAATGTGAGGAGGGACGGCCAGGGACCGTACGCGCAGTACACCTCCCAGCCTGGCAGCATGTGAGTTTTCTTCGTAGCTGTGTCTTTTTGATTTATCTAATTCGACCGCAACTCGCCTGAACTGCTACTGGGCAAAGTTAACCAGGGGGTTGAAACGCAGAAAAAACATCTCAGGAATGTGCTTTGCTTACCATTCCCGGCACTTTATTGTTAGGGTATTTTTCCCGTACTTGATATTGATATGCGTTGTTTTGCAGCGGCGGGA
>JGI24021J15306_10007696_pt1 | contig 13158 bp, 10 predicted proteins | sample Ectturendosymbi1_FD_15306 | JGI IMG/M metagenome (IMG submission 15306) | reverse complement strand
TAGTTTCCAGTAAAAACTTCAGCGAAATACTACCACCTAACGGTTGGCACCCAGGGCCAGGAAAAGTGGGCCAAGGTGGCCTAAAAGTCCTCCACTTATGACGTCACTAAAAAAAACCCAAACCCCCAAAGCAAAAAAATTTTTTTCGAGTGCAGACTGGAAGACTTGCCATGTTTTTTGAGACTTTTACTGGGTCTGTAGAGCATACCAGACCAGAGAAAATTGTCACTAACTTTTTCCACTTTTTGCAAGAAATCGTGTGTCACCATAGCAACTTTTCAGTGTGATATTCCATCATTCTTCAACCAGAAAAATTTTTTCAACACACACTGATTGATTTTATTCATACCAATGCAATGAAACACTTTTCAAAGTTCACAACTAAGGCAAAGTTATGAAAAACCATTACAAACTTTTACCACTTTTTGCAAGAAATTGAGTGGCATCGCCATAGCAACTTTTCAGCGTGATATTAATTCCATCCAGCTCTGACCAGAAAAAATGTTTTAACAGAGACTGATTGATTTTATTCATACCAATGCAAATTCAACGGAAGTTTATTGAAGATGAAGTGTATGGAACGAAAGTAAGCACTGAGGTGTATTTTAAAAAATTTTGGTGAGTGTGCAGTACAGTTCTGACCGTTTATCTGAAACGTGCAACGATGCTTTCGCTAATTGCCTTTGCGCTGAATACCTTTGCTCATTTGGAAAAATAATATCTGTAAGTGAAAGGGTAGGCAACAGCTATACAAGTGATTGAGTTCCACCACCTATTGCTTTGTGAAAAGGTTTGGTTGTACCTTATGTGCTGTCAACGAGCTGTGATAGATTTGTGTCGATGTATGTAGTCAGGTATGTTCAACCCGCGGCCCAGTCAAAGGTTTTGTGCAACCCAGTTTAGGTGCTCATTGTAGAAGTATCCTACATACTGACAACCTGCCCTTATTTTAATAATCTTGAATTTGACAATTTTAATGCACGTGGTCCTCAGTGCCACTTTCACATCTGTTACCATTGCAGATATGATGCCAATGCTTTCAGTGCATTAGCTTCAGCTAAATTTAGTTTGCTAAGATCAAACTAAGTCATTCTATGTGCGGCCCGCATGAAGATGTCGTTCAATGTGCAGCCCTGGTCAAAACAGTAGCATAATTTTTGGCTCACTGTGCTATTTGGGTTGGACGTAGCAGATGTAGGTACGAAGCAAATTGGGAAATTCAGAGGATACTGCCAAAATTAACATTTTCAGTTAATCCTAGCACCTTAGTTAAAGAAGCCAATGAAGCTGCTGAGCACGATGACAAGACTGTCGTATATAGAGACCAAGAGGAATCCACTGTGCTCAATGACAAGGTTTCCACCACAGCTGAAGAATGGAAAATAAGCTTTTTCACTGCACAGATTACAATGGAAGTTAAAGTTGCCTTTGATCATATGGTGTGGAGAAAGTGCAGAGCTACACACAAGTATCGTCATTCTCTGACGAAGTTTGGAGAAATGAAGTGGTCCGAGGCTTGGACAGGGCGAATTCCCTGTGTAGCTTTGCTTTCCGAAGGCACTGGGTTTTTCTTAGCAGTGATGACAGTGGGAAAGAGGTTCTTTTCATGTGTCAAGGTCATTGCACATCTAAGTTACATTCACCAGCCGTGGTGACAAAAACCTTCACTTGCATATCTAATTTGAAGGAACCGTTCGCCATGCGAAAACGGAGAAGGTTTCCCGTTACATCCATGGAAGTGATCGTGAAGCCATGGAAAAGTTTTGAAACACAAACTACCGGGTATGTGACTTTTTGGTTTGGCCATTTCAGTCACAGAACATTTCGATCTGGGGACATTTCAGTCACAACATTTCTGTACATAAAAAATTGATTACCTCTGTTTATTGAAATAGGCAGGCGAAATGTCATGCTAGCTGGTGTTATACCAACTTCCTTTTGAGTTATGACTGCGATTAAATCTGAGTTGTAACTATGAGTTTGAAGTATTTGTATTTAATTGCAAAATGTCGACAATGATTTAATTTGCTTGCTGATAATTATGAAAATCAATGTTGATGCTGATTAACTGTTGAATCTTGGATCATGTTTGTAGTTTTCTTATATAAAACCTTTCATTGATTTAAGTATGCTTGCAACAAAAAGTTATCATGTATGCTTTCTGCAAAATTTCATACTCTCACCTAAATCTCTAGAGACCAAAATGACCAAAACCGACACAGCCAGACCAATACAGCTAATACTGAAACAGCCAGACCAAAAGTCTTGTTCCACAAACTACCGCGGTTGCACTACCTGGAACAAATGAACTAATTGGACTCTGAGGCCCTCATAAGTGGCTGCTGAGATGGTTGTCCATACAAGGATGTTTTGAAGCAGCTTCAGAGCGAAAGCAGGCAAATTATAACCCTCGATGGCAATGTTTGGCGAGCACTACAGAAAATCAAACCAGACCAACATTAAGCCTCGCCTTCTAGCACAACTCTGCAGATTATAAAGATGGACCCATCGACACAGATGTTTCACAGCATGTAAAGCATCAGGATGCTGCATTGCATTTGCAAAGAGTACAGAATGCACATCAGTGCTACCAGCAGTGTTCTGCTAGGACAATCACATTGCTATGTGTATGAAGTGGTGGTTCATCATCCTTTGGAAAAAAACACCTGTGGCTGTAGCCAGCATGATTACATGGGCGCACAATATTCCTTCCATTGCCCACTTTTTACACAGGGTTTGGCATGTACGAAACAAGCAAGGTTCATCTGGGTTTTACCTTCATTTTGTAATGTGCGATGGCAGTATGGTACTCATAAACATCATAGTTAGCACAGTATTTAATGATTACCCTGAAGGATATTTCCGAATGTGCTCGGTGATTGTACATGGCAAGAAGGAGTCTTCATTCGTCTCTGAACATTTTCTTCATCTTTGTACATGCCATTTTATGAAATCGGTGAAGAAACTCGAAAGAAGCATGTTAGTGCTGTTGGAACTATTTGATCAGTAAAATGACTGTTAACAACAACCTTTCTTTGCATCTGCCATCGTTTGTTTTCTTGTGGTTCCTATTGCCTCATCTATGCCTGAATCCTCTTAGCCATAGAAATATGCTCTAAATGCCAGTAAGTTGAGGCTGTAATGTATTACGAAAGCTGAAAAGGCAGTAGTTACAACATACAATTGCAGACAATCTTCTTGTTGCAGGTTTAACAAGCATTTCAGATTTGGAATGCATGTTATTGGATCGATGCAACTTTGCAACGCTATAGCACATTTTACTCAGATCTTTTTTCACCTGACAGTCCTGACAAACACAACGTGTGAGCAAAGAGCGAAGATCAGTTTTTGAGTATCTAAAAGGTGTTATCATTGAAGGAGAACATATGCAGGGGGAAAATATGGAGGTACGTTTTCATGCCGGATGGAGAGTTACTGCAACCCTAATGGTATACATTTAAAAGTTGATTTTACGCCACTGTATGTTGAAGATTAGATAGAAGATGACTTGTGTGCAAAATCAGTTGTGTCTGAATACTTTGCATAAATATTGTTGGATGCTGGAGTTTTCACTCAACACTCCTTCTCTGAAGCAATGGATAATAAGTACTATGCTCCTGAATTCACTACACGTTTCATCCAACACTGTATGCCGCTTACATTACTGTGGTCTATCTTGGCATGCCAAGAAACAAGACTTTCTTTGAGAAGAGGCATTGCTATTTGTGGCAATTTTGTGCCATATGTTATACCCTTTTGTGAAGGAGACTTTGGGTGCTTCAGCACAAATGAAGCGGAGTATTCAAAATTTCATGCCAAGAAGCTCTGTCAACATATCCAGGTAAAACCCAGCAGCATTTCTTCTAACGCAGAAAACCAGGTTTTTGTTGTTTTTTCGCAACAGTGCTTGTTTCTTTGAGAGGGGCAGACATTTGAGAAACACAACGGAACACAAGGTGTAATGGAGAACTCGCAACAGGAGCTCAAGCATACGCGGCTTGAAAATAAAAAATGCAAGGACTTGTCCACTTTGCAGTGCAACATGACCAGCACAGCAAAGTGATTATTTCCAAATATTATGATGGCTTCCGCAAAACGTGTTTTAAACACAAGGTAAGCATTACGCACTGCATTTGTTTAGTCCAGGCTTTTTTAGCCTAATCGTTTAAACACAGCACAAAATTCAAAATTTATCCTCTTTTTCTGAAATGTTCGTCACACTACATGTTTTCCCAGCAACGTTTCGAAACTAATGTTATATTCTACTAAACATCTATATATAGTTACAAGATATGATGCATTTTTCCAGGTATTGTTTCTATAGAATTTTGTAACAAAGTAATGTGAGTTAGTGTTTCTAACTCCGTTTGTGAGAAATTGGTGAGATATGATAAAAATTTTGCAATAGAGAAGACATCCAGGGCCAGTCCTTCAAGACCCCCATTACCACGTATAGAGGGTAAAATTTCGTAAAACGTATATTAGCAAATAATTTTCCTCTAAAGATCATGTATCATGTTTTTTCACCATAATTGTTGATTACAATTTCTTTTTTTTTCAAATCAAGAGCATTATATAATTTTTATGAAGCCTTTTCTGCATGCATCTATATATAGACAATCAGTAGAATATGGCGTCATTTTCTCTACTTTTTTTCATTATTCCTTTAGTTGATGTCGTATCAATTTTGGAACAGGAAGAGGAGGTAGCGGACAAGATCTACATCACTCCGCCCAGTGGCGAACTAGATGGGGATGCAGGAGAAGAAGACAGAGGGAGCTATGTTAACAATCTTGGAAGGAAACGTCTCCAAGCTGATTCAATTGTTATCCTTTCAAACGGAAGAACAATTGGAGAGGAGGACCAAGAAGACAATGGGAATGACACGGAACCTTCCCAAAATCATGTTTCCCAGAAAGATCGGTTACAGTACAAACGGACTAAGAAAGTGGTCCTGCTTGGAGGACATATCAAAGAGTGGCAGGAACATCCTCTGGTAGTCGACATACATGCCGAAGATTCCCCAGCTAAAGTGTGTGAGTTTTTTTTTCAATAAAGGTCTGTACTCTGATTAAGAAGGAGAGCATGTGCTATGCCACCCAACAAGGATATCTCAATTTCAGTGTCACTGTCAAGGAATTGTGAATAGTTACGGGTATTTTGTTCACTTTCGGCTACCATCGTCTTCCAAGCAAGAACCACCGCTGGAGCCTGAAAGCTGACCTCACGGTAGACTTAGTAGGCCATGCAATACCAAGAAACCACTATTCATGAAATTTTTCGGTTTTTCTATATTCCCAACAGCTAACGTTTGGATCCAAATGACCGGATGGGGAAATTGCTTCCTATGATGGATCACCTTAAGACATATTTCTAAAGGCGTACATTCTGGAACAACATCTTTCTTTTGATGAGTCAATGGTTGCTTGTTATTGGAGGCATGGGTGTAAACAATTTATTAGAGGCAAGCCAATCAGGTTTGGTTTCAAAAATTTTTGACTCTGTACGCCTCTCAGATATCTTATTGACACGTATCAGGGCAAGACGTGCGGAGGAAAGGATTATGGCAATTTTAGAAAAGGAAGCGGGTGTCTTCTGAATATTATTGACAGCCTGCAATACGACTTGTGTAATAACTATTTCACAGGAATGCCACTTATTGCGGAGCTTAGTCACTGTGGACAAGGTTTGATTGGAACAATTCAGGATAATTGAATACCAAAAAACGAATCTTGAGCTCAGAAATGGCAATGAAGAAAGTTCCACATGGGGAAAGCACTTTAGTGTTTGAGTCTGCCAACAAGGTGGTTCTTTGAAACTGGAAAGACAACGCTGTTGTCATGCTTGCATCGAATGTAGTGGCCGACAACCCCATCCAGATAAACTGTTGGTCAGTCAAAGAAAGATTGCCATTAACTCTCAAATGGGTGGCGTTGATCGGCTTGACCAGAACATTACTTGCTATCGCACTTCTTTGCGAAAGAAAAAGTGGTGGTTTTCCTTATTCACATGGCTGCTTGATGCCACCATGGTCAACAGTTATTACATCTTCCAGCAAAAATTACCCTGACGTGAGTTCCTTCGAGTTTAGTCATGAAATTGTTTTATTCTACCTTCAAGGCAGCCAACCTATTCCTTCTCGCCCGGGTCCGTCACATAATCGAAGTGAGATTGTGACCAGAGTGACAGAAAATGTTAGCTTCAATGAAAAAGGTCACTTTATTGTTGTCAACAACCACCAGCGGAAATGCGAAAACTGCAGTGCTTGACCAGTTACAGCAGGCATCAAGTGCAACATCCAGCTCTGTGCAAAATGGTTCATGCCATTCTATTCACGCTAACTGTTCTTAACAGATGGGTCATTGTATATTTTTTAGCTTGACTTGCATTCGTTGGTGTGCAAGAACAATTATTGCTTTGATTGATCGACATCTTAAATTTGGCGACATCCTTATTATGTAATTGGGATGTGTTGCACCCCCCGTCACCCCCCATTATCTAAATTAAGGCCTTGTTTACAGTATACATTATTTTCAGCATCGTTGCATTCTTGTTTTGTATGTAAATAACTGAATATGATATTTACGCACAATTTGTCAGAGTGAAAAAAGAAACTGGAAAAACAGTGACACCGATTTTCACTGAACGTCTGTATATAAGACTGCTGCGTATGAGGGTGGAAGGTTGTGCATCAATAAAATTAATTTTTTTCTATTTGACTTCATCAGTTGACCCATTTAAACTATTTAAACAACTTCTCAAACTGTTTATTCTATTCTAGGAGATTCATGGTTACTGGCAACATTCTCGATTTTGCCCACTTTGTAAATTTCTGCAGGCTATATAGGTGACTTCCAAAGTTCAAGAATTCCAAACGTGCTAAAAGGAATAGAATTGAAGTCATTGCTCTCTTACACCCCAGCTTCACTCTTAATGCTTAATGGATTTCCTTATTGCACAAAGGTCGAAAGTGTTTTCTCGTTCAAGTTTTACACTTTTCATCTGAAAAGCTAACACCATTCGTATTTCAACAATAACATACAAAATGTTATAAGACAGTAGTGACCAACATTTCTAATTTTGCTCATTTTGTCCTAAGAATTTAGTCGATCAGATTATGGATGGCTAAATTCTTCTTTTATAGAGACATGACGAATCTGAGACTGCTACAGCAGAATGGTGTAGGTGGAGAAGAATTCAGGAGAAAATGCTGAAAATGAAGAATTCTGGAGAAAATGCAGCATCAGAAAATGCTGATTTTGGGGATAAAATGGGGTTTTTGGGTCATAACTTTGGTTCCAGACATGCTAGAAGGTCAAGCAAGGGCTCTATCGACGTGGGAGATCATCTAGTTTTCAAAAAAAAACAGTCTCTTCAACGTAATAGTACAAAAATGTTACAAAAGAACGAAAAAAATTATTTTTTTATTTTAAGGTTTTGGATGAGACACAAAGTCCATATAATACAAACACACACAGTCTGCACAATGCAGATTGAAAAAAAGACAGACACAAAAGAACGTTTTATAGCTACGCTGGAGGTAGAACAACAGGGTTACAGACACTTTCTTAACACTACTGTTTGCTTACCGATAACATCAGGTAAAACATCCAGAGTAGGACATCAAGTCATAAAATGTGGTTGCAGTTCAAATAATAAGGACGAATATAAACAATCTGACTGCATCAAAGCGCACAAACATACATTGTTAAACTTTCTGCATCGTTCAAGAACTAGGCACAAATTTTTCTCAGTAATGTTAATGGAAGTAATGGATGGATGTTATGGATCTCAGTAATGGATGGAGTCTCAGTAATGGAACCTGGCGACTACTAACACCCACTCGCCATGGCAGCTATGGGGACCTGCACCCAAAATTATAGGACACATGCAATCTCTGCATGCATGTCTTCATGAAATTCAACCACAATTGTGATGCACACATGGATGTGCAGAAGGAACAAAAAAGTATCCTTTCACTGCATTTGAACATTGGGGAATAAGAAGCTTGCAGCTTGTTTGCTGCACAATATTGATATCGCATTTGTTTATGAATGTCTTTGTCACCTGAGAGCTCAGTATCTAGTACAATCCCCAAATCTTTGTAGTGATTAACAGACTTTACGCTTTAACCACCCAGTGGCAATAATGGGAGGGCACCGCTTTTTGAACTCTTTGCCTTAAGCGTCATACAAACAGTTTTGCTGCTGTTGAAAATAATTACATACGATTCTGTATAAGCCTGACACACGTCTAGCATACTTTGTAACCCATGTACACTTGGACAAAACACACAAATATCATCAGCAAACATCCAGTGGTTTAATAGGGCATCAGCAATATAACACCCAGATTTAATGTAGTTTATTTCAATGATAAAATCCTCTAAATATATAGTAAACAAGTAGTGAAGGCAGTAGAGCTCACATTAAAGAGGCATGTCATGAAACCACAGGAAATTTATTGTTTGTTTTCAAAATCCAATATCTTTCACTTCATCGCCTAACCCCTTGCTTGCAACCCCTGCTGCAATTATTATTAACACAACTTTAACCTTTTCAGGAGTAGCCAGGTATCTTGTCACATTCTTTAGACAATCTTGTAAAACATTTATAGCTTTAAGATCAAAACAAGAAGATGAGGAAACCAACCGGGAGCATGAGCTTCATGTTGCCACATGATGGAAATCCACCTTTAGTATGTTACAAAGGTTATGCTGTCCACAAGCACCTGTTCGTCAAGTTCTGAGCAACCCACACATTGTAAAACCTGGATCTGCTGCACATTTGGCACTTTGAGATTGTCACTGGACAACAATTCAATCACTAGTGGAAAAAACAAAACCAGTGAAGGTAATTCTTAACATTCTGTTCATACTAAAACCCACCTAATTTTTTTATCCGATCACTTTAAAGATCACATGCTTTTTACAAATCTCATCCATTATTTAATGCTCATGTATGATGGGGATCCAATTACAGCAGTTGCTGGTGCGTGGTCTTGGTGTTGTCAACTAAACCTTCCATATGCTTCATGGCGCCTCATGATTTCTGCATTTTCCTGTATACTTTAGAATCTAATGTTAGAATGGCATCATTTTTCTCTCACTGTCAGATTCCTATTTGATGATTGAATGCAGTTATAGCTGAGGCAGTGATTGGCATCTCCCCTTGTTCAATGTGTTTTGATGGTTATTATCCAACACCTGCTCTGTAAGGCGCTATGACTAACTTGTGCTATGACTAACATGCTATGTCTAACTTGTGCTATGACTAACTTGTGTCGCTATGACTTGTGCTGTTCAATTACCCTTGTGAAATGGACCATGAGCATGACTTAAACAACAGTATAATACAAGAACTTGTCTTACTTGAACATGGTTGCATGATCATAATGTGTTATTGTGGTTAGCTGGCCACTGACCACCTGGAAAGCTGACAAATATGCTGGCCACTGACTGCTTGGAAGCTGGCCACTTACTACTTGGAAGCTGGCCACTGACTACTTGCAGCTGGCCACTGACTACTTGGAAGGAGACAAATATGTGTCAATCAGTGGCACCGTACCAATATATCAAAGGCTTAGCGCAAAAATTTGCACCATGTGAAGAAAACTCATGAACCTCACCTCTTTTCAAGGAGATCTTGAACCAATTGCCTGAAAGATTTCAGTATGTCTTTGGCAACTCACTTTTGGCTTCAAGGTGTAGACCATCTTCTTTGCACATGTGCACTGCAACATGGTTGGACCCAAAGTACAAAATGAGTTATTTCAAAATGTAGGGAATAGAAGTTTCAGTTTTGATTGCATAAACAAAATTTTGTGGCACCATCTACCATTCTTCTCACTTCATTACAAAGGATTCCAATTAATCGTTTAGCTGCTTTGCCTAGCTTTTTCATGCATTAATGTTTTAGAATGTGCAATTATCCATTATCAGCTAAGAAGCCGCAACTGCAAGTTTAGTGGAATACCGCTCATTTCAACTTTTGTCTACATGCTTACTATGTACCTGACACTCCTAATATCTTATAGCTTGATGCTGAACATGAAGATTTCTGGTACCGGGTGATACAAAAGTGCATTTTGCTAGAACTAGAAGTCTGGCAGTCTCTTGTCCCTGATATTTAAAATCCTGCAGTGAATAGCAAAATAATAGTCATCAAATGAAACACAAATTAGACGTTGTTGTGGTGCTGTGCACTGCATGTTATCTTTAATGTTTTGGTTTTCCTGCTCGTAGTTTAGCCTTTGCAGATCGTTGCTTGCAGATTCAAGGACTGACGTTGCATAGTATTACGTGAAATCGATTTTCTAGCAAAAATTTGCTGATATATTCGTTACTTGCAACCTCATTTACTGCAGTTCCATGCGGTGATCTCACAATGCCACTTTCTTGAGAGGAATGGCTATGCAGTTAGCACTTCTCTTTTCGAGAAGTGTTTTGCATGGCACAATGACATGCGATTAAATTTACATGGAAAAGTTGGTTAAAGAGAAAATTAGAATCAAATAAATGCAGTAATACTTCTTGAATATACCAGACACAGTTGACTGCAGGCTGGTACAAATGTCAAAGTTTGCTCATCTGACAAATTCACATTATTGAAAAGGCTTTTATGCAAATTAATCAACGAAGCAACTTCGAGTGCAAATTATGGAAAAACAAAAAATATTACGTTTTCCAAATTTTAGTATGTCATGGAGGTAGTGTACAAGTTTGTTTTTAATGTTGAAATTTGAAATTTTTTTGTATCACAAGATCACAAGGTCAAAGTCAAGTTCAAAACAAGAGGTCATTCCACCAACATGCATATTCATGAAAATTAACTGTTGAATAGGAATCCTCTGACAATGTCCTACAAATTGACACTAATTTCATCAAAATCTACCAGTGATTGCTGAGATATAGCATTTAGAAATTTAGCGGTACCCCCATTTTCAGCAAAAATTCAAAATTTTAACTCTTGGTAAGATTGATGAGATATGAAATGTGTGCATTTTTGTGTGTGACCTACCTGCATACCAAATTTGAAGCAAATCACTGATGGTGTTTTTGATTGATCTAAGCTGGTGTTTTATTTAAGCCATAAACCTTTCCATGTAAACATCATCGCATGTCATCATGTTATGCCAAATACTTTTTCAAAAGAAAGACAAACTTTGACATGCTAACTGTATAGCCATTCATAACAATAAACAGGTATTTTGACAACACAGCACAAAATCATACTAAACCAGCCTGCCGATACAAGTTGGTTTTCAAAATGAAGCAATATAAGCATTACGAAGCATAACGTATGTTTTCTTCACTGAGCGTGAATTTGGTGCAACACAAAACACATGTACCGTTACAACATTACAAATCATGTGAAAGTAGTGCAGGAGCACACAAAAGACAACAGTATTTTGTAATCTGCGTGGACTTGGAATACGTTTGTGGTTGTGCCTGCAGCACTTTTCAAGACTGTGCTCAATAACGTTGGTGTACGTGCCAACTAGACAGTAATGACTTCAAAGCCACATATTAATATCGTTTTTAGCCTGAACTAACTGCATATTGCAAGAACATTTTGGGATTAATCAGTGCATTGAGTTTGGAATTTCTTCTGAAGAAATGTAAGTAAGTTGTTTTTTTCAGATTTGTCTCGTTAATTTTCGAAAATGCAATGCCAGTGATTGAGTCTCGAGACTTGGTCTCAATCTCGAGACCTATTTTTGCGAGTCTTGGTCCCCAAAGTTTCAGGTTTCATCTCGGTCTCGATGGCTACAGGCTGTCTCATGAAACGATATATGACTTAGTGAAACGTAAGTGATTCAACATGTTTTTGCCTGTTGTATCTGCAGGTAAGAAACAACCAAAACAGGTATAAAAAATGCAAAAAATTTGAAAAATTTCCACTTTGAAGTAATGATGACGACAATTTTTTGTAATAAAAATTTTGGCATAATTCACAAATTTTAAAATCCCGATTCTCGGTTTCAGACTTATTGATGAAGTGTCGGTCTTAAAGTTTAAATAACTCTGTCTCGGAGTTTAGGTCTTGACTACATCTCTCCACCAAGCCTTTTCTGATGCATGCACAGAAAACTTGCCACCTACAACAGATTAATGCAATAAATTAATTTGTTTTTATGTCTTGTTTCAGGGACAACTGCAGTTTCAATAGACAACCCATGCCATCAGTTAAAGCATGTACGAAAGTCTGTGCTGAAAAATTTGACAGATAAAGAAATTGAATTTTTAATTCTTTGCACCAACATTGACAAACATGAAATATATACGATCTGTTTCCACCATGAAGAAGAATTGCTTGTTAAATATTCTGTGCTTAGATAAAAACGTTATGATCATAAGATCCTCAAAGAATTAGAACAAAATCATTGAAAACTTCAAGTATGATCATTTATAAAACTTGTCATTGCCTGAAAATTAAATAAATTCTGTAGCCCGAGGAGACAAACTGTGTTGTGATTGTTTGATAAACATTCCTAAACAATTTACAGTTTTCAAATGTGCAGGTGATGCAGTAGCAGTAATGAAAGATGCCTGTGAGGATGATTATGATAATATTGATGTTGAACTTGAAAGAAAGCGTTCGTTGTTAGATCTTAATTCTACCTTGATAAGCCTAGGGCAAACCCCAGTGAAGACCAGGCAACTGTGGGCAGTGCCCACTTCAAGTAAAAAATATAAGGGAAGGAAAGGTCAAACATGCCACACCAACATTGAAGAGAAAAATAGTGGCATCATCACATCAAATTTTGTTTGACACATCAGACTTTAATAATGAAGATGCAGAAGAAAACGATTTCAGATTATATAAATGAATGATGAAGGAACTCACAAATAAATATAAGAAATCTGAATCATATGAAGAACGCATCTTACACTGTCCCCATTTACGATCGAAAGATCAACGAAAGAATAGAGCAACTAACTATATGGTTAAGAAAAGTCACGCATTAACACTTCAATTGCCGCTTGTCTGGAAAGCTGCAAAGGCGCAGAACGCCGGCCCACGATATATTCGTGGCTGATGTACGATATACTCGTACTTCACTTCAAACACCAACCGTTGAGCGCCGGGTGGTATGTTTTCCTCTATAAAGTACGAGCATTTCGTACATGTCTCTAGCAACCAGAAACATGTATTT
>JGI24021J15306_10007695_pt1 | contig 13158 bp, 10 predicted proteins | sample Ectturendosymbi1_FD_15306 | JGI IMG/M metagenome (IMG submission 15306) | reverse complement strand
AAGGCGTTTTAGGGACCCGATTCGGGTCCCTAGAATTTCAAATCGGGTCCCTAGAATCAGAGAAATCGGGTCCCTACAGATCCATACCGGGTACCTAACATCTTCCTTCAAAAAACCCTGCTTTTAACTACACTATTAACTCCATCTTGCTGTCTGAACAGCAGGCTGCGCATATGTGTAATTAACGTAATCCCTTCTGAAGAAATGTATGGAATTGTGAAAATGCGTTTGCAACCCTGCAGGAAAGTGATGGAAATTGCCCGACGTGTAGCTGGCATAATCCTCCTATTAAAAATGAGCATTTGATCAACCCATTTCACACAACTACAGTCTAGAATAAATTTAGAAAATACGGCCCTATGTGATACGAAACATATCAGCCGGTATGTGCGCAAAACTATTATACACAGGTAATGCCCGACGTGTTGCTTAAAATGACAAAGGAACTACTACCAAACTTATAAAAATGCATAAGCCGTGGTTGTCATCTGTACACGTTTATTTACTTTTCAAATCCTAAAACTTCTTTGCATGTCATTCCTCTCAAATATAACATACTTGTAATGAAAATCACAGCCAATGAAAACGATACAAACGACATATTGCAAACGTTTCGATAACAGTCATCGAAAAGTTTGCAATATGTCGTTTGTATCGTTTTCATTGGCCGTGATTTGCACTATAAGGCTATTTAGTACTTCAGCTTTTGGTATAACATACTTGGTTTGATTTTTTCACTGTTGCGCTTGATTTTGGAAAAACGTTCGTGTAAATAAGGCTATTTCAAAAACGTTCTTCACACCACAAGCTTTCTTTCACTTTTCTAACCTAAGCAAGTCTTTGTTCGCTCCATCTTGAATAAAAATTAAGCCCGCAGGAAACTATGCTTCAGATTACTGGTTATGCTGCCAAGAAGGCTAGTTTTGGTGAAGCTTTAGTGAATTTCACGTTCAAAAATGACCAAACTACCTTATCAGAACTCATAGCCTCCCACAGTTCCTGCGTCAACTTACCTCATATGATACCAAAATTCATTCCTTTTGGCGATGGTCGCTGCTATTTACATTAGCACTAGCGTACGGGTGGGGGGGCACTGTGCCACGCCCCCCCTCAGACCCTAAAAATATAAAATGTATAAACAGTATTCGGCAGTGGCGTAACTAAGGGGGACATCTGCCCCCGGGCGCAGCGTTTTGATGGCGCCAAATTGAGGTCAGAATGTTACGCAATAATTACGAGATTTCAAATGTCAGTGGATGTTATGAATTACGATTTACAAAATGTCGAATGTCAGCGACTGCTACCAGTGATGGAGGAAACTTTTTATAGAAGTGGGTGGGCCTAGCTCCTGGTGTGAAGGGAACCATTTTAAAGTGGGAGGGGACAGGGCCTGGTAATGAAAATATGTTAGCAGAATTATCTCAAAGTCTTGTATTTTTACACAATTGCTTGTCAGAAGTGGATGGGCCTGTGCCTATACGGCCCCCGGGTTCTTCCATCTACGACTGCTACCCAGTTGCGAAATCTCGTCAAGATCGCTATTGCGGCCGCTAGCCTTAGATGCGAGCCGTGGAGGAGCTAGTCCGCAGAAATTTAGAGAAACGCGCGCCTGACGAACTTTCGCCTAAACCTGACCCTCACGAACTCCGTGCACAATAGGGCTGTAGTCTCTTATTCCCTACAGCAACGCAAACGGAGGGTAATCAATCAGGGCAAACTTTGTTGTCACAAATCCAACAGGCGTCAAACTTCAACGGCGATTGATCGTCAAACACGATTTCTGAAATACAACAGAAACAACTAAGCGATTCTACCAAGCGCAGCAACAGTAAACTATCAGACCGCACTATCGATTAACTCAGCGTGGCAAGACAATTAATCCTTGAAAGCGCGACTGCGAATTAAGTCAGTTCAGCAATTAAAAATGAAAAAGAGTTTGCTGCCACTATTCTCAGGTCAATCTACATTCCACGCGAACTAAAAGCACAGCGATAAACTTGCACTGGATTCACTGTGAGCTACAGACGTTCAAGAGAAGTAAGGATAAACATATATTACATACCAATTGGTGTGAAATCCACAGCGCAGATCTTTGGTCTTTTCGGTGATCAGATATACTCTGACTCAGTTAGCAGAATTTGGTTTATTCAGGAAGAGAACCGAAACGTTACTCACTCGAAATTAGACTGGGCTGTGGTTTTTACTGCACGTTATGCGCGGCGAAACAGAAAAACAGTTCATCTTGGCGCGAGATTGCGTAAACCGTCAAAGGCCGTTGCCGACCTACAGGTACTTGGCAACAACGAGGGCGCTATACTAGGGGACGGAAGCAGGTCAATCCGCTTGCGGGGTCTCGGTGCGGTATTGTGTAAACAGGCAAAGACGGTCAAGAAACTGCTGGCCTACACTAGGAAGCCAAGGAAACCGTAGCTGGCAGGAATACTACGGTATCTGTACAGATGATGTCAATTAATGTTAGGCTTTAAGGTAGCATCAAGTAAATCAAACCCCCTTTGAACCTAGAGAGCTGTACACACTAGATAACTAGTAACCGCATGAACACAGCTCGAAGCCATCAAAAAAAGATGGGACATAAGTCNGTGCGCGCCGTTACAATCACCATGGTTCGCAAAGCGAGTAGTTACGAACCTTAGTGACGTGTTGCGGCGGAACGTCTGTCTCCACAGTCAGCGCTCGCATCCGTTTTTTTTACGGCTGCGTCACAATGGACGGAAATCCTGCGTTCGCAGTGCATGCTGTACGTTACTGCGCATGCTTTCCGAGCAGCTACGAATCTGATGTTTAGGAAAGTTTTGGAGCATTGATGGTATGCCAAACTTAATGTTGATGTGGATTTGATGTCGTTCTGAAGGTAGTTATGATGATCATGGGTGTCGGCAGGGAGGGGGCAAAAAGAGCATTTGCCCCCTTGGAAATTAGGCCTAAGAACCAAAAATGTTAAGTGAATCTAAAACCAGTAGCTTATTTCCGATTGATTGATAAAATCTTTGCAATAACAGTTTATTTTCCGGTATGACACTCACACTGCGCAAGAGCCAGGGTCACTGTTCTGGTGTCATGCAGCTTGCACTTCACTCATGCACGCTCCTTTGCCTGGTAAGGGAGGTTGCTAAACTTGCGAACGGATTGTTTTGCTGTTGTTCTTTACTACGCAACCCAAACATGGCCACCAATCTTTAAAGGTTCGCTTCAAGTTACTTCAGTAGGCGTTTTAAAACTACGGGCTTGTTACAATATGTCTACGCAGGCGTATGGGAAAACGTATCGCTGAAGTTTAATTCTGACTTCAGAGTGACTACTGGCTGCAAAGCTGTATTTCCTCTTGCGTGTTTTCATAATTCATCTCCTCAATTTTTAAAGCCTGCGTGATGTTCTAAATCAAAATATCGTAATATACCTGACTACATGTGCGTCGGAACGAGGCAGGGGGATTTGGACCCCCGGGATTTTGAAATTTTATATTTTTCCTAGTAAACGTTTAGCAAAAAAGTTTGTTCTCTTAGTTTCGAGCGGGTAAAGTGAAATGTCACTTGCAGACTTAATTTTGGCAGAACCGTCACCAGAAAATCTTCAATTGATGGAGTTTATGATTGTGCAGGCGGCTGGCCATTCTGAAAATTTATATTTAATTCACAACACAACATTTGCAAACTGTACGAATTAATTATAAAATTATCATATGTTATCTCGCAAATACCCATGAGAAGCTTGTAGTTTGTACAAAAATTTTTCGAACGTGCTTAACAAAAGGGATTGGGTCGTAATCATTGTCATTTAATTAACGACGATTTTGGAGATGTTTTAATGAAATGCAAATGTTTGCAAAAATTTGCAGGAGATCAAAATCAAACCTACTATCGTTCAGGTGTGAAAACACTTACCTAAGGAATAAACCTGAGGCCGGTCAAAGCAATGCGCTTGGATGAACGTTTTCGCTCATTAGAGCAAATTGATAAACTTTCTAAGAGCGTAAGTGATTTGCTTAAAAAGCATGCGCATCGTGCATTCAACTGGCCGAAATACGCATGCATAAACTTTGACGTCAAGGCTCGTCGATCTCCTGTGCATGTATCTCAAATAGGCTATAAATGTTAACAAATATAGACTAAGATCTACGTGGACGCAACATGGGTTAACATCCATATAATCCAATAACTGTACTACTCAGTGGCGGATATTCAGAGTATTCAAGGTGTTCAGTGAACATCTGAAAATGAATAAAAAAACTTAAAAACTCGATTTTAGGGCATTCATCAGCGATTAATGGCAGCAACTGTCTTTATTTGTACCGTTGTCTCAGCCAGCGAATATGTTTTTTAACATGGTGGAACGATTATTACTTGTCTGCTCAAGCATGACTGCAGGTTGTTCAGTAACACTCGAATTTAAATAAATAAACAAGGAAAAGAAATGTCAGTGGAGCCAAGCGCTTTTAAAACAGCCAGGTTGTTCACCGTGCGTGGTGAACAACTTGGTTACGTCATACGTTATTTTGCTAGCATTTCCGGCTAAACTGCACAGTGGCAGAAAGCTGTGCAGCAGGCTGGATTCCTTGAAGTGTACTTGTACCGTTGGGTTTTGCTTCAGGTTGAAATAGTCTACGTTGGCTAGGTAGTTAGCAGGGGCGGAGCTAGGGGGTGCCAGGGAGGAACACTGCCCCCAAAATTTTGTCTGGCCCCCCAGTGGCCCCCCAAAATTTTCCGCGTGACGTCATGCCACAGCACTGAAATTATTTAAAGCTATAAGACACAGACCATTGACAGCTCCCCTTGTTGCAAAACTGGCCCCTCCAGTGGCCTCCCCAAATCAAAATGTCTGGCTCCGCCCCTGGTAGTTAGTGTGGTTCCTTTGTCTGTGCAATGATTACTGTAACACTAACAGTTTGAGTTTGGACGATTTACAAAATGAAAATGTACGAAGTGGCGAAGCTTAATATTACGGACTTAAGTGGTGGTGAGCCTAGGCTCACGTGCAAAGTAGCCTAACGCTAAAATGTGGAATGTTGATACCGGTAGCGCAGCAGACGGAAAACGGATGCTTCCTAACACGTAAGCCAGTTGATTAATTTGATTATTCTTTGTCGAAAATGCTATTTGTTTCTTACAAGTGAGTTCAGTTGGAAAGATTTTGTCACGAGAAATGAATTTAATCAATTCTTGTTCGTGCCCGATGCTGTCGACGTTCTAGGGTAAGTGCTGCGCGTGGTTTGACTATTATGATCAACTGCCAATCTGTTCTAGTCTTCGAATGGCTTGTGGTAGACGAGAACCACCACGACTGGTGAACCTTCACAATTTTGGGCTGGTTGCGAGCCTGTTGAACACCCTACCAAAATGGCCACCGTAGGCCACTGGACTACTACTCTGTTGGGACAAGCTTAGCATTGATTGCTAAATAAACTCATCTGACTTGACTACATTGTCTATTCCATGTTATTTTCTGAACAGCAGGCTGCGCAAATGTGTAACTTTGTTTGTAAGCACCAAAGTTATCTTGCTTCTATGCAGTACAAAATATGAGAAGACTGCCTGGGCTAGTCATAATACTTTTTCACAACAATCACCACACAAAATACATTAATCAAGTCGCAGTCTGACATCTCGCCGTATACAGGTAGGCATCTAGGCTGGCTAACTTCACGTTCAACACTCCAAGCAATTAATGCTGACGCTTTACGCTCAAGAGCCTCAAATACGTGTATTACCTTACAAACTATCATAAATGATCGGGCGATGTTATTCCAAGTAACAGCTCCAGGTATTGTTCTGTGTGTAAATTACAGGACAGAATAAAATACGGATTGATAAAGACTTCACTAATTTCTAGTATTTGAATATTTAATTTGAAGGGTTGAAGCTTTGTCTCGGGAGCTAATCCCACAAAATTCCCCCGTGGTGGCGGGAATGAATTTTGGGCCCCTGAAAAAGTGTGGGCTTCCCCAATTGGGGCTACAGAGGGCGGCTGAAACGGCACTGGTTAGCCCCCCGGAAAAAATACTTCCAAATCCCATACTGGGCTGTTGCCTGCCAAGGAACGCATTTTTGTGACTGCTGCCGTATGGGTCTTTTCTTTGTGCTGTAGAAAGGGCAAAGCGTTTGTGAACGTGCATTTGCGTTGCATCGTCAACAACTTGAGAAGGATAAGCAAAATGTTGACGTTGCCCCCCAAAGAAAAATTTCTGCGGACGCCCATGATGATGATTTATACTTTAGAAAGCAAGGTGCAACTTTGGCCAATTTTATGCTGTGTTATCAGAGGACTTTTTGCCTAGTGTTTGCACTTTCTTTTACTAGCTGCTACAATTCGAATGTATTACCGCAGTTTGGAACATAGGTGTAGCCAGGGAGGGGCCAAAGGGGTCATGGCCCCTCAAATGAAGCAAATATGACGTCAGTTTGTTAATATTTCTTTAAATTCATGAGGGAAACGAGGACATGCCCCCGGACCTCCCTAGAATGGTCCCGGGGACATGCCCCCGGACCTCCTAGAATGGTCGTGCCTTCGGCACTTCCCTAAATTTGATTTGTGACGTCACATGATTGTGACGCAGCTTGGCCCTCCCCTCGGAAATTTTCTGCGTACGCCCCTGTACGCTAGTAGTTGTTCTTCGAAATTGTTAAGCTAAATTAACGTGTAAAACTCAGTTGCCAGTTTCAGTAAAACAGTTTTAAAGTTGTTAAGCGCATGTTCTGTACGCCGTAGTTATTTTGATAGTTTTTAATTGTTTAGTACTGATCATCCTCTGCGTGTTGAAGTTTAACCATTTCCATTGCGTTGACAGTCAGTTTCGGTTGATGTTTTTCAGACCGTAGTACTTGATGAGCATGTGCACTCACAAACCTTGGCCACGCTCCAAAATCAAAACCTGGATCAAATGACTATAAACATTTATCTTAATGTGAAACGTTCGCAGTGTCAGAGGTGTGTTTACAAATTGAAACCTAAGGTATAGGCTACGAATAATCGTTAATAACTTGTTGTAATGACTGAAAAACGCAAAAATAATTTAGCGTCTTGCATGTTAAACGACAAAGAAGAACCAGAAAGCATGAAAAAAAGTGTAGTGGCTTCATTCATTAGTGCAAGTTGTCGAGACTTAACCCCGGCTGTTTATATGAGGTAAAAAGATCTTGTTTCACATATCATCAAAGAGCAATCGAGTGTATGAGCAATCGGTATCATAACGTTTTCAGTAAAAAGCTTGACTTTGCTCTACAGATATGTGGTAAAAATGGCAGCTGTGGTAGAAAAATTACAGCCTAAAAATTCTTCATAGCATCGAAAGAACTGAGCCTCAACCGTGCAAATGCCCAAAGGGAGAGTGCCTACTTTCTGGAAGATCCAGGTATAAACTATCGTCTACTACGAAGCGGTGGACTACTAATCAGAAATTGCAATTTGTTTTGATTTCACTGTCCAGACTTTCGAGGACATATACAATAAACACGTACGCAGATTCAGAACACGAAAGTTACAAGGAAGAGGCGATAATGTCAAATTTGGGAGCAAAAAATCAAAATGTTGATTACAACTCTGAATGTTTTATTTGCATGAAAATGCAGTAGCACAGGTGCAGTTGACTAAAATCTGACGTGTGTCCTACGGAGCTTACGAAAAGAGACAGCTTTTAATACAAGCCTTGTATTATCCCATTACTTTACTCCCTCTAATAAGGCTGTAAAAATCCTTGAATATGACAATACTAAAACACCTACAAATATAGTGACTTATTTAAATTGTCAGTTGCCAAATTCATTTATTCTTCTGATAATGGTGAACTAACCAATTAGTTTGGTAACTACTTTTATGATATTGCATCAGTCCACAAAAATCAAGCAAGGCTTGCTTCTTTGCAAAAACATAATTACCCATGAATGATAACGTCTATGAGTCAGCTTTCCCTTTGAGTCCCATACGAGCCAAAATTTTGGCGCAAGGATTTTCTCCTACTGATCATAACTCGCCAGCCGATTGAGCTAGAGAGCTGTTAAAAGCCAAAAAAATCCTGTTAGACTAGTACCTTCGATTAAAAAAAATTTGCTGGGGTTGGATTTGAGGTCGTTCGGGGAGTGACATATTATGTGGGAGTATAGGCTGAAGCTCGTTTATCCAAGGTCACCTGACCCAGGGCTCCAACTCCAAATTATGGCAAAAATTCTTTAATTAATTACTTGAATGCCCTACAAGATTAATTTTTGTTTGTTTGTTGTTTCAAGGGCATAATTTCCAAACCACAAACGTTAGAAGGCCAATCAAGGACTCAAAAAATGCGGATTTTAGCCTAGATTCATCAGAAAACAAACAAAGAATTACCCTACCCTTAGGGGTTTGGAACCCAGGGTCACGTAACCTTGGCAAAATAAGCCTAAACCTATACCTCCACTTATTGTTATCTCACCCCCCAAATCCAAAACTTACCAATTATGTTTTTAATTAAAAGTACTCGTCTAACCGGATCATTTGAGGCTTTCAGCAGGTCTCTAGCTCACCTGCCTGGCAAGTTATGATTGAAAGAGTAGGGAAAAAATGCCTACGCCAAAATTTTGGCCAGCGCGGGACTTAAAGAGTTTTAAATATTGGTCCCATAAAATTTGGTCTGATATTCCTGAAAATTTGAAATCTCTCTTAGGAAAACAATATAAAAGCTTTTGCTAACTTGCCAAAATTCCTTTTGATTTTGGCTCGTATGCTTGTGACTTTTCTTTAATTTTATTGTGATGCTCTCTTTATATATATATTTTTTTACCTCTACAGTTGCTCACACCAGCCCTTGTACGTAGGCATGCTTTGTCTCTCTGTTTTTCTTTTTGTTTTGTATACTTGTTTTATCAGACGTTGGTTCGATGCATTTTGTTGTTTTTCTTTTACTACTTGTGAAACGTCGTCACGTAAAATTGATTTGTGCTAGCAGCAGAGCTGGCTGAGAACTTGACCCATGTGGTCTTTCGCCAACCTTTGTGATGCAAACATGTTAAAACACAATCATCCATTTGTTAAACCTTGAGTTTCTGATGTCTTTATATTTTCATCAACATGAAATAAATTTCTGCTCTTTGATGTAGCTGTTTATCCTTTGATGCATTCGTGTTACTTCATGATTTGCAACACGGGTGCATCAAAGGGTCGCAAAAATTAGTCACAAAAAGAATCACAAAAATGCATGAATAAGCCATTACCATTATCAAATAGTAAAATAAACAATAACAATAACCAACCATTATCAAAGAGTTACAAACATGTATGAATAAATTTACCATATCAAGCACAACCAAAGGTATTAACCACACGAATTTAAACATCTCAGCACGGATAAAGTTTGACTAAACCCAGTTTCATCAAATCGTAGATGCGACGCTGTCTCGACGAAACTATTCAAGGGGGTGAATATGCTGAAACCTTGAGGTAAATAATAATAGAACTGCCAAGTTGATATTCCCAGACATTAAGCCACATTTGACGTCGTAGTGAGTACAGACTACGGCAGTGAATTGAGCAGCGAAGCAGAGTACCATCTTCTTCTGCCTTTTGAAGCTTACATTTCCCTTAGGTTGACAGTACTTTCTGTTTATGTTTTTCAGACTTCAGCACCTGATGATGAACGTGTACACTCACAAAACCCTTGTTACGCTTCAAAATCAAAACCTGATTTTAACCGATATGTGGAAGAAGCTCTGCTGGTAGATGTTGAGCGCACTACACAGTCATCATAAACGCATAGTTGTAAATTTGTTTCTCGCAAGTCTGATTGTCGTTTCCTGCGACATCAACAAAATACTGTATATTGTTTTAGGGAGCTGTTTTGTCATATGTGGTTTAACGATTGAAGAAGACAGCTAGATTTTCTGTTATTTCCCTGAAAGCTGCAGCATTTTCGTTAATATTTTTGGGACTACACATAAAGTGGCGCCATTGCAACAGCAATTCTACTGGGTGGGCATGAAATGATAGGAGCTCTGTTTGTGGCTTTTAATTTTTACTTCACTCTTGGTTGTCAACACTTTAAGTTGGATAAAGCAGCCTTGAACTACAAAATTTTTAAAAAGGCTAGTTGAGGTTATACCAAATAAATATAATATTAAATCCAGGGTTTTTTAAGGTGTTTTAGGGACCCGATTCGGGTCCCTAGAATTGAAAATTGGGTCCCTAGAATCAGAAAAAATATCACTTGGTCCCTAGAATCAGAAAAAAATATCACCTGGTCCCTAGAATCAGAGAAAATCGGGTCCCTAAAATCAGAGGAATCGGGTCCTTACAGGTTCACACCGGGTACCTAACATTTTCCTTAAAAAAAACTGTTGAAGCAGTCAAAATTGTTTTATCACAGCATATGTCTATATTTCAAAAACTTTCAAATTGACAAACCTCTGAATATTTCGTTTACTTTGGTCATTTTGGTTTTATTGCCAACCTATTAGGTTTTACTCTGTGCATGGCAATAAGCAAAGCTACTTCCGATTTCCAGAACGTTTCACAATGTATCTAGGCTAAAGTGCTCTATGGAATTTTCTAAAAATGCTTTACAGATGAGGTTAGTACAAAAAAGCTGTAAACCTACGTTAACAAATTTGATTTTCTTTAAAAAACTCACTTGTCACAAAAAGACTAACATTTCGAAGGATGTCAAACCAGTGCAAAACTTTTTCCATGATCATAACACATGCAAATCTTTATTTTTACTCTTTCCTACCATGGAAGAAAGATGAAAATTTTCCCAGATTAGCATCAAGTTTTTTCATGCATTTTCGTATATCTCAACTTACGCCTGCAGTGCAGAGTCATAATGAAAAACGTAGCATTTTCAAGCATTTCAGAGACGTGCATGATATGGAGTCACAGATACTCATAACCCATGAAAGTAGAGGGAAACTGGGGATTGAGGGGTCCAGCTCTTTTCTTTGTTTGTTTATTATATCATTTTCTCAACGATGCCCAAAAATTGCATTGAAATTCCCCACCCCAGGTTCCTTGTCTTTGCTAGGGTCCTCCGTCTTCCCAAAATAGCATAGGAATTCCCCACCCCAGGGCCCCGTGTCTTTCCCAGGGTCCTTCTGTTTTCCTTGGGCCTCTCTGTCTGTCCTCATCCTTGAAAGCCAGGGGCTAGAATGTGTATTTTGTCAGGTTGAATTGTTCTCTTGTCGTCATTGGCAGAGAGAGAGAGTTATTTCAGGTGTTCAAAATACAACAGCAGGTGTGCACGTCACGTATGACAGCATTTGCGAAGCACGCACCTGCGTTTGAGTTTTGAGTTGTGGTCGTGACACGCCATCGGTCGCGTCTGAAATGGTACACCTCGTTTCGGTTTCGGCTTGCTTCACGTTTGACTCACTTGTTTGCGAACTTGAATATAACTTTTTTTGTGCTGCTTTGTGACGTGGTAGAAACTTCCAAAGCAAGGAATGTTTTGCCACACAAGTAGTTCTGAGCGTTCAGCCACAGAATTCGCTTGAAAAAGATGGTAGCTTCAGGCAATGAGACTTTTGATTTAAGTTTTTTAATGTGTTTGTTTATGAACATACACACTCTGCAGAACGTTGGTTGACAAAAACAGACAAAACAGAACGTAGTGAAAGGCATTGAAGCTGGTGGAATCACAGGGTGACAGGCACTTTTTGCAACTGCGTTGAAGACACATTAAATCAAGGAGGGATTTTGATTGAACGTCCGACTCAAACAGTGCGCCCCAAACTTCACCAGCTTGGCAGCCCGCAAACTGATCAAAATTTATCAAAAAAGCTGTGTTTCTTCTGATGAAAATTCATTAGGTTAGGATTATATTGGTAATCGCAAAAAAGCTTGTTCACAATGGTTGAGATGTTGTTGAGACATATTTTGTGCTTAGCCACTAGCACTCTAATTTGGTTATGTTAAATTTGCTCTGAAATCAATTTGGAATGAAGGCAATTCAGTGTTGAAAAGTTATTTTGGCCTCATTGCAATTTTTTTCGGTTGATTAAGCAACTGTTGATAGGTGGTTGATGTTGTTGACTTAAATTGATTCCACAATAGGATGTTGTGAAGAAAAATGGTTGAAAAAACAACAGAAACTTTAAGTTGATCCACTTTTATTTCATGAAAATATGCTTCAACGTTTGAAATTATGTTTTCAGCTCAGTGTAAAATATTTGGTAGGAAAAAAGTTAAGTAGCTGAGTGCACCTTTCACAGAAATTTGTGAAAGACGCCATTTTATTCAACACATGTTGCAGGATGTAAACATTGCTAAAGAGTGGAAATAATTTGTTGTAAATTACACAGTTTGATAGATTTGTGTGTTGATTAATTATTTGTGTGTAGAGATGTATTATTTATGTGGTTATTGTGCGTAGAGCTTTCTTAGTATGCTAACAAATATAGCAGAGTCCAGGCGTCTTTTCAAGTCAACTTGAATTTCACTGTGTTGAAACCAGGGGTGAGCCCAGAGGTTGTTTTTGTCACTTGAAAACGAATGTGCTGGCTAACCAGGTCAAAGTCTAAGAGTCTTAAAAGTCGCCAGATATTTGCTTGTGTTGAAACCAGGGAGTGAGCCCAGGGGTTATTTTTGTCACCTGAAAACGTGATGTGCTGGCTAACCAGGCCAAAGTCCATGAGTCTTGAAAGTCGCCAGATATTTGCTTGTGCTGGCAACTTGGGTTAAGTTCAGAGGTTATTGAAAATCAACTTGGGTAGAGTTGTGGAGTCTTATAAGTCGCCCTAACTCTGTTCACTCAAGTTCTGTGTGTTTATTTTCAATATAATTTGTTGCATTTGTGTGAAAATTGTGAATAAATTAAAAATGCGCAATTGCTTCAGATGTGCTTGCTTCGCTCGCTTCATTGCTGTCTGTGCATGTTTCAGCCGTATTGAGTCGCATGACCTTGCTTTGTCCAATAATGTTCAGTTCACCGCCTTGGATGTTTTTGAAAAGAACAAACATTCAAGGTGTGATGTTCATTTGTGACAAAAGCACTTTCGTCAATATATGTTTATAGTCTTGAAGACTATAAACATAATCTGCTTTCAAGCATTATCACCCACCCCAAAATTCTCAGCCACAAATTCAGTATGATTCATGTCAGCCAGTCTTTTCAAGAGATTTTCAAATGATTCTACAGAAATATTTTCTTCGCTGAAGTGTTTCGGTTTCAAAGTGTAAATTATT
>JGI24021J15306_10007694_pt1 | contig 13158 bp, 10 predicted proteins | sample Ectturendosymbi1_FD_15306 | JGI IMG/M metagenome (IMG submission 15306) | reverse complement strand
TGCGCAAACGCCGTGTCGTGCGATTCCTCAACTGATATTTGCTTCTTTTGCAACGATTTCAATGCACGAGTTGATGTCCACGCATCACTTTCAAAAAGCTGTTCAGTTGAAAACGTTGAGGCTCTGAACATTTTACCTCAAAAACACCCGGAGATTTTCAAGTATCTACTGCCTCTTAAATAAAAAAATACTTACTTGCAAGTTAACAAATAGCCTAGTTTTTGAAACAGTCGAAGAAATTTTGAAAACGGACAAGAAGTGATTTTTCGCCTTGTTCGGTAAACACAAGAAATCGAACAAACTCGTTTCATGGTTTCCACACAACATCTCATCGTAATTCGGAATTCATCGCAAAATAACACTGACGTCGCTACAGCGTGAAAGATTTTGTGCTTGGTTCCTTCTTTCTTTGTGAACATGTACATTTTCGAGGAGAAGCATTCAGAACTGTTTTCTGCTGAGTTTGACATGCTTTGCTAGAATCACGGGCAGCTAGAATGTCGCATGCGTGTTAAAACACTGTCAAACAGCTTTTGCTACATCACGTTCCCTCTTCCCTTGAACTGAAGTAGCCGTTACATGTGCTTCGTGTAATCCACGTAAGGTTTCGGGGTACTGGAGTAGCTTACTGTCGCGTAAGCCAGGCCAGATATCAATTGCGATTTTACGTGTGGGGGGCTTGCGTCGCCTGGTAGGTTGATTGCTAGTTAGTTAGATTAGATTTAAAAACGCGGCTGGCGACCCATCATGTTGCTTTCGTCAAAAAAACAGTTTGCGCGGCACAGAGCAGCGTGTCTTGACAACGAGCTTGTAGTTTATCCTGGGCTTAGTTTAAATGACGTTCTTGACATGATTTTAGTCGCTTCGGGGCAGGTCTTAATTNAGTNAAAGCAGCAGAGGTAGCGGCGCCAAAAGAGACAAGCTGCCTGAGTGGGTTNATTGGACCACTGCGAAACTGTTCGATTATCACTCAGTTGTTTTGCTGCCACAGGCAGCGCTGGGAACCACNAAGAGTGACAATGTAGGTCTGTCGACACCCGCCTGTTATTAACAGGCTGCTGAACAAGATAGACAAAACGGTGTGTTTTCTTAGATAATGTTTCACATTTCACCATGAAACCAAATCGGCTGCTCAAAACGAGGGAAAATTCTTGTAGTTTGTAGGAAAAACACATGCGTTTAAACTACCAATTAGCCAACTAACTACAACCAACCGAATAATAGTTGATTGCTATGAGCGGACGAGCCCACTCGCGTGTTCACAATCTGCCCAATAAGAAAGTTCATATTCACAAATAGATAAAATTTCTGATATTGGTGGTAAAAATCATGCGGTGCCTGTTTTTATTTCATGCCAATCACCTTCGCTCCCCAACTGCCAAGTTACTTTTATCATTATTAGTGTAATTTTTTTTCTTGACATTGGCAATGTGCTTATCGTGATTCACTCCTGGTGACATAAGATGTCCCATTTTTCTCATGAATGGATGATTTTCCCGTTTCATTAAGTTACTTGTGGTTAAAGATACATACCTACCGCACGTATCAACTGGCATAAGTTTTCGTGCTATCTTCCCAGGCCCGTAACCAGGGGGGCGCAGGGGGTGCGAAGCCCCCTCTAGAAAATTTTTCGCTCCCCCTGGAAAAATGTATTGGATATAGTTTGAAAATACTGGACATAGTTCAAAAAATTTGGGCCCCTCAGAAAACTCTTCGTCCATCCTGGTGTCTCAAACTGGTTACGGGCCTGTATCTTCCTAGTAATCGTGGTTAATATTCCGTTGCCTTCAGAAAAGATTCCATGTAATCGTCATGCTTTTAAAATGGTGCTCAAGAAAAACGAGGTTGACATATTTTTATGAATGTACGACTACGCGACCTTTTGGTCATTAATTTTTTTTTATTATATGCAAGCAACATTTTTGATAAAACACTATGCAGTGCTGACCTTGTTCACTGTTGCTGTTTAGCACTGTTCAAACGAATATCGCCATATTACGTGGTTTCTGCGTGCGCAGTTGAGGTGATGCGCGTTGCTTTTCTTCCAGGTGGCTAAACGACGTGCAAGAAGGAATACACGACATGCTGTTGCTTTTCGTTGATCTCCTCGTGGCGCGACTGCAGTACGATCCCTTACCTGTCAACATGCTGAACATCCTCAGCACGGTAAGCAGTGACCGGCATGTTTACCTATCATTGTCTGACAGCTTGTTACGTCGCCTGCTGTCAAGTGCTTGCAGTGAATGGTTTCCGACAAACGACGACACACTGGAGCTTGCACATATGGTGCTGCGAATGCTGTTTCGTTATTTTGTGTCTCTTAGCGGACTGGTTGACTTTGCGGTGAAGGCGTCGTTGTTCAGGCATTTGAAGTCCGAACCTTCAAACGCTTCGCAAATCGGATCTTGCCGCAGTTTTTTCGACGTTCGTCAATCATGAATAAAGATTGTGGAAGTGATCGCAAAATATCCCCGTGCGCATGTTTTTCTTCAAATACAAGTAGTAGCCGTGGAACAAAAAGGGTCATATGCCTTTCACTGATAAGTTTCTTGCGAATACTCGAACATACATGGGAGGTACCGCGCTTCTGCTCGTCCCTTCACGCGCGCAAAAGACAGCTTCTTTTGCTTGAACAGTATTTATTTTCTCTACTGCGTCCAGGCATTCGATCCTGACTGCGCGTGGAACAATAAGAACAAGTACAAAACTTGGTCCCAGGAGAGCTGGGAGACGAAGTTAGGTGGTCTGGACAAGTGCTATGCCAAGCTTGCGGTCACGGACGCGAGAAAGAGCGTTCGTTTCACGGAGCACCGCGGCTATCTGCTCAATCTCATCAACACTTTTTGTTACAAGGTTGGGCAGATCAATGATTTCCTTGTAGCAACTTCTCTTTGTTCGAATACGGCTGTAAGACTGAAGATGCGTTATGTTGCGTTAAGTCGATTTCCTATTAAAAGATTGCTGTTGGATTCCAACCCTTCACCTGTGTGGAGACTATAGTTATTTGAATACAGATATGCGCAAGTTCAAATCATTGCAAAAAGATTACAGCAGAGCCCAGTGGGCTCATTCCTTGAAAGCTTGCAAGAAACTTAAGCTTTTAATGATCTGTACGCATTGCATATGGTGACCTGTTTGCAGCTCTGGCGACATGATGCTTAGCGGTGTGTTTGTTGTCATTCAAAAAGTTTCTGCTTTGTCGGCTTCCTTTTGATATGAACGTTGCCTTTCTACTTTTCAAGCGTTCCTGCTTTTTATCTGTTCACTTGTGGCGCTTCAATCTACTCAATATGCTGCTCAGGGTGGTTTGATAGAGATACAAGCGGCTCTCGACCGCAACTCATCACTGGACGCCTCGCAGCTCGCCTCCATTTTGCAGCCCTTCTCCCTGTGCTCCGAGTATCTGAACCGCTCTTGCGTGCAGTCGTATATTGCACCGGTCCTGGAGCTTGCTGTCACTTACATTCGCGAACTCTCCGAAGACGATTTCAAACTAAAGGTGCGTGTGTATAACCTGAGCGTTGTTTTTGTGCTGTGTGACTGTAACTGCGTACTCTGCGTTAGTAGCAACTCTTTCTATAGAAACGTAACAGCACGTCACGCGTTTTGGAAACAAATTCGTTTTCCTGTTTTCGCCTCTTCTTCAACAGTCTATCTGGTCTGCATCTAACAGCGTTCGTGATGCTGTTACGTATTTGCTGAAGTTGTTGCCTTATAACCACAGCTGTGGTCTGCTAGCTTGTCAAACTATGAAAACCACAAATTAACAACAGCATTGATTGCCCGGATTTGATTGCTCCACGCCATGTTTTCCGCTTTTCACGTCAACGAACGAAAACAACCTCCGGCTTCTGTTCTTTGGTGATCTCTCAAAGCTCTCCGTTCGCAGAGCTGAAACAGTTTCTCGCGCTGCTACAGTTTGCCACTTATACATGAGGTTTTGTGTCCGGACGCAAGACTCGGAAAGAGGTTCCACGCGTTGTTGCTTTGTTTGCGCACAGATGCACCCGAGGAAATTTGGTGCTTTGTATCTGCTTTTGACGCATACTTTTTGCAATGTGTCCGCCTAGTTTTTTTCTAAAATTTTGGCGTGCATCGAAACGATCAATTCATGTCAATTCAGAAAATTCTGCGCGAGCACCTCTTGTCGTTTTGCAGGAAAACGCGGAGTGGCTTAATTTTTCGGAAACCCAACGTGTTACTTCGTTGTAGGTATTGCCAAACACCACATGCGATGTCGTGTTTTATAATCTTTGGGAGGCTGGAGTAAGAATTAGTACGTTTGCAGAAAGCGAAAAATTTGGTCCTCTTCGAATTATGTTCAAGTGGGCAGAGAAAAAATATCCGCTTAGGTGAAAATTTATGTTGAAGAGCTTGTTACACGCTGGTTGTAACGCCTTGGGCACCAAGTTTTTCTTGTCACTTTGAGACATTTCGGTCATTTGTCCGAAATAGCTTAAAAACTTTCTGCAATGTTTTTCTTTTCGGACACATTTTTTATGACTGACAAAAAAATTATGACAGAATTGACTTGATTTTCTTCTGTTATTTAAAAAAGAATTCGGTCCATGACCCAAAAATGACCGAAAAAAAGAAGCTTTCGATAACACGTGAGGCTATTTTTGATGTGAATGTAACACCGTTTCTTTACAGTATTGAAAACGTGCGACACTGCAGTTGATCCCAATGCAGTTGTGTTTTCGAAATAACAGCATTGTTTTGCCGACGTTTTCAGCTTCGTTTTCGTTCTTCCTTTTTTAAATTACCTCAGTAGATAAAAGACCAAGTGCTTCATCCGCTAAGCTGTTTAACTGCATCGCACGCTACATGAACAGGCTGTTGTCAGGTATTCCCTCTCAGAAACGCCTCCCCAGTTCTCAGCCTTTGACAGACTTAACCATGTTTCGCTCCCTAGCATGCTTTGTGACCGTGTTCTTCGCCAGCGCCTTCGCGCGGGAATGGGTGGGGGGGTGCCGCAGAGACACGGTTCCGTTACCGCGGTCCAAGTCGTAGCGCGTAGACCGCCCTTTCAACCGCTTGTTTTACCTTTCGCAGAAGCTGAGCTGCCTGAGCGACCTCCTGGCCTCGATGAAGGGGGTGTGTCGCGCGATGTGGGCGGATGACGTCACGTCGGTCGATGACCTCAGGTTCGAGGTCACGCTTCGAATGGTCAAGTGTCCGCATTTTAACGCGAAGATGAACGCCTTGACCGAGGTTCGTGTCCTTCCCGTGGTGTGTATCAGAAAAACGCAAACGCCCGTGGGGTCACACTCGCAGGGCTGCTGCCTGTGAGAACTCGCTAAACTTGGCTTGCTGTTGTTTGGGTCTGGCGTTGTTTGAACAAAGCACGGGTTAAGAAGAGAGATCTTGGCGCAGGTTAGTGATGGCGGACCTAGAAAGGGAAATATAGCGCTGTCAACTGCAGTGACGTAATGCTCCCCCACTGACTACGGTGACGCTAAAGTAGATAACAACTGAAGTTCGATTTGATGTCTTGAAGAATCTTATTCTGTTGCAGTTTCGTCATTTACTGCGCAAAACAACTTGCAGCTACCGTATTCCCACGTTCAGTAAAGTTACAAATGAGATTGATGGTTGTAGGTGAATAAGGTTTGGTTAAGTTAGGACTAACGCTGGGGATGGGGAGTGAGTAGAGCAGTGGAGTCTGGAGTAGTGAAGTATTCTTAAGATTTCTCAGATGTGCGGCGAGTCCTTGCATTGTGGACAAAGTGTATCACGGCTCAAGTTCTCTAAGCTGCTTGATTCCTTTCGTCTGCGTAATTGTCGCTCTGGTTTATGCCAAGGGTTCAAAACCCACGACTTCTCTCGATTGTGCGCAATCGACTACTGTTTCAAACTAAGCCCATCTCCTGATTGCGTCATGCTCTTCTTTGATGACCACCTCTTGTCCAGCTTAAAACAGTTTTGAAAGCAAGTTCACATAACCAAGAGTAAGGGCTTCGCAAAACCTGCTGTGAATCTATGTTCTCGCAACAATGCAATCGTCACTTCGTTAAACAAGCCCAGCTGTTCGAAGTTCGCCTGAGCAAAGATTTGCCACTGTGCTTTTCCGCAACACACCACTATTATCGCACTTACTCGTGTCGCGCAGGTCACAAAGTTGATCGAGGAGAGCAGATTGTTCAGCAGCGAGTCGACAATGGACAGCGAGAAAGTTCTGGACTGGCTCGTGGACAATAAAATCCTGAGCATATCACTGGACGGGAACATCGACCACTCGCAGTATTGCGACAAAATACGCAGAGTGGTCGAGTTCATCGGCGACAAGTTGAGCTCAGACGAACTTGCTCTGCTGTGGAAGTTACAGGTTTCTTTGTCTTGTTTGTAACTCTTATATTGCGCAATGTTTTGATTCGGAATAATTCATTCTTTCTGAGATTTAAATCGACGTCAAACGTCCTATGTTTTCGCGTTTTCAAGCTCCACAGGATGTCTGTGGAGTGTTTTAGCGCCGTGATTGCAACGTCACGACAACTGCATTTGCATCACGGAACTCCAAACAAACGCAACTATTTTGCTGCGACCGGAGCGTTTCATTCCCATTCCCCGTTATTATTTAAAACGAACAACTGCTTTTGGAGGGAGACGCCAGATCGCGCTGATGCGGGGCCACAAATATCCTGATGGAAAAACGGAGATTAACTTCAGGTTTGAAGAGAAATTTTCAATCAATCCCCTCACGTCGCATCAAGGTTGTCTCTAATTGATGCCGATGCATTGAACTCAAACCAAAGGTCAGCGAAAACCAACATCAAACACCTTTGATTAATTGTAGCCCCGTGGTCCAAAAATTAAACCTCGGCACCGATTCATTTGCGCGACACGCTGCAAACCGCGTTCGATGATCTCGTGCGGTACTTTATACAAAATTAATGTCAGATCCATTGATTGCTCGAGAGAAAAGCCCAAACGAGGCGGCGTCAATTCCTGGTCTGACTCTCAGTAGGGTTGGTCTTTTCAAATCGTTCTTGTTGTTTTTCACGAAAATGAAACGTGCCCAATTTTTTAAAAGCCAGGTTTAGAATCCTCGCCGATAAACAACTTGCGTTTGCAGATTTTCCGGTTTTATTTCAACGCATTTCAAACACATCCTTCGTGTCACAGAACTTCTCTACAACATACTTCTTTACTCGTTGTAACGTGCTCAACAGCACAGTGCGCAAAACACTCTCCCGAATTAGGCAACACGCTCTTTGTTTAGACCAACGCGCTCTCGATTCATATAAGCACGCTCACGATTTAAGGCCAACCTGCACTGAGGAGTTGCCAGGAGTAACCGCGCACGATTCTTTGTTTGTTTTATTGTGTCGGGTAATTCTGCGCTCGTGCACGGCTCGACACGGCTACTCCTGGGCGCAATAAAACAAACAAAGAATCGTGCGCGGCTACTCCTGGCAACTCTTCAGCGTAGATTGGCCTTTAGAGTTCAGAGGAACGCCCTCGATGTAGACGAGCCATAATGCACCCGCGCAACCATCAACTGGTTTTGCAGGAAAACGCCTCCCTGAGCGTGTCCGAGAACGTGCAGAGTATCATCTCCGGGGCTTCCCCGCAGTTCAGCGAGCAGCAGTTGGACTTGCTGTTCACCCTCACCCACAAATCCTGGCGCAGTGAGGGGGAGAGGGCGCGGCAGCAGCTCGTTTCGTTCATCGGGACCATCGGGCGCAACACGAAGTTCGGCAGAGACATGGAAAAGGTGGTTTCATTGCTTGCCGTTGCACTTCTCAGGGCGCGCTGTGGCGTTCATGTTTGTTTTTAAGATCTTGCTTTTTTTCCGTCACAGGTCCTGACCCTCCTCTGGGACTTGGCGCACCTGCCGAAGCTGACCCCTCATCTGGTCGACCTGGCCCTGCGCGAACACAACACGATCCTCAACGACTCGGGCTTCGTCAAGGACTCGCTGAAGAAGTCCTTCATACTGCGATGCATCGACGACATCAAAAAGGTCAGTGATCTCTCGTTGCGTTGCTCGCACGCATTTGTTGCGAACAATCGTTGCCATGGTATTTCTTGCCGCTCGGTCGACGCTGAAAGTTCGGATTTTGAAATCTGGTGACTTGAAATACTTCACGAGTGCGATTGGCCGGAGACAGACTCCCGCTCTGTGTTGGAACAGGTTTTTGCTGTCATCCCCGGGAGAAACTATACCAGGGGATACGAAGACCAAGACCGGGCCCCTAGGTTCTGGGATCTTCGTCGAAGATTGTTTTAATAGTAATCGGGATATAGATATAACAACTGCCGTGCTAAGATCAGAAATAGATAAATTGTTACACTGACAGCTGGCTTACACTAGTAATATTGGGCTTGATTACAGAAAAACTTCGCGTGGTTACTTCCATACTCCCGGGCCCGGGTACGTTTCACCTCTTGTGTCACCCTCTCGTAGGCCTTGCTTGCGTTCATGCTGATACCACGCCCGGTATTTTAGGGAATGAGTGGCCGCGTAAGTTGCGATCAACACTCAAGCTGTCATTACTTCAGATAGAAAGCTATTTGCTCGAAATTTTTGTTATAACTGCCGTATGCTTCCGCGGAAAATGTTCGAAAAAACGGATCAAACAAAGAAGCTTCTTCAGCCTTTCCGCTAAGTTTCAGAGAATCCTGTCGAGAGCAAATCCTTTCACGTGCCTGGTTTGTCCTGGTTTCACTTATTGTGCTCATTTCCACTCAAAACACGATTTCGCTCAACAATGCGCGGTTTTCAAATACTTCGGGGATCGCAACCCCCTAGCCCCTCCCTGCCTATTACGGGCGGTATTTTTGCCAAGCAACGACGCGTCTGCACAGGGTTCCGTCTGATATTTGCTTCTCCCGCTTGGAATTTATTCTTCGCGTCTAAGTTCGCAACTGTATAACAGTGTCACCGCGCAAGGTCGTGCTGCTTGCAGGACAAGTGGGTTGTGCCTGCGCTCAAGCAAATGCACGAGATCTCCAAATCGGTCGTCAAGTCGCAATACCGTTCGACCAAGTCCGAGCGGAGCTTCCTGCACGAACTGAATCGAACGCACGAAGTCGTCAAACTGGTCGTTTCCAGCCTGGCACGATGCCATCAGATGGCGGTGGAGAGCAGCAAAGCGCAAGACTTGGATTTGAACGCCAACTTGGTGGTCGACGACCGCTACAAGCACAGAGACGTGAGTTTTTCGCCTGCGTCCGCCCGGGCTTGTCGTTGTTCATGTTTTGTCGTTGTTAAGTCGACGGCCGAGATTCGCAAAAACTAGTTTGGCAGTTCAGAAGAAAAGTGCTGCCTTTTCGGGGAGATGGATTTGTGAAAAAAACGTTTAAGCGATCCAGGCCGACGTACATGACGTGGATGATGACGTCACTTTAGCAAGAATGCGCAGTCATGACGTTTGCTTGTGTTGCAGTACATGTGGTGGCATCTCGCTTTCCTCAAATTCCTGTTGAAGGAAGGTGATCTTTATCTATCATGGAATCGAGCGAAAGAAGTGTGGGACACGTTGGTGGCGAAAAAGTATGTTTGCTCAAATATGATGAACTCTTAATCTTCACTGAGGCTATGTCTTCTTTGTTTTTGTTCAGATTGTAGCTTTGGGTTGAAAACACGACGTGCTGCGATTACTACGTCCAGCACGGCTGGTGAATTAAACTTCCCCAAGGTGGTTGCGTGGAAACACAAAACGCTGCTTTATTTGAACTGGTCGTCGTCTGGCATGCAGCGCAATGTGGAAGGGCTACTTGTTTTTGTTTAAACTGCAGCCCAGGATCCAGGCCAACATAACTGGTCGCCACCATTCCCCTGCCCGCCATTCGCAAACTGCATCTTTATTTCCAACAGGGAAGCTTGTCCTGAAGACCGTGAGGAATGCTGTGACTGGTTCATGCAAATACTCAGCGACATGGAGACCGACACTGTGAAGAGCATGTTCAGGTAAAAAGTCCACGGCTCACCAGTGAACTTTATCCGCCCATGCGCCCAATGGCCAGTTTTTTTAAAGGTTTGGCCTTTGGTGACCGCAGAGACATGTTGAGAGACCGCAACTATTTTATCCGACTACTGACATGGTTGAAAAGCGAGGTTTTAATGTATTTTGATTCACCGTAAACCTTGTTTTTACCGCAGTTTGAGAAACCGTCGGAAAAATTTGAGAGACCGTTGTGGTCTCACAAAACACCTCAAAAAACACTGCCCATGGCCCCTGTTCTCTCGGGGTATGCAGCTCCAGTATTGGAGAATTATTTTGTTGCGCGTAGCACAGCAGGATTTTAGCAGCAAAGCAAACTTAGCCCTCTAGGACCCGTGTACTGGCTTTTACTGCGCCAACTGTTCTTCATTGGGAAAACAGTTGCGTTGCAGGTTTCGTTCTCGCTTTAGCAACGTCAGGTTTTGTTGGGGCTGTTTTGTTTACATCGGACTGTTGGTTTTACCTCAATCAAAGTGTAGCAATCCAGACGCGCTCGAATCGTTTTTTGCCTTTCGCTTGAGAAGATGCCTTGGTTGTTGAGCGGAGGATGCATGATATGTAGTGTTTAGAAAAAATAATTTCAATGTCGAAAAACTTGTGAAATGGTTTGGATAAAAAACATCGACTGTATTTGCAACTTCTTCGTTTCTTTGACCAGACGCATCTGGCGGTTTTTCGTTATAATTCATTTCAAAACACAGATTTTTGAATATCCCGTTATTGCAGTTGATTTTCAAATTAGCGATTGTCAAAATTCCACTATCACTGCGCAGCAAGGAAGCTTCCGAAAAGTTCTATGGTCTCGCTCGAGCTGGAATTTAATGAATCTTACGTCAAGATAACACCCGTTGGTCTTGAAGACATTTGCACACCGTTTTTACATCTCGTTTTCTAGTTTGGTTGAAATTGTAAAATTTTGTTTTCATATTTTTTGGTTATTGGGTTATTTAGATCGTTTTGTCATATTTTTTTTCACGGATTAAACGTAATTATTCCTGTCTTTCGCGGTTCATGGACGCTCTATTCAGGGAACGAATATTGAAGCTGGACGTGACGCAAATGACCTTGGCGTTGTTCGACTGCATGATCGCCTTCATGGTAAGCGCGAACGTTCACGAACAAAAAATGAAGAGAGCGAACGGGTTGGTGGTAAGTGAACCACTGCAATCGCTCAGGTCATTCGTGATCAAGTCCTGCTCACCCTGCCTTGTTTGCAGACCATTGAGAAGTTGGACTTGCTCGGTATTGACACCTTGTGGCGGATATGCCTAGAGTGTCAGTCGCCGCTAGTGGCCGACAAAGCGATAGCGACGCTTGTCAAGTACGCCTACGTCGACGTGTCGCAGAAACTGAAAAAGGACGTCGCGTCCCTGCATTCGAAATTTCTGAACGAGTGCTACAAGAAACTGAATGTGAGATTTTGCAAATGCTGTCCAAGCCGTCACTTTGCCATGTTTTGAGTAAAGTTTAAATTATGCTACGATCGTACCAGTGTTGGATGCGGTTGCGCAACATGCGTTGCAGTAAACTGGGACTGGCTTGTGGTGATTAGTGTCTACTCAGCGCCTATGCAAAGCGTTTTCTAACTCTTTATTCGAGGGAACAAGTGTGTTGCTGCCAGGCTGGGCGTAATACTCACTTTGACGTCAAGGATTCCAATGGTGGTCGCAGCTAGGCGTTAAAACTCGGTATATATATTATCTTTCGAAAGAAAGATGGTGGATGCGGGCACCTGCTGTTTCGATTTGCCGCAACATCGTAAAGACCTGACCATTGGCCCCGGTCATTGAAACGCGAACTGTCGCTGCTCAGAGCAACTTTTCCCGAGATACGCACTTGACTCTCGTTCATTTCCTCTCGTCCTCCGGAAATAGCAGGCGTCGGCGAAACTGTCGCTTACTGCGCTGGTGTCTTAACGTTGCATTCTTTTGCTTAATGTCATCGCGTTGGGTTATTGTGACGTCATGTTTTTTTAGTTTTGATTTGTTGAAGCTTAACTATTTTCTGGCGCGCTGCAAATTAGCCACTTGCTTTTTGTTTCCTTTTTTTAACTATTTCGTTTGGTGGTTTGAAATTTGCCACGTTTCGCGACTACCTGACAAACAGCGCGATGTTTCTTCGCAGGCGTGCACCACGGGAGAAGACGCGCCCTCCATTGCTGGCGCAGTGACAAAGGCCACCAAGGTCCTCACAGCGAACCTCCTCCCCGACGTCTCCGCGGCCACCCCCACCAACAGGTTCTTGTTGCGGATTATTTCACTGACGTTTTAACACTTTGCAGCTAATATTGTTGTTGATCTTGCAATAACCAGTTACTAAACTTTCAAGACCAGTGTATCACGCGTCGAGCGTTGACGATGATTTAAAAACAACTTAAACATATGGCCTGTCCTCCTCCACAACCCATTGCGGTAAGAATCGAGAAAATGATTTTAAATTTTAAATTGCCGTTTTTTGTGTCAAACCCCACCACGGCAGACTTCCTGTGTCTCGTCTGTACACATAGATCCTTGTGTTGTACGGTATGATTGTCTATGAAACTCTGCCGTCGCATTTTCACCGATTGGATGCCTTTTAACCGGCTGCTTTAAATAGTTCACGTCGCGATTGCGAATTGACATGCGAAAGCATTGTCATAGGAGACTTTGGCAGTAGTTTTGCTATTGATGATAATTCTTTGTTGAACATTAATGAAAGGCCTTGTGAGTTTCACAGTAATGATAGAATATTAGTGATAAAATCATGACGAACTTTAGCCTTGCGGCGAGATTTCTGGGGAATCTGCCTGCTTGGTTCTGCTTTCATCCTCTTGCGATGATTAAAACTTGTACATGCTGATGTGCTTAAATACACGGACTAGTTTACCTGTGCAAATGCATTGTGATGGATTCACTCGTGTACCTCACTACTGTGATTTGCAGTTGTTGCTCTATTATATTAGTGATTGATGACGTTTCGCGTGACTCTGCAACCGCTTGACCGCGACGGCTGCCAGAGATAATTTTCATCAAAACACTAAGAATAATTGTTTCCAAACATTCGTGTTTGTTATGAGAGGTTCCGGATCCCCCTCAATCCGTTTTCACCCGAAAACAAAAACTGTTGGAGTGGAGAATAATTAATCTGAAGCGGTTCAGTATAAGCATAAATAGAGGGCCTTGCAAATGTGAAGATTTAAAGTTCATTTTAGCTATGTCGTTTCTTCCCC
>JGI24021J15306_10007690_pt1 | contig 13161 bp, 6 predicted proteins | sample Ectturendosymbi1_FD_15306 | JGI IMG/M metagenome (IMG submission 15306) | reverse complement strand
GAACCCATAGCAATTTGCTTCAAAGCTTGATGTCATTTTGAAATTGTACTTTTAATGATATGTGGAAAATCGTATTTACTCACGGCACCCCTGAGTGTTGTAAATGACACCTTAGGGTGCCGCGGCGCCCCGGTGTGGATCCACTGGCTTAATCAAACTACTCTTATGCAGACTTCTTTCCACCATTGGCGTAACTGTATAGAACAGTGGTTTTGAGCCACTGTCCTGAGAGCCGCATACGGCCCCAATCACATTTTGTGCGGCCCTCAGCAGTCTTTCAATAAGAATAACACATCTAATATTTTGTGCAACAGACTTTGTTCTGCTATAAAACAAAACATGTCAATTGACTTGTGTTGAAATTTTTTTAGTACGGCTCTCTAATAAAGTCGTATGTCTGGATTTGGCTCGCTCCAGAAAATAGTTGAGAACCACTGCATAAAGGTATGAGCCAGGGGGTAAGGGTAGATGAAGGGGCCCGCTTGCCACTGTACGATGCCCACTAGCCAACACTAAGAAAAAACTTGAGAAATGATGGTGAATCCAAAGGTGGATTGCTATACTAATTCCCTACATTACCGGAAAATACTCAGAAAAACGCAAAAATACAATCTATCTATTTATTTATCTATTTAAAGACAATCTTGCTACAGGCGGTGGCCTGACTGGTGCAATCTTGTCGTGTCACGGCGAGCTCTCAAAATACAGCGTGAGTGAATTAAAAAAACATAAAGAAAACGCAAAACGAATCCACTGTGTTACTAGAATCTATTATAGCATTTCAGAAATTCGTCAATAGCGTTAAAAACAGCTACTGAAACGGAAGTCGGCGCATCAGGCACACCATATAAATATAATCGCAACAAATCGGTTTTTAACGCTGTTGGCGAATTTCTGAAAAAAACTACTGTATTGAACACAACAAAAAAACAACGTACTGAAAACCAAAAGAATTTTAAGCTAAGAGGGGGCCCAATTTTACATTTAGCTTGCCGGGTGGGGCTATTCGCCCCTCTGGCCTCCCATCAGTCAGTTATGCCCATAACCAGCTTGCGACACCATGGGTGGCGAAGAGGTTTCCGTGAGGGGCCCAAGTTTTTAAAACTATGTCCTATAGTTTTCAACTATGCCGGGCAAAAAATTTTGCATTAACCCCTGCTGGTTGCGGGCCTGTATGCCACTGCTTTTCACGCAGTATGAAACCACGTCGCTTGTTAGAAAACGTCTATGTAGGCTTGTGGAATACGTCTTGATCATTGAGGCTTATTTCTCACTTGCGAGTACTGAGTGCAATGCTACATTTCCTGTGGCAACTTTTCATAGTTCATTGCTCAATTTTTTTAAAGCCTCCGTGGTATTCTAACTTGAGTCAGTTGTCCGATAGTCCTGTCAGCATAGTCTACTTGTCCGGCTAATGCATGAGCGTTACCCGTGAAAAATCAGCAAGACAAGCAAGCTTTTATCGATAGGGCGATTAATCGCTTTGGATGAGATTCCAGAAGTTTGCTGCTCTTGTTTCTAAGTGGCGCTGATAAGTAGGGCAACCACAAGTAAATGAAGTCAAAAATTTTCTTCCTTTTTTAAACTTTATGAAACGGCCACAAACCAAATTTCACACTCATGCCATAAGACTCTCAAGTTATTAGGTCAAAAAAGTCAATTTTTCTTTAGGTCAAATTTTACTTGCAGCACAGCCTTTTTCTCTTTAATAATACTTTATTGAAACTACAACAACAGACCTTGATGTGATTTGCAAGTTTAGTTGCAATTCTGTAATAATAATGGGTTTGTCGCGATTTCTAACGTAATAATGTTGTTTTGCCCACTACTGTAGGCTAAGCGTGGTAAGGCAAGAAACGTAGTCTTGCAGTGCTTGGCTTGGTAATCTCAATCATGGGCGTCGGTTTGGCCCTCCTCTGGACTTTGAAATTTTCACCAAAACAACGTTGTTTTTATAGTTTTGAGTGGAAAAAAACAAATTTCACCACTTTTGGCCCCCCCTGGAAACATTTTGGAAAAATCCACTAGTGGCCCCCCTGGAAAAAACCTTCCGACGCCCATGTGCTCAATCCATTATGTATACAGTGTTTCAACTTTATGATGTTCTCAGGTTTGACTCTACTGTAGTTATTAATGTACTTATCCATATATCATCTCCAAAGTTAAGCAACTAAATTTGCTAAATTTTCGGACAATAGTGCATGAACATGCTTCTGGGAAAACCTCAACACCTAAGGCTGAATTAATTTGTAGTTAGAAACGCAAAAAATTTACAGGTAAAAATGAAGTCAAAATTTACAAATTATAAAGTCAAAATTACAAGTTTTTAGGTCAAAAAATTGGTTGCCCTACTGATAAGTCTTGCTAGGTAAAACAAAGTCATGATTTGTGGTTTCGTTAAAGACCATGGCAATGCTACTGTGAAAAGAAGTACCCTGCTTTGAAAATCTGAAGGATAGTGTATTGTGAAAATCATCGTAATATACCTGGCTTATTGGCTATGGCTGCCAAACAAGTGCATTTTTGTGATTATTGTCGTAACATGGGACATTTTCTTTGTGGTGTAGGCGTTTAGATAAGGTTAAGCGTTTCGTGAACGTACATTTGCATTGCATCGTCAACAAGCTGACAAGGATTAGCAAAATATTGACGTTGTCACCCCCTGGAAAAATTTCTGCGGACGCCCATGGCTGCTATTTATCATGTGAGGTAATAAACCACTTCATGTCATGTTTCGAAGCGTCTATAAACGGGAATTCAAAACATCCAGAGCTACGACCGTCAATTCCTTGTAGAGGAGATCGTTTGGCTCGCAGCCTGTCTATGTGACCCGCCCATGCAGACAGACAGACTGACTTTTTCATTTAACATCTGAAAAAATCAGATATCAGGGGAGGAGAATGACTCCAAGTTCTTCGAGTCATCCTCCCCAGCGAAATTCAAGTCGAACTGCACAGAAGACGAGTAAACTCTACAGAATTCTATAGGCTTACATACAAGGTTTTTTTAGGACTTTTTATGAGTTCAAAACGGACCCATAAATTTCTTGTGCGGACCCATAAAATTGGTATTTCCACACTTAAATTTGGACAACCACGAAACGTTTTAGCTGAGTTGAATTGTTGCTACAATTAATGTCCAAAACCGATTCGCCTCACACCAAATAAGTGGAGTGCAGACAGTAGCCTTGCCTATTCATCAAAATCATCTCTGTAATCCCATGCAACGCAACAATTAATAATTTGACAGCTTTTACGAGATAAAAAATTACGCTAAGCAGTTTTTTTTGAGCAAAATGTTAAGTAACTGCTAAGGACCTGTACCGACCCGATTTTTCTGATTCTACAGACCAAATGGTATTTTCTCTGATCCTAGAGACGCAAATCGGGTCCCTAAAACGCCTTAAAAACACCCTGACTTTACGTAATAATTAACGCTTTGAATGCCACTGAGTCTGGCGCTTTTCGCAAGCCAAGTCTTTTCTACGGTGTCAAACGTTTTCAGCAAGCCAAGCCTTTTCCAGATTTTATATCTTTACTTTCTTGTGTGGGTGTTTTCAGACGATAATGTCACAGCTAAAACGTAAAGCTAGCCATCAAACAATAAAACCGTATTTTTGTAGTAAGCCTAAACAAAAATTTCTTGCTGTTTGCCAGCCAGAAAGTGCAAAGGCCAGCAGCAGTTACTGCAAAAGTTCTTTCGACTCTGTTGTTCAGGAAGAACAGCATTCAACTGTTAGGATCTCAAAAGCATCGTCAGTTCTAGGCTAATAGTCAGTCATAAGCATCTAACAATACGACTTTTCAATCATGGATTAAACTGAAAGGTTTTGATGAATCTCCCCAAATGAATGTGTTCACTCTGCATGCTGAATGATATGTTTGCTATGTTCAAAGCATCCAGCAGTTACCACCGACCGAGGAACGAATCATAATATTTACACTTCAGAGCCTGCCAGGCCTCCACGTCCATACCGTCTGGATAATCATCTCAGCTCAGATCAACTCCAAAAAGCCAATAGCTTGGAAAAAACTCAACGCGTTTCACTATTTCATGCTATTCATCCGGATCGCATTTCAGATAAAGTTAACACGGTAGCTGAGCGCCTTCATCTGATTTATCGCGTTTTGAAAGAACAGATAGCGAATCAAAAAACAGCTTCCTTGCAAAACTTGATGGACCCCATTGGCCATAATGATTGGCTTCGCGACCTCCACCATAACAGTTCTGTGGCAATAACCGAGTTTATTTTGCTCATCTCGGAACATTTGAGTAATCGCATTGTTTCTGATGTAAAGCAGAGCCCATGCTGGGCTAGTATGGTCGATGAGACAATCAATATTGCTTGCAATGTGCTGTTCATTCCACTTGCCGCAACCTATCCAGAGTGACGATTTTCAACTCTTTGCCATTTGAAACCAAGCAACGAAACCGGCTGTTTGATGTCACTCTGAATGTTTCAATGAACGGTCCAGAAAGTCTTCAGTAGAGGGGCTTTACGTTTGTGCAGAAGGGCTTGACATTCTAAAAATTGACAAAAACTCCACTGATTTACACTAGTAGTTCATATTTCAATTTGGAGGTTGGGAGCTTTGTTTGGGGCGCTAAGCTCACCAAAGCCCCCCACGGCAACGAGACTGGGCCAGAGCAGCTCAATAATGAGAGCGTCCTTGAGATTGCTCATGAAATTTGTGACTGAAATGGATAAAAGCAAAGAATAAACGAAGAGTGACATAGCCAGTTCTGAAGATCCTAGAATCTGCACACGACAAGTAAGAAACCGATGCTTTCACTGGTGAACAAGAGCTATTTAATGAGGTTGAAAGTGAAATATTTGTGTTGAAATATTCGTTAAACACAGTAGTACTGATTGTGCACTGTGACTGCCAATGCTGTAATAAACAATACGTTCAAGAATTATTTTGAACGTTTTGCTAAACATATGCGGCCTCATAAAATTTCTTTGTGTTCCCTTCGACTAAACCTTAAAAAAAAACCTGCCTACATATATCTGCAAAGAGGGTGCAGCCATAACCACAGGGCATAAGCACAAACAAACAGGACATAAGCACTAACAAAACGTGCTACAACAGAATTACAGTAGACAAGCGGAAAAAGTAAGTGTTTATAATATGTGAGGATGTTCAAGTAAAAATTTTGTCTGTAACCTACAGAATCGAAAATATTTGACTAGTTTAAAATCATTTGGAATATAATTCCATATTATGGGTCCTCGAAAAGATGAGTGACGTCGTTCATTAAGTGTCTTAGCTAGGGGATTTCCATATATTAAGTTGGAAGTTTGTCTAGTTTCTCTGATTTTGGTAGTAGCAGAAATGTTGAAACCGTGTATGATATAATCAGGAAACATATTGTGATGAAATTTGAACATATGTTTTGCTAATTCATAATTATAAATATTTTTGATCTGTAGTATCCGTGCTGAATAAAATAGATCCCTAATTGGAATGCGCTCTCTATGACTATGTTTAAGTAGACTGCTTATAGCTCTATTACAGTATTTAACTTTACTCGATCAGCAATACTTGAGCAATTGGCCGTCGCCCAATTCAAAATTCCATAGAGTAGACCAGAGAAAAATAAACTATTCTTAACAAATGCACATCAGCAAAAGGTTGGAGTTTAAATAAACGCTGGCTCCACTAGCGATTTTTTTACCTAAATTTTGCAAGTGGGAGGTCCACGTTAGTTTAGAGTCAATAAAGATCGCCAGGTATTTAACAGAATCCACTTGGGAGATAGTTTGCTGAAAGCAGAATATATTCATACTGTGTCTTTGGCACTTATCACCGAAGAGAATAAAATTGGCATTTTTAAAAGTGGTCGTTAATTTGTTTGCTTGCATCCAGGCTACGATACATGCAGCGGACGCATATTTTTTTTCTTGAAATCTCTTTTCTGTCAATTAATATTTTGAAAACGCTACGTTAATTATTTTCATAATTAGACATCCTGAAACTTCAGCCTTGAAAGTTTTTGTCCATGAAGAACACGTATCTCAGTGACTCTAATTGAGAATCACAAGCTTCGAAAGGATCACACTTTTATCCAAATGTTTTAGCATATTTTCTTTCCGGAATATCGACGTATAGCAGCGAGAAACGTTGATTTGTCTGAACTTTATCATGTCATGAAGTCGTGTTTTACAGTGATATTTTGAGCAAATCCTTACTCTCCACCTATTCCAAATAAAAAAATAAACGCCTCCATGCGAGGGACTTGAGACCTAGGCTAGCATAACTCGCCACCGAGACCTACACAAAACCAGTCTCAAGATCAGTCCCGAAACCGAGATGAAGTTTTGAAAAACTACAACTGGTGCGCAAATGTTTCGTAGAATGATTTGACTTAGAAGTGCACTGTTAACGAAAGCTACGAGTATATAGCCGTGAGGTAATCGGGTTTCTCTCCTTAGGTTTATGGTAATTAAGCTCACAAACTCTTTTAGAATGAATTAAGACCAACGTGGATCAAAAATATTTTTAATTTCTTTTCAAACTATAATCTGCCAGTTAAAAATATTTCTGTTCAAACAAAATCGGATTTGTTCATCACATTTTCTGCTTCATATACAAGTGACTTTCTTCAGCATTTTGACACGGATCCATTTGAACAACAACCACTTGGGTACAAGTCGTCCAAGTTTTTGTAAGAAACGTGGTTAGAGTTCATTAAAACCATCAAAAAATTCTTGCACAACGTGGCTCAGTTCTAACCACATCGAGTAAATAAACTAGGTCAAGTTCTTACTGGTTGGGTTTTCTCGCAGACAGAACTGTGCGAGCCGAGTTATTTTTTGCTGGTAAGATTAGGATTTTTAAATAAAGAACTTTTTTATTGCACCTACAAGAAGTTTCTATAGTCGTGGTTTCTGTAGTCGTGGTACTGCTAGACGAGTATTTGTAAAGCCTCACTTGTTTCCAGGGCCTGGTTTTATCTACAAGTCAAGTAGGCTTAAGCTTAGGGCCTCAAGATCCAAGGGTTTTTCAGCAAAACGTTGTAGGCATCTGAGTCAATTGCCGGAACATGATGATTTCAATAAATATCAGTCAACACGTTTTCGCAACTATTCATGACATTTGGTTTTAACCACTGAATCAGATTTCGTGTTGGTAACCCCAGGGTCTTCCATCGGGTTTACATGAATGTCGGGATGATCTGGTGGTCAAGCCACATGTAGACTGTAGTGTCATCATATTCACAGATGCTTTAACTGCGTTTACCGAGTGGTATCGATTTTTACTCACAAAGAACTTGTGATTGTTCCTGCTTGTTATGCAGCATAAGGTAGGCCACTGCAGATACGAATATGCGTAGGGCTAGCGGTAGCCTTTGCAATCCTACAACTAGGCTTAGTAAAATACAACATTATATAGGCCTATCTTCTAATAATAGTGAGGGTGACCTGTTAATTATACTGACTTAATTACAATGCTTGAGCCTGAATCTAAAACAAATTCTGTAGAGACTAGAGAAGGGACTGGTTTATTTTGGGAAGTTTGATCCAGAGAAAGATACAGGATCATTGAAAGTCAAGGTGTAACAACTAATATTATTACAGTGCTTTCTTTTGAGCCTGAGAACAGTAGTTTTGTCTACGTTTTTATAACATAAAGCTCGTTTAATACTTTTAGTTGCGATTTGTTTAGATTTTAATTTTCTTCAAACTACGGCAAAATTTATGATTTGCAAAGCACCCATGGGCATATTTATCAAGACGGACAGAAGAAAAAATATGTGAAATTAACGAAATGCGTAAGATATGTGTCTGGTCAAATATTTCATCATGGCTTTTTCAGTTGGTTCGCCTGTGGAGATTGAAAATCTCGTTCCCGCCAGACAAGCACAATTTCAACATATTCGTGTCATTAGAACGCTTTTGCGTCAAAGGCATGCACCAAACGCAATGAACATGGGGCACTCTTGTGAGCATTTAGAATTTTTTTGGAACGTACTTGGAGTGCTTCCATATCGTTGTTTTTGGTTTTGCGCAAGTTGATTGGGCCTACCGTTTTTTTAATTTCTCCAACTCGTAACAATGGGTGACGGGAACTCACAAGTGGATTATTCTACGACACATTAGCTATGTCCGGCTCTGCTTGTTTCTCATCATCAGCCTTTGCTTATTAGAAAAGCGAAAGTTACAAATATTACTTTTGGTGTTGACAATTTTTGGAAAAAACTGTGTAACTAGGCAAACTATCAACACTGTCTTCAATATTCTTACAGAAATGAAACAAATTTTGGAAACGAAACAAATCATTAGCCCTAAACCTGAAAATATATGCAGATGAAGTGGTTACTCATAGTAATTGATTTTTAACAATCTAGTGAAGGATGGAGGCAGAACTCCATTCATGAAATTGCACAATTATTAGTTCTACGTTTGTTGCAAGCTTTTTGCAATCACTTAACTGGGCTCTGCTTTCTTCTTTTTGTGATGATACAAACATTTTTTTATTCTGCATTAAAGTAACTTTACTCCACAAAGGTGACATAAGCGAATCAGTGAAGCAGTTTCTTTTTTAAAAAATCGCTTTCACGCAACACTACGCATCCTCAATCCTGGACGTCTTATTCAATAGAATAAGTTCTTCTGGGACTGAAGAAGTGAGGATGCGTAATGGTACGTGACAGCGATTTCCTATAAAAAAAATTGCTCGATTGATTTTACTGAGTCGTCTTTGTGGAGACTAGGTATGTAATCATTTTTTTCTTTTCATTGTCGATTTTGCAATTTTTCAGTTTTTAGTGCGTGATAAAAACTGGCATTTGCCACCAAATTCAATGAGTGCAAACACTAGATTTCTTTATTCAATTTTTACTGAATTTATTGAATTCATTATGCATGATGTTTCAATTTTTATATAGATTTCTTTAAAACCGCAATACTTTTTGTCCATATTTACAGCAGAATGAAACTTTTACTGTGGTGCGCTTCGAATTTTTCAGGTAGACATGAATTTTTTCATCTGCTGAGTGCAACAAATGATGAAATTGAAACTAGTAAGATTAATAATAATATCAATGTCATTTTAATGAGACGTAACAAGATGGACTTCCTTGAAGGTAATATGTATTTCTTTGGTTTTTATTTTTCCGAGTGAAATGAGTTTCGCAACCTTAATGCAGGAAGAATTCCTTTGAGTGTTATAATCTTAATGGTTTACAACGTTTTTCATGTTAGGGTGTTCAGAAATATCTTCATTGTTGAGGGGTTTTGATTATTTCCATTAAACGGATCCATTTGCATATTGTGAACGTGGTGTGCGTATGTGTTTATATGAGAAGATTGCGCTCGTTTATATCTTTTTTTCAAAAAAGGTTAGAAAATGTTTGTACTGCCACGATTTTACCGTGCGTTGTGTATTTGCTGTTGTTCTCAAGGAAGGTAGACAAGAAATAAACATAAAATGATCACCTTTCAAACTTTGTATTTTGAGCCAAGTTTTGCACGTGAAAATAATCAAATTATTATTGAAACGTCAATCCAGAACCTCATAAAGTAAGTCAAAAGTCTTTTATGAAAAACATTGATATTCAGGGATGTGCTCAAGTTTTTACTAAAGTAAATAAAATTACTTCGTTTCGCTATAAATCCTGCTTACTTTTACCGAAAAAAAACAAAAATCACTTCAAAGGCAAATTTTTTACTTAAAACGTTGCTTTTATAACTTCTCGACACTTTGTTTGCAGCTCGTCGGACAGCTTTATTGTTCTATTCCGTTATAAAAGAATACTATGAAAATGATAAATTTAAACAATTCGCAAGAAAGCAATTAAATGTACCAGAACACACTATTGCAAAACATTGCGATAATCATCTCGGAAATGTAGACGAACAAAAGTTTAGAATTTTGCGTTCTTGGATGAAAAAGGAAAAATTAGGTAAGTTGTTGCTTAACAGATTCTTTCAATTATTAATCATTTTTTGATGTAATTACAGTTTTATTACATTTATTTCGAATTCAAAGCATTGATAAACCATTAGGTTGATATTGTAAGTCTGTGAAATTTTGATATAATCATCAAAGTTAAATGGTGATGATGAAGGTATATTGTTTTCAGGGGTGGGAAATATTCAGGAATTTTTGCTGCAAACTTCCATCTTCTCTGAGAGCTTTACATATATGTTTCTGCACAGTTTTGCTGTACTTTCATATGAATCTTTGCCTCTTTTTATAATGCAACATACATAGCAAAAGTTCCAGCCGGAATTTACAAATGAAGAAGTAGATTACAAAATTTCTTTGTCGAAAACCAAGTGAAGAATATTTGACTTACACAAAAACATTCAGACAACCATTATGCGAATTCAGGGGGATTCCCTTTCTTCCAGCGCCTGGCAACGCCCATATTACAAATTTTATTTCCATTTGCTATAAAATACATGGACATTGTCAGAATTGATGTCAAATATTTGGAACAGATTTACCATTTCAAAAATAACCGCTACCTCTGCTCAAGTTAAACAAAATTTGTAAATGGCAGATCAAAAAGCCTAGACTGCAGCAATCACCATTAAGACAAATTTAGAAAAAAATAAAGTATGGCAATTATACTTCTTGTATATAAGTATTTACCTATAACTTAGTAAAAGTTTTTGATTTTAGGTAATTGTAAAGATATTTTGAAGCGACTTTGGAAGCTTGATGTTCGTGTTCCGGAGGAGATCGTGCTTAACTGTGATGATAATTTAGGTAAATTTCTGTCTTTGTTCAATAGTGCAGCAGTTGTCTGAGATTTCCAAACTGAGCGGGGTTTGATATAATTAGAACGTTTCTTATCTTGATTAGGGTCTTCATTATTGATTGAATCGCTCTCTGCACTGTACTTCCTTTAATCACTAGGCATTTGTATAACTTGTGAAAAACGTAATGCAACTCATTTTGTGCCAAATATAGAACAAGAATACTATCAGATTCGTCCAGTGATGAGCTTTTAATACAATTAAGAAATTCCCATCACATTTCCACCCACACAATGTACACGTGGACAAGTGACGCTCAACAGTGCTTTTGCTTTTAGTTGCGCTGTCGGTCGGTTTTCAGTCATAAATTAAGTTCCGAGTGAATTCGTCCTCCTACCCAGGCTTCTATTTTTTATTTCCGATCTGATGCATGTAAAATTAATCAATTTCAATACAGTATAGTGATCGAATCGCAAAGAATTGAACTCGATTATCAAATTTCAGTAAAACACATCGCTGATTTTTATAGAGAATCCATATGGTGTACTGTGATCATACTTTTTTCACGAATGTTCAAATTAAGGACAATCCGTTCTGATAAAAAATAAATACCACAAGCTGTTGTTTCTAGCTTAAATGGACTCTTTGCCTTGCTGAATGAAGCGAAATCCAAGCGAACGTATTTATCCGAGAAAGACGTATTTTATAGTGTTAATCATCGAAGGGTTTATGTTACATTTGCAGTAGCTTTGAAGCTCCAGCGAATGCAATTATTTGAGTAAGATCAGGAAAGCGACCACTTCAGACGTAATTTCAAGTTTCAATTGCTGCAGTTGGTGTTGCGTGATTTATTCACTTCAGCACATCAATCATGAGCTTGTTTTCTCTGCCCCTATTTGAACCTTTCAACGTTTCACCTGTTAGCACTGCTTGCAGATGTAAGGACTGACGATGAGTAGTGTTACGTGAAGTCGATTTCCTATTAAAAATTTGGGATGGATCCCTTGCTTTTTTCGCTTGTGGAGTGAAGTTACTTGTAACACAAGCTGTGTGTATTATCTGCTAATCTAAAGGATAAAAGCAAATTTGTGCGGGACTTTTTAAATCAATTGAAACCGGTTTGATGCTTTTTCTCAAAAAACGCCCTTATTCGACACACCCCCTGCAAATACCACTGATAACTTTGCTCCATATTTTCGTCGAATCTTGCTGCATTTAAAACAAAGTTTTTCATTTTGAACTATTTCAAAGCCTTACTAGATTCTGTCTCATGTATTGCTTAAACACGAGCATGAGCAACTAACATATCATCAACGACTCTTTCATGCCTGTGATGTTTGAATTTAAAAATTGATGTTTTCAAAACCATTTCTGCTGTTTCCCGCAATTACTTCCCATTGAAGTCAGAAATTTTGCAAGATAATAATGGTAAACTATGGGCTCACTGTGAATTGATAAAAACATATTACAGTATTTTTCTGCTGTTATCCATACGAAATTCAGACACTGGTAAAGGATTTGGTGAACCTATATTTCTCAGTGAACCTCATGCATTTGTTCTATTAGATTTGAGTTTCAGACAATTTTTCGTAACAATACTTCTTCAATGCAGAATTATTTGGAGCTGACAAAAAGTTACAAGCAGAAGAAATTCTTCCTGAAGAACAGGTACAAAAATGGCATTTTCGACAAGTCATGTTATGAAACAAATTTGCAATACTTCACGGGAAAAATTGCAGTTTGCAATGCTTTTTCAACAATATCAAGAGATATGCCTGAAATTAGGCAACAGCAAATTAAGCTTCTTCCTTTTGAGTATATGTTCCAATTTACAAAATCCATTGTACGCAGATTTCTGCAAAAGCTGATGAAAATCTCGATCTTCTAATATATGGAGACAAATCAAGGAAAATGGTCCCTGGAACACATCCGCCCATCCAACAAATCAAGAGAATGTCGCTTCAACCCAATTATTATGTGTCGTTTCGAAGTCACAGCGGAATTGAAAGTGTTCAAAATAATGTTGATAGTCATAATTTTCAACTATTTAAAATATTTGAGAATAGCTACAGTAAAAAAGATAGATTTTGCACTCATTACAAGTTTGCACAGCCAGAAACTGGTTGTACACAAAATCACGACAGTAATAGTGGCATGGCCTGTGTGCAAAACATTCGCTGTGTCTGGAAAGGGGTTGAGTGTTATTTAGGTTCAACACTTTGGGCCGCCCTTCAACTTCTTATAGTTATTAGCACGATGTTAATACTAAATATTTGAATAAGACTTTGTTCAGTGTTTTGCCTTTCGACTCAAATTTTGGTCGGTCGTTTGCGTGACTTATTATTGTTTAATTGCATGTAAACATAGGCGTACGGGAAGGCATTTTACTGGGGGGGCGGAAAAAATTTGCCCTGAAAATAACAATTTGCCCTAAAAATAGACAACTTGCC
>JGI24021J15306_10007688_pt1 | contig 13164 bp, 14 predicted proteins | sample Ectturendosymbi1_FD_15306 | JGI IMG/M metagenome (IMG submission 15306) | reverse complement strand
ATCGCTTTCCAACCGCTTCCGGCGTGCGGATGCTGTTGTCAGCACACTTCACGTCGGCGGTTGATTCCGTTGAACGTGACGAGGTCTCCCTGGCAACTGACTCCAGGTCTGCAAAGCTGCTGCTGACGTGCGCATCAATCGCGCCAGAAGATGAAGTGGCGCCAGCTGCTTCAGCGGCACCTTCTGTGACATCAGGAACGGCAGCAATTCCGAGTTGGACTTCATCAGCGGTTGACAGTTTTGTATTAACGTCGTGTGAAGTCTTGGACGGAGATGCTTTTTTTGAACGGACGCCCGCAGATCGATCCCCAGCTTCAACATCGGTCTCAGTGGACGACGACAAAGAACCATCAGAAATCGATAACAGGATTTCTTGCAATCCTTGGTCCAACGAATTCTGAAACGACGATAGTTTTGGTAAAAAATCAAAATCTTGAATGAGACATGATTATCAGGTGTGGACGCAGGGGTGGATATTCGAAGTTAGGACCCCGAGGCAAACTCTACGAAAGGGGTCCCAAAACATCGGCACTGCGAAAAGCAAATGTGGGACTAGGTGGAGAAGAGAATTAAATTTCTTTAACATTTCAATTTATAAACTAAATTAAAGAGCATCATATATATACAAAAGATTATAATACAAATGCAAAATACAAATTAAATGTGGCTCAAGAGTAGTTCATCAGCTTTTTAACAAACAATGCAAAAACTAAGTGCGAAACTCTCAAAAGGGGTCTCACGGCATCTCTGAACAAAGGGGAGCCTGAGGCGAAGGCCTCATTTGCCTCCCCAATATCCACCCCTGTGTGCACAGACAACGATTCTCGTCGATTATAAAAATGGTGGTCAAAACAACTACATCTACGCATCCGTATTTATTTAGAAGTGACGCAATGAAGTAAGTGGCGCAGATGTGCAATCACTGGATGCGGCTGAATCCACACACATATCAAATACGTTCCAAATTATGAGGTTTGATGGCAATTCGTTGGCGCCACAGACAGGGTCCAAAAACAATGTACAACGGCCAAAACTCACAACAATCACAGCGAAGCTTCAGGCACAAAGTTTATCCAATAACACGCAAACTGCAATACGAGGCTGTCGGTAAAACCAAATTGCTTCCTACCCAACCGTTGTTGGCAGCTGGGTTTTATTTTTTTGCTGAGACATTTTGGTCATTTGTCCCACAATTGTAGGAAAACTCGCCGTAACAGCATTCACCAGCCTACCTTTTCAGACATTATGACCGAACTGACTTAATTTTTTGGGTTATTTCAAAAACAATTCGTCTATGACCGAAAAAATAAACCCAACTTGGCAGCTAAAACACGTCTGTTGTGAAGAAGCTTTTCCAAGAGAAATCACAAACTGGCAGCACATTTTTTCTTCGAGATGAACATGTTAGGTGCCAAAAAACAAGAATAAATAAAACCCAATGAGCCGAGTCTCACGATGAACAAATACCCCAAGATGCTCCCCGACTAACTTGAAGTTCTTTTCTCCAAAGCATAACAACAACAAAGAGTTGTCTAAGTTATGAAATCCGCAAAAGTTAATTTCCCGTTGAAACTCCCCGTTAGATACCTGGTGCAACTTGAGAATCTTTTTTGCCACGTGGTTTTCGTGGCCGGAAAGCAAATTTTTTTCGCAGAACAAGGATAGTTTGGTCAGGGCGTCGGATTTGTCGACTCGGAGCTCTTCAACTATTTCGAGCATATCCTTCAGTTGTTTTGGATTCGGTCGGTGAAAGAAACTTCTGTACGCTCGCTGGAAAACAAGACGCTACTGTATCACAGCAAGACATACACTGGTACTAAGGCAGAAAAAAGACTGAAGCTATAAACAAACTGAGGCAAGTGGTTAGAAGCTTATCATGGCGAGCTTACGTCAAACGGACGCAACAAAAATGTCGGGTTACGGAGCTGTAAGTTGGCATGAACAGTTAAAGAAATATTACTAAATAACTGAAGCGCAGTTTCATGAAACACAAATAGCGCAAGTTTCGTTTTAAAATGGTGTTAACAACAATTTCAATCGAAATGGATGAAAAATTGAACAAAAGAATTCTTGGAGCAATATGGCTACGAAATATTTTTTAGACCTCTAATGTTGCATACGGAGCTATCACCTTGGCTTTCATGAGTTGCATACGAGCTTTCATGCAGCTGGTAATTGGTTTACGACTCTTAGAAACACACACGTCCGAGGACGATTTCTGCGCAATTTCCTCTGACGGAATTCGATCGTTTGCCGTGACTTGCTCCTTGACCACTTCCTCTTCATTCTGCCAATAAACGCAGTAGCTTCATGACGCACAATACCAAACACAAACAGCACAAATAATGATCAACGCTCCTATTATAACGTGTCTCTTACCTTTCTTCCTAGATCTAGAGAAGCCTCGCTGTTGTTTTTCTCCACCTCCGCTTCCGTTACGAGCGCTGCAGACATACAGGAACTGCGTCATTTCTGGGTACTTATTACATTGCTACGAGCACCCGGCGACAAAATAATGGCTCTACAGCTGCGTAACGTTGTATCCAGGGGTGTAGTGGGGCGGGAACGCGTGGGAATGGCGTACCCACACCTTTTTCAGGTCTTGCTTTAAAATGAGTTTGAAGTTGTTTTAAAATGGCTATTTTTATGGGTGCGTTCCCGCACCTTTTTCTCTTACTACATCCCTGGTTGTATCCTGATAACAACGATTATGGTGTGATATATCAACTTCAAAGACTAACTGTGGTTATCACTGACGGTTCCTGCAACTCCTGGCTTTACATGAGGCTGAGACCGGGAACGTCTTTTTTTCCGCGTTCCTGTGGGTGACAGCAGAGGTGCAGGCAAATGGCTCAACTCTTCACCTTCCGTTCTCGTCGATTCTTCGGATATGAACGAGACATTGTGCTCAGAATCCGTAGCTTGAGATGCTGCAACAACAACAGCAATGAAATTAAACTTTGAACGGACATCTGACCAAGAGCGTAAATATTTTCGTTCGCTAGTTAACCCCAGCACATGACATTTTCCTGGCAATGACCTGCCTGACAAGAGAAAAACACATTGAGAGGTCAAGACCATTGAAGAACACGAAATATGATATTTTGTAGTTGGGTGCAATTTCTTTAAACAGAAACGGGATTTATGTCTAGCAACACACTGCAACATTTCCTGTATGTTATCAAGCATAGAAACCAATGCAAAGGCTGCATCGTGATGTCATTCATCCGCTATTACGCAAAAAACTCCTATGCGTTGTTCAACCTTTGCTCGAACGTCTCCTCCTCCTGAGCTTTTCGCGAGCAAGTTCGATCTTTCTTTTGAGGCTGTTGTTCTCTCGTTCTAGGGCGTGCATCGCTTTCTTCATCCTCTTCACCTCTTTACGAAGTCTATTAGAGTTTTCGAAAGGCACTCGTCAGAATAAAATCGCTGCACGATGAAAATCTAATCTATCATTGACGGCTCAACGAAGCTTTGTTGTCACTGTTCAATATGTGGTGAGCAACGTTCGCTTAGTTTGCCCTCTTATAAATATTTGCTTTCACTCGGTTGTGCAATCGCACCAACCTTAGTCCGATTCATCTGGTAATACGCCGAACGATCTCTTGCACGCCAGACACAAAAAGCTTAGTTCGATTGTATCAACAAACCATGAAAGCAACGAGCAAACGTGAATGATACAACTTACTCATCCATGTCAGAATTGAACTTTTTAAGATCGGTAGCTTTCGAAGTTCGTTCTTCTTGCTTCATTTCATATATTTTGTCTTCGTACATTTTATGAGTCATCTTTAACATACACACCATTAAATTTCGGTAAAACAGCAAGACGTTGTAATAAGAAACGCCACCTACAGCCATGCTTCTTGCTTTGTCTTGAAGCTCCTCGACCAACGACTCCAATGTAGCAACCTTTTTCTCCATTGCAGTTTTATCTCCCGAGTTACTCCCAGAAAGCACTGCCTGACAAGACATGAAACAAGAAGATATTACTTGCTAAGTTCAATAAAATTTATCACAATCGCCATTAAACATTACCAAAGTTGTGAAACTGCTTGCCATTGATTAAATCAAATATAAAAATGGTGGTCAAAACAAATTTAAATGGTTAAAATGTCACATTTGCTTATTTCCATACCAAATAAAAAATGAAAAGAGTCTAATTTACCAAATAAATACAGTCTTAGCTACGAAGCTAGCACAGGTATAGGTATAACTCCTTGCTGTTAACTACCAACTGCTAATACTCTCTCCATAATCACTTGCATTCCACAAAAATTATAATGAGTACGGTCTGCAAAAAACTTGAGGAAATGAAGAGCATTACCTTTAACTGAGTTTGGATTAATCTATTCTCTCGATCTTTTTCATGGCATCTTTTCTCAAGCACTTTTACCTCTTGTTGCAGATTTTCAATGAAAGTGTTTGCCTTTGTGTACATCATGATCAAGTTACTGCAGATTAAATTTTATTTAATGAAAAGTAGATGAAGTGGTTTATTCAGTCTTTGCTAAAAAGCATAGCAAACAAAGTTTTTACGAAAATATGGTTTCTGTTGATTTATTTTTCATGGCATCTTTGACTTCTGAAGATATACAAGGTTAAAATTAGGATACACTCATTGCATATGTTTTGAAAAGTTATGTCAAATGAATCCTCATGCACAAAAAATAAAGTTGGCATTCAAGTGCTCAAACCTTCTGAAACAGACTGTACATATGTTTCCTCACAGAACTCAGTGCACTAATTACACATGCACATTCATAACACATTTTAAAGCAAAACTAACTTTCACTTGTGTTAAGCCATAACTACTAAGTCAATTATTGATCACAGCATTTAGCAAAATAGGAAGTATCTACTCCCACCAGCTGATGATTATATTCTACTTATCTCATTAAACAACTATGAATTTTCAACAAACAAAACAGATGCAAGAATTTCTTGCTGCTTGTCCAGCACAAACATATGAAAATTGATGATATAAAATCTAGAAAAAGAGTTTGAAAGTATCCGCTTTTTTTGCAATTCATGGTGTTGGCAAAACTGAAAAAGTGATGTGTACTAGACTAATAGACTGCTGCAGCCACCGTACCACCACTTTATCCAAAAAGCAATGCTGTTACTGTCACAAGAAATGTATAATGTTACTGTTAAACTCTTCCCCAAAGCAAGGAGGCACGTACAAATCAGGGTTGGTCGATTTTTGACAAATCTGGTTGATAAATCATTTGATTTAAATCAATGATTTATTATGACGTCACTCACAAAAAATCCGAAACCCAAAACTAAAAAATTTTTTTCACTGCAAATAAGAAGACTTGCTGAGTCTTTTGAGCGTTTGAACAGCTCTCTAGTGCAATTGGCATCAGATTTTTGCCCGCACAAAACCGTGCGTGATCCAGCTGTTTTCGCACGAATCGCTTGAATTAACCTGCCAGCTAAGGTATTAAAACAAACTATTTAAGAAGTACAAGTTTTAGGTGGCCACCCCTACACATGAAACCAAAAAAATTAAATAAATCTGGTTTAAATAAAAATCCAAAATTTTTGAAGAAATCATTATTTTTATCAACTCTGGCACAAACGAACTATTTAAACAAGTTACTACACTGGTGAATGCAATGGAGATCTGAGAATAAATACAGACATATATACTTCCCTAACATAGGTGGCGGAACCGGGTGGGCCGCATGGGCCTAGGCCACCCACTTTTATTTCTGGGAGACCTGGCCCCCCACTTTTGAATTGCGATTTTTGCCGAAATAAGTTTAAGTAATACAATTAGTATTGGGTCCATTGTTAAAGTAAATCGTTTAAAGAAAAAAATGTTGCAGAATTTTGTCAATATGATTTGTAATATATATACAATTTGTAGTTTGGCAGGATTTCGTAATGTTTGGAAGAATACACCATGCACTGTCTCTCACCTTGCTATGGCTTGCTTACCGCATTGGTGTTGTTGAACAGTGTTGCCAGATGGTGTAATACAACACAATTTTTACAAAAACGGTGTGATTTTACATGCTTGTGTGCATGGGCATCGGAAGGATCTTTTCCAGGGAGGACACTAGAGGATTTTCCAAAAAGTTTTTCTAGGGGGGCCTAAAGTGGTGAAATTTGTATTTTACTGTTAACACTCGAAACTAAGAAAAGAGCCTTTTTTGCTGAAATTTTTGAATTCCTGCATCCCTTCCGATACCCATGCTCTTGTGTCGAAAAAAGTTCGTGCCACACCATCAAAACTTTTGTGATATCTCAAACATTTTCAACACCATTCTAAATAGTGAAATTTTGCTAAACCTTATACGCAAAATTAAATATTTGACAGATCTATTTCAATTGTGTTTTTGTTTTGCATTGGCAACACTAAACAGTCATATTTATTTCTACATTGGCAACATAATTGGCATCTTTACAGCAGACAACTTGCTAGTTGCTGCATATGCTTTGTCTTGTCTTTGCATTCCGGTGTCAAGCGAAATTTCTGGCTTCACGCCATGTGCGCATGCACAAAGTGATGTTCTACATATAAAATACACTGAGAAAACTGATTAGAGCTCAGGGTCTAGTTAAGTGTGTCGGGTTAAGGTTCATGTTAAGGTTAGAAAAAGAAAAATAATTGAGGTCTACGACCAAGTCCAATATTTTTCAGTGGTTATAGTTATTCCCGCACTGTAGCTTGTTGTGGGTATCTGACATCTAAACACAAAGTTTTAATTTATACAACATACATCCACAAGTAATCGCCAAACTTTTCCTTTTCTCTGACAAGCAATAATAGGTCAGAACTTTTGCAGAGGTCAGGTATTTCGTTTGACACCGGTATCTAATGCAGTTGCAGAATGAGTATTCAGTCATGTTACTTCTGTGNTCAAGATGTGGAAAAGTTGTGATTTTGAATGTGTTTAAGACAGGTATCAGTGCTGTGTCATTTTTACCTGTTTTTTAAGTTGTGTTCTTGGTGTTTTCAACAGCCCAGTGGCGACTCCGGCACATGGGCTCCTCGGGCTTTGCCCGAGTTTTTGATTACAACTTATATCAGAGAACGCGAGTTTGCTTGCTTTGTATGTTTGTGCCACCACCCACGGTCTCACTTCACTAAGTTGTTAACTCGGGCTCTTTTCTTTGGGCCTTGTCACTGTTCATTTATTTTCGTTCCATGTCTGGCCTTTCGCGTTCATGTTGCAGGTGACCTGAATTAAACAATATCGTTCGTAATAGGCGTTCTCACGACTTTGTACGCTCACGCTTTACTTGGGCTCATCCATTAGAGCCTGACCTGCCCCATGCATTTAAATATAGGCTATTTTGAAACATAATTAATACCAAACTGAATGTTTTTTGAAGCAAAGAATTTGTATAGATCAGGGTTGGGAAATATATTTATTATCACGGGCCACATGAATTGTGCATTATCGCGGGCAGACCAAAATCAATTAATTTTATCCTACAATTCTACCATTATCTAACAATGAGGAAGAGTGTGTTCTCTTGACCTACTATCTAAGTAAATGTTTATTATTACAGCGTTTCATTTTAACACGACTTGTACTCTATATTGGGTGACGAAAATTCTGGTCCAGGGCATATCAAATGTTCATGCTGGTCGCATTTGGCCCACGGGCCACATGTTCCCCACCCCTGGTATAGATCATTGGACTTGAAGTGCAATCCAATGGACAGTTCCCATTTTGAGAATAATTTCAAACGAATGACAAATTGTCCAGCAACCCAGGCTAATATGAATGAGCCTAGCAAGCAGAGGACTGACTGGCGTTATCATTGCTCTGTGACATAGGCTACGTTACTCAACAATAGAGAAGCTACCATGAGAACGACTCATTTATCATTACGTAACTAACGTCACAGAGCAACAATAATGCCAGCCAGAATGAAAGCAAATGGAAATTTCAGTTATGCAAAGATCAAACGGTTTTATTCAGTCAGAATAAATCGTATGGACCTGGCTCGCCCCTGTAACAACCTATTTGAATTTTAGGTGGTTTACCAATACGTTTTCATAGTGGTGTAATTTTGCCAAAAATATTGGAATTTAAACCTTTTTATAGTGTATAGGCAATGACGTCATATTTTAATGCTTGTTACGTCACAGTTGCCAATTCAAACCACAAAATTTTTCTATGGAATTTTGACATGCACTTGTGCCCCCCCACTTTGAAAAAGGTTCCACCACCCATGTTCCCTAAATCAGGAAAGATCATGCAAAGTCATTTAAACACACAATCTCTAAGTTAGACCACTTATAAGAAAATCGAAAGTTTCGCTTGGGTTGATCCAACAACATTAGCAGACAAAAAAAATATATATTAACACACTCAGTGAAAACTACTTTTGTCTTCAGCATATCCATGTTGATCTTGTATCGCTGTTCCCTTTGTTCCAATTCCTTAAAAGAAATAGGAAAATTAAAGGCTACTGTATAAACGTTTCAAAGTTCACAACTGTAAGGGCTGTTATTCACAAATGGGAACTTAGGATGTTACTTTCACATTAAAAAGATTCAAAAAATATCATCTATTCCTTGAAGGAGACCCATTTCAGCAACAATACCCACATGCGCACTCAACAACTGAGTTCACTATTTCAAACTTGTGATCATGGCAATGAATAAAAATGAATTATATTTCACAGTTTAGTAACTTTCAAATTTGACAGGCATGTCTTACAAATGAGTAAAACTTATACATCTTAACACATTGGCTGCCGGTCTACGAATATATCGAACTTGGAAATCAGGCAAAAAACAGATATTTCGGTTGATTTACCAACTGCACAGCTCCTCAGCAGATTGCGCAGAGAGCTGTTCAAACCCTCAAAAGACTCAGCAAGTCTTCAAGTCTGCAATGAAAAAAAAATCGGTTTTGGGTTTCGTTTTTTTTTGTGAGTGACATCATAAGTACGTTTTTGGTCATTTTTGGCTGCTGGTACCTGACCTGGGCCCAACCGCTAGGCGGAAATATTTCGCTGAAGTTTTCATTGGAGACTAGGTGACATTCCAAGTCTTTTGAGACCTTGGTCGACTTTCTAGCGTTTCTGGTTCAAAAGTTATGATCTAAAATAAACAAACCTCAGCAAGTCGATCAAAGTATGAAAAGACTCAAGATTTTATCCTATTTTCCAATAAAAACTTGAGCAAAATACTACCAGTTAGTGGTTTGGGCCTACAGCCAGATGAAGTGGGCCAAAAAAGGCTTAAAACAACTCCACATATGATGTCACTCACAAAAAATCTGAAACATTAAACCAAAAATTTTTTTTTCATTGCAAAAGCAAGACTTGCCGAATCGTTTGGGGGTTTGAACAGCTCTCTAGTACAATTGTCGGCAGAGATATTCCTGTGGAAAAACATTAGCAAATATGCAAACTGCTGGGTTCTAGCCTTAAGCTACCAGACAGGAAGCTGTTAATGAAATGCTATATTAGAAAATAAATGAATTACACAGAAAAACAGAAACATGCTGGATGTTTCAAAAATAATTGAGAGGTTTCATTCACCTAAGCTTAAAAACCACAAGCACAACATTTAAACCACACTAAATGTCATAATTATATAATATTCCACAAGCATGAAGGAAACTCACCATGCCATCTTGTAAACAGTTACTATGATGATTTCTGCACACACTGCATTGTGTTGTAAAGAATAACTCATGTATACTTGTGAAGACTATGCTTTCTAACTAGGCTGCAACTGCAAATGTCACCCTTGTCACCAACATTTACTTCATACATTACAGGTTTCATCAGGAGTTATAGAAGTGAGCTTCTAAGGTGAACTCAAAATTATGGCTAACCCAAACAATTCACAATGAAGTTCTTTGCTGCATGCCAAGTTAAAGTATCGATCAGGTTGGAAATATTTTTACTGCTAATAAAAATAATTTGGTGGTGATTTATGGTAACATCATATTTTTTGTTGTAGAAACCATCACGTAAAAATCAGTTCCAAACATTCTTAAAACATTTAATACAGAACCTGTTCCATTAGTTTTCATTGCTATTTTATAAATGACTAAGGTATTTTTAACCCTCTCGAAACATCCATCAATGCAAAAATTTTTCATAGTAACTCAACGCAGCAAGCTCATGATGAATCATCTATCCATGCTTACTACAATACTTCATATCACAGTTTTAACTGCTTCAGATATGGAAAGCATAATACTAATACGCACAAGGACTTAACTATAACACCAAATAATTCTTTATTTAATGCATGCAAAATTATAGATGATAGTAATAAAAGCAGACAGATTGAAAAAGTTGCTGCAACATAAAACTCTCACTCTCTCAAAGTGTCTCACTCTCACTCACTCAAACATTTGCAAAAAGGAAGAACTCCCTGTTGAATATTTGCTAATTGATTCAAACTCTTCACCTGCGCGGAAGCTAGTCACAAGAAAAAAGTAAAGACCTTTTAGTTGCATACTAAATGCTGTTTTTATTCAATTTGTGTTGTGCCTGTTATTATATAATTTGTGTGTATTATCTCAAACATGTGGCCCGTGAGGACATGTTGTGCAGCCCGTGAAGACATTTTGTGCAGTCCACAATACTTTTATGGAATTTTCAAGTAATTAAAAATTTCAGTAACTTACTATTCACCAGTGTTTGAAAATGCTCGGCTAGCAAGTGATTAAGTTCCTTTTAAACAAACATAGAGATGACCAGTAATGATTTTCGCAGAACTCATGATACCTTTCACAGGAAATAAGATGTTTAAATGCTGTTTCTAGAAGTTCAGGTACTGCTTTTGTTGCATCAGCGTTATAATGTGGCTCACACTTTACTTTATAAGCCCTCATGTGGTCCAGAGCAATTTGAGTTTGAGACCTGGTAAGCAAAATTGATAACCTCTGCGAAATATTTTACTACTGGTTTAGGGTTTAGTGCTACCATTTAAGTTTGGGTTAGCATATAGTGTTGAGGTTTAGGGTTACAAAAATTAATAGCCACTTTAAACCTCTACTCTGCAAAGTAACTGACACATAAGAAATAGTAAAATATTTCGCAGAGGTTATCAATTTTGCTTTATATGGGTTTTAATCTTTCCGAGGAGAAAACCAGATATGGTTGTTTAGTCACTGTCTTCACTTATTGCTGAAAACATGGTAAGGTTTTTAAAAGTTACTTCAGAGCAGGGATGGGGAACCAAATTACTATCACTGGCCACATGAATTGTGCATTGTCTCTGACGAGCTGCAAAATCAATTAAAATTTTACCTTTAACTTCAAGGATGAGTGACTTTTCTTGACTTACTATCTAAGCACCTGCTTATCATGGAGCTTCATTTTGATGCAATGTTTTACTCTAACATGGGCAATGAAAACTCTGATGTGGGCCATATCAAATGTACATGTGGGCCACATTTAGCCTGCAGGTTGCAGGTTCTCCACCACTGCTTAATAGTCCTCATAACACTTTGACGTAAGAAAAGATCTTAAGACAAATTTGGGTTTTTCTGTTTCCAGGAATGAAGTTTTAACTAAGTTGTCATCACTTATGAAGAGTAGCAAATTTCTTTAAGCACAAGGAGTACTTGGATCATTTTTTATGAGAACAATGCTTGGCGGAAAAATATATTTTTTCTGTATGCTACTTTCTATATTTAGCATGAAAGACAAAACTTGCAAAACATGTGCGTGTCACCATCAATATCTGTTCTGCCTTACTTAATAATACGAGCTATCACTATAAAGTTGTGGTAGCCATGATTCTGCATCACTCTTAGCCAACAAAAGTGAGGTTTAAATTTATTGAATTATCAACATCACTCCTCAGGATCAAAATTCTCTGCAGAGATCAATAAAAAAGATTCACTGCTCCACCAGCCTCCCTTGTCCAATGCTGCCTCAAACTCAGCCTTACATGTGGTGTGATCACCTTGCCACATTTCCATTTCACTGGCTNAAGACGACCATCAACAGAGTGGGCTACAACCACCAACTTGCAAATGAACAGTTGTGCCATGGAAGGAACTATTTCTGGTAAACCTTGCATATGCAAATGGTTTAAAAATTTAACCAGAGTTGACTATGACATAATTACGAATAATAACATAAATAATTATGGACCACAGGAAGATTTTAGAAACCTCACTTAAAAAATTCCCAAAAATAATTAAACAAACAACAAAAAATGTTTTGGATAATCAGTTCACTTGCATTGAGCTATCTTCATTTGCTATTTTTCATTTTGGGGTATATTCTTGCTTCCCTTTACAAAATTTTGTTTGCACCTGATGTTACGATGCAAATTGTCTTGCTACTGTACTTGTTTGTTGTTCATGAAAACCAGAGAATGGGTTTGATTGAATAGTTTATTAATACAAGCAAAATTTTCAAAGATAACTTTTGCTTAAATGAAATTTGAATAAACCAAAAAATAGACAAATACCGCAAGTGCAACAGAAAATACCTTTGCCTCTTTTTCACAATTTTCGCACCACTGTGCATTGCTAAGAGCTTTATTAACAGATGATGAGCTGTTGCATGGTTTTTCCACCAAATCATCAGTTAATAATGAACCACGCAAGAATTCGTCAACAGTCGCTTCGTTCATTTCCATTGTTCATCTCTGGGCTAGTAGGTATAGCGGCACCAACATTCACATTGAGTTGATCAAGTAAATAAACGGGCATAAAACTTTGCAGGACACTGCAGCAAGCACCCAGTATTACATTATCACATTTTCACCGGTTGCTGAATTAGAATGATATCTTAAACGCATGCGAGATTTGCAGGAACAATAAATATCACTTTATGAAATGGCAAAGATGAGCATGGATTAGGACCGGATCGGACTGCAATTTTTTTGAAAATTGGCGGATCAGCAGGGACGCCGGAACAGTGGTAGAGCAAAAAGTAAAAAAGTTGAGGACAATGGAAACTTGTAAAAAACAAAAAATCGTTACTACTTGTGCCTGTTTTTCCGCAGCAACAACGTTGACCTCAAAAATAATAGCAGAAATTACAGAAACCATTCTGAATTTTATGGGTGCGCAAATAGCTGCAATAAATTTGCTTCAAGTCGATCTTGATATAATGGTAATGGTAACGGTTTATTGTTTCATATGACTCAGCCAATAAGCAGAAGCACCATAAAAGCCATCGCATGCAGTAAACCAACCATTAGCGAAC
>JGI24021J15306_10007687_pt1 | contig 13165 bp, 9 predicted proteins | sample Ectturendosymbi1_FD_15306 | JGI IMG/M metagenome (IMG submission 15306) | reverse complement strand
TCGGCGGAGGAGCTAGGGCGTTGGTAAGGCAACCGAAAACTGCTGTTTTTTAGACCGAAATCGAAGTACGAATATATCGTAGACCAGCTCTCAAAGTGTTAACGACCGCACGAGTCAACATATTGGTGCCCCCTTTTTTGGCCAAAAATTGCCAGTCGCTAGAGCTAGAGAGCTGTTCAAACCCTCTGCGGATTCAGCAAGTCTTGAGTCAAAATAAAAAAAAAAATTTTGTTTTGGGTTTGAGGTTTTCTGGGGGGAACGTCACAAGTAGGGATGTTTTTGCGTTATTTTGGCCTGGCCCTGGGCGCTGTCCCAATTGGCCATTTTTTGGACTCAAAGTTTAGTTGAAAACTAAGTCAAAATCAGCGTCTATAGAGCCTTTGATTAACTTCCTAGCATATCGGGAGTGAAAATTATGGCACATAAACCAAAAATTGACCAAAATTAAGCTCCCTCAAAAGCCACTCTGAGGGGCATTTCTCCCCAGGCAATAACAACTCGCCGTGAGATTGAGGTAGAGAGGTGTTCAAACCCTCTAAAGACTCGTAAAGGTATGTAGTTTGCAATAAAAAAAAACGTTTTACTTTAGGATGTCTGGTTTTTTTAATGCTTATATAATGATAGGATGTTTATGTTATTTTTTGCTGACGTCAGCATTTTTGCCTGACCTCCCTTTAAGGCCCGCAGGAGCCATTTAAATGACATAAAATTTTTTGAGTTTAGCAGTTTTTTGGTTATATTTCGGGACTTTGAAGGGTCCGAATTGGTTTTTAGCGTTCCTGGTTCCAAGATTAGGGCCAAAAAACATTAAAATAAATTAGGGAAATCCCCAAAAGTATTGAAAAAAGCCCCTTACCAATTAGCTGTTTTTTGGCCTAACTTTAGAACCAGAAACGGTAGAAACTCAATCAAGGACATTAAAAACACATATTCTCGCCCAGAATCCAAAAATACTGCGAGCCAAAATATTGGCGCGTGGGATCGGATGATGACGTCATATAATTCAGCAAAAAACATGCCCCTGTCATGATCCCATTGGCCCGAAACCCCCAACCAAATTAAAAAAAAAATTTTTTTAATCTAAACTGCACGACGCCACTAGTCATTGCAGGGTTTGAATAGCTCTCTAGTTTGAATAGCTCTCTATGACTTCTGAAAAGTTTCGAATTAGGTCAAAAACTGGGTTTTTGACCCATAATTTTGGCTACAGGTATGCTAGCAAGTCAATCAAGAGCTCTATAGACGCTGATTTTGACCTAGTTTTCAACAAAACTTTGAGCCAATAGAATGGGTCAATGGGTTGGGGTGACCAAAATTTGAAAACATGCCCTCATTGTGACGTCACCTCCAGAAAACCCCAACCGAAAACGAAAAATGTTTTTTTTTGGATGTCAACTAGAAGACTTGCTGAATCCGTAGAGGGTTTGAATAGCTCTCTAGCTCTAGCAGCTGGCGATTTATGGCCAAAAAGGGCCGGCCAATTGTGGCCGTTAAAGGGTTAAAAGTTCCTGCCAAGTTGTGCAAGTAACAATATTAATCACAGGTGGTTGGCAACAAACTATGAGATGCGAGATTTGAATAGATAGACTCGACAAGGCTAGACTAGTATAGACCAAGCTGAAAGTGATGAATGACGATCTTATGTAATCAATAGGACTGTTACATAACAGTGGTGATAAATTTTCCATAGAAGCAGCTACGCTGGATAACAGGAATGAAAAAGAATGCAATTAGAACAAGACGAAATATCAGCAAGAAACTCGCAAAACAAATGCAATATTGGTCCACGCGTACGAACTATAAGCATAAAGGTTGAAGTGCTTGGACCTATGTTTTCTTTACTTTGCGTTTTTCTAGCTGCCATTTTGCCATAAGCTTTTTGCATAACTGTAATATTTTTTTCGATACCATCACCAAGCCTTAGATGCTTTTATTGGAAATTTATCACAACTGTTATGTAACAATCTCATTGTTCTACGATGGGAGCAGGTGTTTCACGGAACACAGGTGTAGAACATGAGCTTGCTTGCTTTGTGCCACCAACCACTTCACTGTCAATCTTCATATGTTTTCGTTTTATGTCTGGCCTTTTGCGCTCATGTTGCAGGTGACCTGAATCAAAAAGTATTGTTCATAGCAAACGTGCTCTTGACTGTATTCACATTTGGTTTATTTGGACTCGTGCAGTATAGCCCGAGCCTCTGCAATTACAATATTTAAAAGAAATTAACTCTTTTGATTTAATGTATTTGAAGCAATGGTTTTGCATAGAGCATTGTATTTTAATTCCAATCCAGTAGACAGTTCCCATTGAAGAGTAATTTTAAATGAACGTTAAATTGTCCAGGAACTTGGGCTAATGTGAATGAGCTTAGTATGCAGAGGTTTAAGTGGGCTCATCCATTATAGCCTGAGCTGCCCTCTGCAATTAAATATTTTTAAAAATATAAATTATATGTATCAGATTGGATGTTTTTTGAATCAATGGATTTGCATAGAACATTGGATATGGATTTTAATCCAATGGACAGTTCCCATCNAGAATAACTCTAAACAAACAAACAATAAATTGTCCAGTANCTTAAGGGCTAATATGAAGGAGCCCAGTAGGCAGAGTACTAACTACTGTTACCATTGCTCTGTGACATACATTATGCAACAATGGATTCATTGTTACATAACTGACGTCACACGGCAATGCTTAGTGCCAGCCAGAATGAGAGCAGATGGAAATTTCAGTGATGCAAGGCTTGAACGGTTGCATGCAGTCAGTATAATCGTGTGTTTAGCCCCAGTGGCGCTGTTAACCTGGAGCTACTCCTGGTGTACACGCATTCGTGTTTTCTGGAATTAGGCGAACCGCTCTGCGATGCAACAGGTTACCTTCTTGAAATTCTACGTACCATGCTGTTTTCAAATGCAAGACCATCACAAATATTAACACTTTGGCTGCCGGTGTATGAATATATTGTACCTGGAAATCAGGGAAAAACTAAGGATATTTCGGTTGACTTACCAACCGCATAGTTCCTCAGCGTATTGCGCTAGAGAGCTGTTTAGAACCCTCAGAAGACTCGGCAAGTCTTCGAGTCTGCAGTGAAAAAAAATTTTGGGTTCTTGTGAGTGACATCATAAGTAAGGTACATTTTTGGCAATTTTCGCTCATGTTACCTGGCCTACGGCCCAATCGCTAGATGGAAGTATTTCGCTCAAGTAGTTTTCATTGGAAACTGGGTTAAATCCCATTCTTTTAAGCCTTTAATCAACTTTCTAGCATTTCTGGTTCAAAAGTTATGATTTAACATTAGCAAAATAACTAATCACCTAATTAGTAGCTTAATTACTAATTTTGTTGTTTTCATGTCATAACTTTTGAACTCAACCCTAACAAGTCATCCAAAGTATCAAAAGACTCGGATTTTAGCCTGGATTCCAATAACAACTTGAGTGAAGTACCATCATCTAGCGGTTTGGGCCTAGGGCCAGATGAAGTGGGCCAAAAAGGCTTAAAACTACTCCACTTATGATGTCACTCGCAAAAGATCCAAAACCCAAAACCAAAAAATTTTTTCATTGCAGACTCGAAGATTTGCCAAGTCTTTTGAGGGTTTGAACAGCTCTCTAGTGCTTACGGTGCCGGAGTTATTCTTGCACAAAGACACGTGCAAACTGCTGGTTTTAGGCTGAAAACATGCTGGAAGCCAAGGTGTTAAAGGGACCTGCCATGCTGACTAAACAATCCCCCTAATTGCTCCCCTGCATGTGTGTTTTTTTTTCAAATTTTGTTGTTGGGAAATGTTTAAATATGTAGTCTAGATGGATATTAAGTAACATTAGGTCTTGGAGTGAAAATCCAAACTCTGTGGTTCAGAGGCTGTTTGAAAGCATGATACTTTTGAGTTGGTCCCTCTAAGCGGGACCAGGTCCACTGGACTAAGACTGCGTATTGTGTGATTGAAGTGCTTTGATATGCTGACAAATGCTAAGAAGTCATGAAATAATGTTTTAGAAATGTTTCTGGAAGTATATTTAGGCATGTTGATGAAGTTCAATTGCTTAACACTTTCGTGTCCGGCTTTGAGAATTTTATGCCAAAACAGCCGGATCGCATGTGGCTTTGCGCGAATGTAACTCTGACACCGAAAGCGGCAGAAAGCTGTTCAAAGGCTCAAACGTCTCGGCAAGTCTTGTAGTTTGCAATGAAAAAAAATTGTTTGGTTGGGGAGTGCGGATCCTTTGTGAGTGATGTCAAAAGTGGAGGACTTTTTGGCCACCTTGGCCCACTTTACCTTGCCCCTGGCCCAAACCGTTAGATGGTAGTATTTCGCTGAAGTTTTTATTGGAAACTAAGCTAAAATCCGAGTTTTTTGATACTTGGATGACTTGCTGGGGTTTCGGGTTCAAAAGTTATGATCCTAAGTAAACAAAATATTTGATTAATCCCATAATTAGACAATTAATAAATTTGTTTATTTTAGTTCATAATGTTTTGAACCAGAAATGCTAGAATGTCGATCAAAGGCTCAAGACTCTGACTCAAGCCTAGTTTCCTATGAAAACTTCAGCGAAATACTTTGGTCTAGTGGTTGGGTCCTAGGGCAGGTAACATGTACCAAAATNGCCAAAAAAGTACTTCACTGATGACGTCACTCACAAAAATCCACAACTCTCAACCGTATTTTTTTTTTCATTGCAGACTAGAAGACTTGCTGAATNNTTTGAGGGTTTGAACAGCTCTCTAGCGCAATTGGCAGAGGAGCTATGGCGTTGGTAAGGCAACTGAAAACTGCTGGTTTTAGGCCGATTTCAAAGTACGACTACATCGTACACCACCTCTCAATGTGTTAATGCCAGAGTTACATGCTTTTATTGTCTTAAAAAGTGAAATTTTTGCAAAAAAGTGATCTGGTTGACTCAGGCTTGTTTCAGAATATGGTATATATATATTTAGCCTGAAATGTTTTGGAAATGATTTGATATGTTGGCAGTTAATTAGTATAAAGGCAACAAAACGTTTGCCAGGTTTATTGTTTTAGCTTAAAGCTGGAAAATTCCTAGCAGTATCTGCTTCTAAACAGCACAGGTAAGGTGTTTTAGGGACCCGATTCAGGTCCTTAGAATCGAAAATCAGGTCTCTAGAATCAGAAAAAATTATCATCGGGTCCCGAGAATCATAGAAAATCAGGTCCCTAGAATCAGAGAAATTTGGTCCCTACAGGTCCATACTGGGTACCTAACATTTTCCTCAACACCTTGAGAGCCGGTCTACAAATATATTGTACGTGGATTTCAGTCTAAAACCAGCAGTTTTTGGTTGCCTTACCAATGCCATAGCTCCTCTGCCCATTGCTAGAGAGCTGTTCAAACCCTCAAAAGATTTGGAAAGTCTTCTAGTCTGCACTTGAAAAAAATGTTTTTGGTTGGTTGTCGCAGATTTTTTTGTGAGTGACGTCATAAGTGAAGTAGTTTTTGGGCCATTTTGGCTCATGTTACCTGGCCTAGGGCCCAACTGTTAGGCCAAAGTATTTCGCTGAAGTTTACATAGGAAACTAGGCTCAAGTCAGTCTTTTGAGCCTTTGATCGACTTTCTAGCGTTTCTGGTTCAAATGTTATGGTCTAAAATAACAAATTAATTAATTCTCTAATTAGCTAATTAGTCAAATATTTTTATTACTTTAGGTCAAAAACTCAGATTGTAGCCTAGTTTCCAATAAAAACTTCAGTGAAATACTACCATCTAACTAACAGCCTGAGCCCAGGGCAATGTGAAGTGGCCCAAAAGTCCTCCACTTATGACGTCACTGACAAAAAATCTGCACTCCCCAAGCAAAAAATTGTTTTTCGAGTGCAGACTAGAAGACTTGCCGTGTCTTTTGAGGGTTTGAACAGCTCTCTACCACTTTTGGCGCCAGAGTTACGCATGTGCAAAGCCACGTGTGATCCGGTTGTTCTGCACGAACATCCCCGAAAGCGGCCAGATGCCAAAGTCAAAAAAAAAACTGACAGAAAGCATTTGGATTTCTGGCCAAAACCGTGCAGCAATAGTCGATATTGTGACAGGAAAACTACCCAGTAACAAAAGTTTTAAATGAACTTCCTGATTTATATTTGTCATATGTACTACCTAATTGCATGAATAAGCCTACCCACTAATCCAGATTGTGTGAGCTTAACACCTGTGCTCCTGGCACAGTTCGCATGAGCATTGGTTTCTAGTGTCTCTTAGCAACTCAATAACTCGCCAGGCAATTGTGCTGTAGAGCTGTTGAAATGCTCAAAGGACCTGTGAATTTTCTAGTTCGCAATAAAAAACATTTTGGTTTTGGATTTTGGGGTTTTTATGGGTGATGCCATAAGTGGGGTAGGTTTTTGGCCATTTTGGCTCAGGGCTCCAACCGCTAGATGGAATTTTTTGACTCAAGTTGTTATTAGAAACTATGCTAAAATCCAAGTATTTTAAGCCTTTGATTGGCTTTCTAACGTTTCTGGTTCAGAAGCTGTGGCCTAAAAATATCAAAATAATTATTTAATGCCCTATTGGGATAATTATTTTGTTGTTGTTAGGCCATAACTTTTGGACCAGAAATGCTCGACAGCCAATCAAAATGTTAAAAAACTCTGATTCTGGCCCAGTTTCAAATATAAACTCGAGTCAAAAAATTCCGTCTAGTGGTTGGGGCCCAGGGCCAGGTAACCTGAGCCCAAATGGCCAAAAACCTACCCCACTTATGACATTACCCACAAAGAAACCCAAATTAAAAAAATTTTTTACTGCAAACTAGAAGACTTGCCACATATTTTGAAAGTTTGAACAGCTCTCAAGGACAATCAACTGGTGAGTTATGGAGTTGCAAAGTAGTGCAAAAATAGCCCCTTATGGGATCTCAAAGTACGAGCATCTCGTACACCGCCACTGAACGTGTTAATGTGTTCGGACCTGAAAGCTTTTCATATTTTTTTAAACCACATTTTGCATTTCATTTCAGCATCTCTATTTTCCATGTAGGCCAGCATAAGTGTGAGTTGTTGCTTTATGAAACTAAGAAGCATAAATTTAGTAGTAGCTTTTCAATTTGTCCCCTGAAAACTTCAGCCAAACTTACCTGCCCAATTCACTGACTTCAGTATGTCAAATGTATCTCAAAATGTTCAAGCTGTTTTAGACCAAGTCTACAGGCTTTATTTCAATCCTGATGTTTCATTGAAAGAGAAGGCTTCAAAATGGTTGGAAGAGTTTCAGAGCTCTGTAAGTGAAATGTGTTGTATTATGATCAGATATACATTTTGCCTAATTAGTTCACTTAGTGTAATTTAGTGTATATTATGCAGCAGCATATTTGAACAGAGTGGTAATGAATGAGAATTCTGGTCAAAAATCAAGATTTATTTATAATTATGTTCTGTTTCAATCTAGAAATAAGTTAATTCCAGCAGACATTGTTGTTGCTTTTAACAATACTACTTCATAGTTTTTTTGAAATCCAGATGAGTTTTGGTATTCGTTGTGTTGTGCTTGCTCCTTTTTCTATGTTACCATGCAAATTTAGATAGTAGGAAATAAATGTTAGAGTAAAGAAAGCAACAAACACATAAAACGAAAAACATTGATTGCAGGATGAAAAAATTGCTAAATATCTAAAACAGAGAAATATCTAAAACAGAGAGTCCTTGTTGCCTATGGTGGGAACAAAAATGTAGCAGTGATTGGTAAGAAACATCAAAGATTTTTCATCCCAGTATTACATATCTAATCAGCAGTCTAATGCCCATGAGCAAAGCAAAATTATCCTTTATGTCCAGACCAGATTACTGTGGCAAGTACAAGCCTGAGATTTTCTGAAAACATTTTTGTGTTGCATTGGAGATTTACACACCCATGCTGTTACGATTGAAGACAAATTGACACGGTTTCTTTACCTTGGTAAATAAAGTATATATGAAGTGCTTGACGAATGTAGAGAATAAAGATACCAGGTTCCCACGCAGTATTGAAAGTTTTGAAAAAGTTTTGAATTTCAAAATTGGTTTTCAAGACCTTGAAAAAGTATTGAATTTGGCCAAAATGTACATGAAGTATTGAATTTGTATGAAAATTCTAATGGAAAAATCAGAAGTGTCTGAGCAGAATGGTCCCTGACTACACTGATAAGTTCATATTAATTGTTATCTAAAATCTGTATTGAGTGAACTTGTAAGCATTCAGGAGTAACAAACAGATCTTAAGTGTACCAAATGATGAATTATTGGGTTTTACAGTTTTAAATCTGCTGTGTAGCATCAACATTCACTCAATTTTGCCATCTTTTCGATTTGAATAACTTGTGGCTTCATGATCCATTGTACAAAGATTGGATTGTAAGTGACGCTGCTAACAGCAGCATTGTGCTATGCAAAATATACATATATGTAATTCTTCAAAGAACATCACATTGAAAAAAATGAAAGTGCTTTACCAGCTACACTTTACCAGCTACACCAAGCTGGATATGATCATGAATATGATGCATCTTAATCAGTTTGATAATCTTCTGATCCTAACCCCAACATTTCCAGATTTTCAGTTTTTTTCAAGAGGAAGTTAGTATTTGAGTTAGGTTTATTGGCGCAAACATTGGACAATTGCATGCAATAATTTGAAGCGCTAGGATACTGACAAAAACCTGTTAAGCAGATTGTCCCATCAGGCACCCCGCAGCTGCTTCATAGTTTTATATTATGGTTTAACACGTTCCATTCTGTGGTACGAGTAAAGTCGTACTTTTTGCCAACGCTTGCCTACCGGTGTACGACTAAACTCGTACTTTCAATCCCATCCCAGCAGTTGCCTCCCAGAGCGCGAACTCCTTGCACAGTAGGGTGTCAGAGATTGCCTCCAGCGAATGCGAACTCGCGTTTGGCAGAGCGGGATGCCAGAGGTAGCTCAAAAGCACACCTCAAATCACAAACATAACTTTCATCATTGGTATTCATAGCCAAAGTGGCCAATAAAAGTAATCTTGGTCAAAATGGTCCATGAAAAACAAAAACTATTGCTGTTGGTAACCTTGGCCAAAGATGACCAAGAACAACCAAAACTTTCACTGTTGGTATCCTTGGACAAATATAACCAAGAAAAAACAAAAACTTTCACAATTGGTATCCTTGGCCAAAAAGGCTCATAAATCAAAAACTTTCACCGTTGGTATCCTTGGCCAAATATGACCAAGAAAAAACAACAACTTTCACCATTGGTATCCTTGGCCAAAAAGGCTCAAAAAACAAAAGCTTTCACTGTTGGCATCCTTGACCAAAAATGACAACAAAAAAAAACTTTCACCATTAGTATCCTTTGCCGAAAAGGCTCATAAATCAAAAACTTTCACTGTGGGTAACCTTGGTCAAATATGGCCAAGAAAAACAAAAACTTTCACCTTTGGTAACCTTGGCCAAAAATGACCAAGAAAAAACAAAAACTTTCAGTATTGGTATCCTTGGCCAAAAAGGCTAAAAAAACAAAAGTTTTCACCGTTGGTATCCTTGACCAAAAATGGCAAAAAACAACCAAAAACTTTCACCGTTGGTATCCTTGGCCGAAAAGGCTCAAAAAACAAAAAATTTCACCGTTGGTAACCTTGGTCAAATATGGCCAAGAAAAACAAAAACTTTCGCCTTTGGGAACCTTGGCCAAAAATAGCCAAGGTTATTTTTCAAAAACGGGTGAAATTTTCATGGGGTCAGTGTTCGTGTGACATACCAACAGCATTCCAGGGTAACTTTTCAAGCAGTGAACATTGCATGAATGTTTTTGTTTGCTTCAACTTGTTGCTTGTGTGCGCAAGAAATTTGGCAACGGAAAAATGAAAAAAAAACATCTTGCGAAAAGGCAGCTCCACTGAGGACATTGGTATTATTACTCTTGCAAGAGGCCCTTCAGGGACTGCAGAAGCTGATATAGTGACGTTGCTACACGATTTTTTTGATAACTCGCAAACTGCTGAAGTTAGATTCACCAGTAAGGTATTGCGAGAAACGTTTTTTCACTGCGCATATTTTGAGATATTGGCAACACCTTTGTGGCGTCACTGGCAAACTCAAAGTGGGGAAAAACTGAAAAGCTGAGTAAACTATAGCAGTGGGTATGTTCAAAAACCTGTAGAAAAATCTACAAACACGTTAGAAAAATTCATTCGGCACAGAAGTGTCGGCAGGACCCAAAGTGTGTAAAAATATTTATAAAAGAATTGTGCAAATTTTTTGGCAAGTACAAAAACAAATTTGTTGATTTTTTAAGGAGGTTTTCGTCATTTTTCACATGTAAAATATCCTATCTGCGGTTCCAAACACAAAAAAATCTGAAAGTTGCAGTACATTTTCACATCTGCGTCCTACAACATACCAAATTTGAAAGTTATACCAATAATCCAAAAAGTTTCTGACAAGTAGCTAAAAATTGAAGAAAAGTTGACAAAAAGTTCAATAAAGCATTTTGAAAAGTTTTAACTTTTTGTTATTGGTTGTATTTTTGTGTTTTTTTTCAATGCTGCACTCTGAAATTCAGTATCGGCAGCAATTTTGGCGTAAAATCTAAAAAATCGCTTTTTTCAAATTGTCTTTTTTGTCCCAATTTGCTTTTTTTGCTGCAACATTGTTTTTCCCCAAACCTGAACCAATGGTAAGTGACTTGCTATAGTCCTTGAAAGTACCTGAGGCCATGTATAGTCCTTGCAAAAAAGCTAAAACGTTGGCGTGAATTTTTTTTTTAAATCATCAAAAACTTTCCCAAAAAGGCAAGAAACAAAGCAAAAAAACAGATTTTCCCAGAAATTTCAAATGCAAACAAACTTTCTGTTAGCCCCATCTGAAAGATCTCACAAAAACCTTTCTTGCAATGTTTTACTTGTTGACGTACCTTTAGTGGTTCGCGAGTTATTGCTGAAAAAACGCCGAGCAAGACGATAAATCGGTTTTTGCGGTCCCTAAAGGGTTTTAAAACTTTTCAAGCTATGAACATTGCACCAATGTCTTCGTTTTTTCAACTTTTGCAGTAATTACAGCATCAGCCAAGGCATTGTTGGGTTTATATCTTTCCAAGCAATAAAGATTGTGCCAATGTTTGTAATTTTTCAAATTGTTGCTTGTTTGCGCACAAAATTTGGCAACGTTGAAGCGGTTGATAAGGCAACATATTCAAAAGAAAAAATACCTCGCGAAATGGCACCGACATCCTGAACATTGGTAGGTTTGAATTCTGAAAGGAACAAAAACGCAGTAAATACAGCATAAACCAAGGNGTTGATGGGTTGGAAACTTTCAAANCAAAGAACAATGCACCCATTGCTTTTAGGTTTTCAACTTGTTGATTGTTTGCAAATGAAATCTGGCAAAGTTGATGCGGTTGGTAGGCCACAAATTGAAGAAAAAAGCTCACGAAAATGCAGCTCCACTGAGACCGTTGTTAGGTTTGGCTTTTGCATCTATCATGAATCGCAATGAATATAGCGTAATTGAAAAGAATGTTATATTTAAAACTTTTCATGAATATTTGAAGCACTGTGGATTGCATGAGGGAAGGGTATAGGCAAGCCGACGTTTTGATCTGCGACAAGTGCTAGACCGACTCTTGTGTTTATGCGTGCCTCAAACGACAGTAGTGCAAATTTTTGCACTTTGGCGACTTTTCAAAGGAGTCTTGGGAATGTGCAAAAATTTTGAGGACAATTGCTGAAAAACATGTCGGTAGGGAATATTTGGCAAACCAATTCAACTACCGGAATGGAACATGTTAAAGACCGAATTATTGGGTAGTTGATCAGGTTACGTTTTCAAAGGTGCTGTGGTCTGCTGGATGATCAACACAGTTCCTCAGGTGTCTTAGGTCGCAACCGCTATCTATCATGGTTTGCTCAGTTCCGCAAGGAGTTAAACATGACAGAGAAGGTGTAAACCCAGCTAAAATGGAACTCTGTCTGGGTTTCCATAACCCTTTCACATCCAAGCAGACAATTATTTGCATTTAGAAGTCACTTATTTCAGACATCTGCGTAGTGACAACAACTTCTGTAAATTCTGGCCTGTTGTGAAGCTCTTGCTGCTATGTGGACAAGCAACTGTTGAAATGAGGTTTCTNTATGAACAAAAATGTGTATGATGTAAATTTATGTGGTATACATCCAATAGCAAGGTGGTTGGTGAAGGACTACATTACTAATTTGGGAGGATTAAAAATGTCACGATTGGGAAGGAACTTGTACAAGCTGCATGTGTAGCAAGAAGTCAATTCTTTGCACATCTGGGTGAAAACAAGAATGTTGAGGAAAAAGTCAGGAAGTCAAAGAGGAAATTTTAGAAATCAAACTAAAAAAGCAGAGAATGCACGAGAATGTGAAAGCTCTTCACAAAGCAGCCAATGAACTGACAAAAAACAGAAGATTTAAGTAAGTTATCACTACTTACACAGTCAAATAGTTTCTGAAAAGCAGCACGCATCAAAAAAAAAGCTCTTGCTCATCTAGATAAACAGCTTAAAGAAATGTTACATCTTTTAGGTAGTGTTGAGTAGATACATTCAGCAGTGGTCGATGGTATGAATTGTGTAGATCAGGGTCTCAAACTCAAATTGCTCCGAGGGCCAGATAAAGACTGATCAGGTAACCAGAGGGCTGCATTATGACTACCCGGGGGCCGCATTATTATGCTGACGCAACAATGGCAGTACATGAACCTTACTAGAAACTGTTTTTACATCTTATTTCCTGTGAAAGGTGTGGTGAATTATAGGCAAATCATTTCTAGCCCTCTTTACGTTCGTTTGAAAGGAACTTGTTCACTCGATGGCCAAGCACTTTTGAAAACCGATAGATAAACTAAATAACTTATAAATTAATTAAATTTGAAAACTCCTGAAAAGCATCGCGGGCCGCATGTTTGAGACCCCTGGTGGAGATGCAGTTTGCTACAATGTTCTGTTGCCTTTGCGTTGAGTTTCATTCAAGTTTTTTGGTAGCCCTTGTTCATGTGCAGACAAAGCAAACCAACTTAATTGCATAGGTTCATTTAGATAGATGGACTAAGTCTTCAGTCACTGATTCTTCAAATCTTGTTCTTTGCAGATTACCATAGTTTTGTTGAAGGCAAAGCAATTCATTATAATTATGCAGTGTTATGCAATGCGTAATTTGCGTTCCAT
>JGI24021J15306_10007686_pt1 | contig 13165 bp, 10 predicted proteins | sample Ectturendosymbi1_FD_15306 | JGI IMG/M metagenome (IMG submission 15306) | reverse complement strand
AAGGACACTTGCTCGGTTTCCATTCCAAGTTGCATCCGCAACGCTGACGCAGGATTTCACGACGCAGTATTTCATAAGTTTTGACCCGACATCTTGAAAGATCGCGGTGAAAAGCAGTNAACCGTGACNTGTCTTTGCACTTCATCGAACCGACGCGCTTNAGAGCCCCGGTCATCTGATGAAATCACGACACTGTTCAACTCCACTTGCCTTCGCAACGTACAGAAGCACTTGCACTGACGGGCACGGCAAATGAAAACGCGTGTGCCTTGTTTGCGTTGCCTGTAATCTCTGCTCCATTCTCTTGACGGCCTTAAATCCAAGCCTGCAGCGAATGAATTGCACTCACTTGTGCTTGTCATATGTGCGGTGGTGCATGCGAAGGAACGGCGCGCATTTGACGAAGTCGTTTCCGTCCAGCCATTCTTGACACTTCCGTTAGAATCACTCTTGCTTCCTTGTCACGAAGCGGATAGACTTCGTGTCAGCGTAGTTTTTTGTCTCGTGGGTTCACGAACTGAATCGAGACCCAATAGGCACTTGCGAAAAACACGCCCGTCAAATCGGCTCGAGCCAGTGCTTCAATTTCCGGTGATGGACCATTAGCATCGGCACCAACATCACAAGTGAATTCAGTCAAAGAATATTTTCACTGTTAGTTTCGTCGATGAGTTATGTACGTGGGTTTGTGATCGCAGTTCTGAGTTTCGCCGCCGATTCCACGAACGCTTTTCCAATCGTCTGGCACGAGAACAAACTGCCAAAATGTGTTATCGCTGAAACTTTCCATTTCTTTGTTTCAGATTCTAAACTTACGTTGCGTTTCTGTATATTAGGTCAGTTTGATCAAATGATCGAATATCCCAAAAGTTCTTCGCCCCAGTCTGTTAATTCACCAAACAAACAAACAAGCATGGCAACGAGCCACGGGCCGACAAAAATCTATTCTTTCAACGTATTGAAAGCAATTCGTCATGTAGGAATATTACCACGGATAATAACGACCTTGTTTGACCCAACAACGGATGTTTCTCGAACCCGAACACCGTCTCTCTTACGAGGCGCTTCCAACATTGAACCTATCACGCATCTCCCGCTTGCGTCGGCGATACATCCTTGTTTATTCGTTGAGGGGGGGCAAGAACAACAGTTGGGCGTGACGCAGCAAAGCTGGTAAAGCGAGTGCTGATAATCGGTGATCGGCGTTGCTGGCGTTTAGTACCCAGAGATCAGGGCCGGCCCCAGCAGGTGCGGGGCCCAATGCAAGACCTAGGCGTGGGGCCCCTCTGAGCAGCAATTTTATGACGTCATCGTGTTCATTCAGCCGTGCTATACGACCATGGTAGAACGCACATATAACGTCTTAGAATTAGAATTAAGAATGCTTGCTAACGTTCGATAATAGAGGAAATTCATCGCTGGTTCTAACGAGAGCGTTGTTTGTTAACAATGAGATTTATAAGCCATTAGTACTGAATTCTCGGGCGCAAGGGATATCTGGAAAAAATGAACAATCTACCTAAACACCATGACGCAGGGCCGCAGAGGTGCGGGGCCTCCAGAGGCCCGGGCCCAATGCGGTCGCATCGGCTTAAGGCCGGCCCTGCCAGAGATCGTGCAGATAAAATGCGCTGCGCGATCAAAAATAAACATATAGTGTTGTACGACCGAGCACTTTAACTTCCCCCCACAACAATAGAAGTGTGACGCACGGGAAAATCCATGGGACGATTGGGGCGATCGCCCCCCCACTAAAACCAACGAAAGTGGCTTTATTCACCATAATTTTGCACAATTCGGAAAACAGCATTGGCGATATAAGACCGTTTTGCTGTCCATTGTTTTGTCACAGCAGTGTTGTGAAGTATACCTCGTTTCTCTTAAAAGTGGCGAAGCCGTAATGAGACGTGACTACCGAATATTACTGAAATCGCCCCCCTAACATTACTGGCTGTATCCTCCCCTGGTATGACGTGTTAGTCGATTCCAAAGCTTGGCTGTGCACAGCGGGCATAGTGTGCAAGTGTAAATAAAAACAGTCAGGGTGCGAACGGCGCAACGTTCCATGTGTCAGGGCAACAACCTACTGTTTGTTTCTGTCAAAAAAATGAACTTCTACATGTGCGCGACTGATTTTGCCATTGCTTTACTGCCAAGCAAAGTCAAAGGCCGCTGCCCTTTATCATGAACCTCAAAATTTATTCCTTAGATTCTTCGCTCACCCACACCCTATAACAGACCACCCGTTGCACGGGGCTCAAAATGCCCTTCAAAATACGCCGTATTGTGGCTTGTCCCACTCCGCAATTCTTGACGTGCTATTGGTTGAGGATCCTACGCTTCAACAGTCATCGTATGATAATTAGAGGGGGGAAATTTAACCGTTTATTGCAGATGCACGGTGGAGCTGCGTGCGCCTACCAATCTCACAAACCCTCCACAGTACACAAACGCTTCTTTCACGATCTGCCCCATTAACTACCGTTGCCCGTGCTATGTACACAGGCAGGGCCAGGTGCACACGCGTGTAGGCAGTCGACAGCGCGTCTGCGGCATTTTGCCGACCGGTTGTGATTACCATCGTGTTTTGAGTGCTTGCCGGGGGGACTTTCTTGTTGCTGCTGTTGTCATTTATCATATGTTGGAGGCAATGCCATCATCATCCTTTGCGCGCCGAGAACTCACAAGTTATTACATATCTGTAACTTATGGTCACGCTTACGATTTGTTGAATGATACAACGAGGGGCAGAACAATGGGTGACTAATGGCAATTTTTCGTGCTATCGCGAATGCAAATGCTTGCGTTGGTTAAAACGATGTTTTCCTGACCAGAACCTAAAACTTGTCAAGTAATTCAGCGAAGGCTCAACTGCGACTCCACGGAAACACTATGTCATTTGCATTGGTCATGCTCATATCCTGTTTCTTTGGTTACTTCACAATTGCGATTTTGGCCGTGGACTGGTGGCGGAGACGTATTGTGGATCTTTACGTCATGGCTTTTGCCTTCCGAAACTTGTTTGACCTTTGTTGCCTGACCTTTAGTGCTTGACCTTTAGTGTGCGGCGCCTGTTCCTGTCAGTGTTTGGGCTTTAAACTGAGACTTCGATAATCTCAGAGCAGTACTTTAACATTAAAGGAATATTTTGGGATAGGACATAGAAGCAAGCTTTATTTTGCGTTGCTGGTTTTTCGATTTCTTTGTTAGGAAGTAACATGGTCGCACTTCGGATAAATTCACAGCTGAGCGGCGAAGCACCTTCTGCGCCTTTTTTCATATTAAGATCTTTTGAAAACTAACTCGGTGGTCTGGGATTTCGGCAAGGTGTAGGAGGAGGGTGGAAACACAAATCAACTTTGGGTTGGACAGCAATAACAACAACCTTGTCCGAGCCCTCAAACGTTCGACCGTTTGAAATGTTTGTCGAAGACGAGGCGCTTAGACATTAGAGGCATATCCCGCAGAAACTGCTGTAAACTACACAGCGATTGGTTAATGTGTTCACTGTTAACAGTTTTGACTCGAAATTCATTGCTGGTCATTAGTTCCAAAATTGTTGAAGGAACTCAAGACAGTGTGCACAAATAACCTACTTCTCAATACGGCGTATTGTGATTCCCAACCAGGGTGCCAGACATCATTCCAGGGGGTGCGAGAAAAGTCCGTCTTAATGACAGGAAATTTATCTGTTTGTTACTCCGGCTTTTTTTTGTTTTCTCTTGTAAATCTAGAAATCGCTTGAATGCACAGGCAGACATGCGCGTTGCTACAGGCAGACATGCGCGTTGCTACAGGCAGACATGCGTGTTGCTATCAGCGACGTAGTTCCACATTTTGAAAAACTCATAAGCGCAACAAACAGGAACAGAAGAGACATTGAACTGAAATACGTTAACCAACCTTTCGAAGTCAGCCTTTTGATTACATGCATTATTTTTTACGTGTATTTCAAGCAAGTGGTTGTTTTTTGCAGAGTTCATTAAAATGTCATCTGTATCATCCTTTTCTTGTCCATATATTCGGTTTGCTTTACATATTAAAATTTTTAAATTCCTTTCTGAACGTTTGAAAGTTAGTTCTGGGTGATAAATTGTAGGAGGTGCAAGGTCAGTGCAAAAATTTTTTAGGTGTGCAGAAGTAGACAAGGTTGGGGACCCCTGCAACACGCCATCAAGTTAGCGTTTATATTGTTGCGATGTGGTCCATATGGAAAGGCTTTGAAACACGTAGACTGTATCCACAGACTCACAAAACCTGGCGCTGGCCAGCCATTTTGGTCTGCTCTTTTTTCCTAGAAGTTGAAAGCGATAGTCAAACAACATCACTTTATATTCACCAACCTTGTGGTTAATGCTTGACAGTGGAGTTGCATCGGTGTTAAAAAGCGTAGGCAGATGAAGGTCTTCTGACTGTACTTATATCGCCTAAACTCGCGTGACAAAAAGTTTATTCGGGAAACTGCTGATGGCATTTACGTTTTTAGCTTTCCATATAGAATTTTTTGCATCTTGAAAGACAGGCAAATCGATTTTTTTGGCAAAAGCAAGTTAAACTTCGTGTGTGGTATTTCCTGAGTTTTTAACCTTTGACCCAGCTGGTGACTGACCCTTGACTCGGCATCGCCGCGCAGGCTTGAAATGCGTTCAGTCGGCAATTATCTTTTGACATTGGTGCAACAAAGTCATATGCTGCTGGCTGTTGGATGTAGAAGACGTTTTACGTCCCAGCTTAACGGTGATGTGACAAGCTATTGACTAATTGGTCATATCCCGCGTGTGACAAACATTAGCCTCGAAGGTGCAGCGCTGTAATCGCGCCTGCTTGTTTGCTTCTTTCCTCCTTTGTTTAAGTAACTAGTCTCCGCGAAGTTGCCGCAGTCAAATCTCAGCGAGCACAGTTTTCAATAGCAAATCTATTTCTCCTAACTCTGCGCATCTTCAGCCCTGGAATCATATTCAAGGAGATGCTATTTGAAAGCATTCAAGAAAGCAGAGCCTGGTTGGTCTATTCACCGAAACCTCGCAGCCTCGCCATTGTTGCGTCATCATCACTTTTAATGTATCGTTCAATTGTGCCGTGTCTATCCATTGTTGCGTCATTATGACTTTCAATGTATCGTCCAATTGTGACATGTCTTTCCAGCTCAATCAAGCGACACAGCTGGAGCGGCAGAGATGGACCCGTCACTGCTCAGCGCCATCTCGTCCTCAATGCCTCAGATCCACAGCCGGAAGTACAGGGAGTGAGTCGTTATTTGCTTTTACGGGTGTGTTGGCCCAGCCTCCTCGTTGAAAAAGAATGCCGCCGTTGTCCGCGAGGTTGTGAGACNCAATGCCTCTTGTGACGCAACGATGTACCGGGTTGTTTGTTTGCTTTTTTAATACGTGGTCCCGATTTTCGTTAACTCGGCCGAGGGTGCGTAAAGTGCGTTCGTGAAAGTTTGCGAGGCCGCCTAAGTTTTTTTATCCGAAATCTTATTGAAATGCTGTACATTCGCGACCAAGCAAGTTCGCAAAACCTTTCGAAGCACGACGAAAATACGGAACAAGCCCTTCGGCATCCTTAACGCTTTTCACTGGCGCTTGCTGATGTGGTTCACCAGCTCGGGCGTCAGGCATGTTTAAGAAAGTATTTGTCGCGACGTTCTTGCACGCTCCATTGCTTCGCTTGTTTGACGTCACAGATGCCCTTTTTCAAACACGAGAACATCAAGTTCAGGTTTTCGGCAAGCAATTGATCAGGGTCTTCGCATTGTGACGTCGGTCGAGACGTAACAATACCCAAGGTCAGAATGCGTTGCTTCTCAATTCCACGCGTCTAAAAAAGGAAGCGTTGCTTCGGTTCGCTGGGCCTGCAAGCGACTTTGTTGACGGTTGCCTGATCGTGAGGTGGTACGTCAAAAGACTTGTCCGCTTAGCGCCAGTGCATGAAGGGCAAGAATGCCTGGCGTTCTGCCAGGAAAAGGTGTCAGTCAGCGCGCGGAACAGTCGCCAGTCGATATTTTGATAAAGCTAATCGGCACCGATCAGTGGATATCCTGGCACACCGTCATTATCGCCTCTTTCACAGTCCGGAAGCAACACGGTGTTTGGCAGAAAGGGCGAACAAAAAACTTGCGACATGGTGTATGGACATTTTTGTTTGAATCAGCACAGTCCCGTCGCCACGGGAGGCTTTGGTGGGCTCAGCTCCCCAGACAAAACTCCGAGCACACCCGAAATGGAAACATGAAACACTATAAATCAACGGAGTTTGTCAATTTTTGCAATGTCAAGCCCCCCTGCACAAACGAAAACCCCCTATTGAAGACGGTTCTGAAACAGCAGTGTGTCTATTTTCGTAGTTCTGGCTTTCTGACGCCGCCGCACATTTGCCTGCAGCCTTCCAACAAAAATAAAGCGGGAGACGTATCTTTTGCGGAAACGTCACGTGCTTCTCACGTGACCGGTTGAACTGTCCAATCCGCTATTGCTCGGGTTTGCGCGTCATAATGTGAACGCGACTGTTCAAAATAGCAGCACGGGAAACAATTCCAATGACGGGTTTGGCCACAATGCGGCCATCAGTCAACGTATTAGCGTCGCGAAGCAGGTTGTTCACATTTTGCCAATGTTTCGTCGATCGGTGCAGTTCAGAGAGGAAGTGGTTCCAGCCACCTTGTCACTTCACGCATACACACAGCACTGAAGCACCAGCATTGTATCATCCCATACCACCTCCCCCTAGCGAAGAGATTGCACGAAAAGTCGAATATTGTATTGTTTTTCTCGCGTGACTTTGCTTTGTATTCTGTTTTTATTTGGTGGAAAGTACTTCTTAAGTGCAGACCAAAATGGCTGACCAAAATAGCGCCTCGTTGCCTCAAAGTGGCTTGCTGAACGTTTGAGTTGTTTCAATACCTTGCTCAGCTGTCGCTCGTCGCCGTGGCGCATTAATTAATTTTGCGCCAAAGTTCTGATCTTACTCCCACGCGTCCCGTCACTCAAATGTACCGCAAGGTCGACACTCGCCCTGGAGTGAAATCGCGTCTATGACGAAGAAATATTTTGGTTGACCCGAGTATAAGGTTGAGACTGCGGTCGACGTGAAGTCACCACTTGCTATCAGTTTAAGCATAGGTGTAGGAACAGGTAAATTTTTGGGGGTACGAAGGATATTTTGCCCGATTTTACCCCAAACTTTCGTCCGCCAGTCCTTGAATTATCTTTAATTGCCCGAAGAATGTTGCGCTGCAAACTACTTCCCTTATAAAATAACACGAACTCTAAAGCATGAAGACTTTTTAAGGCCAAAAATTTTTTTTTTATGGAGAAAAAAAGTCCAAGGTTGCACTTTTATTTTCTTTCACTCATTGATCACTCAATAGGAAACAAAGGTATCGAATATTCTGTGCCCAAATTTTTTGGGATTTTGCCCGAACTTTCGACAAATCAAAACTTTTGGAGGTGCGCTTGCGCCCTCTGCCCTGCACCACTGAGTTTATTGTTCGGTACAGTTCACATCGGTTGATGCGATTGGCGAAGTCTGTTCTATCCGAAGCCCAACCCCTTTTACAACTCACGGCGTAAAGGAAACTTCGCAACCACTGTAACTGAGATACTGTTTATTTCTCTAAATGATAAAATTCATCTTGCCTAATTATACTAGAGGCTTGATGCTGAGCTTGTCCGGTCTATTTCAGTCAACCAGTCTTACTCAAACAACAACATTTACCTCGAAATGTCTGTGTTTGTATTCGTGAATACCTCGCCCACGACAAAGTTCATGACGCCATATTGATACAAAGACCGTTAGCAAAAAGTTTGCTTACTGGTTGCGCAAAACCTCGCTGTGCAATGAGGCAGCAACACCTGCGCGTTTCCACACCAGCTGATCTGCCAGTGTTTTCTGCGGCGACTGTTAGTTATCTGCTGGATTTGACAGCAATCAATCGTGCGTCATCGTCGCTTGCGGAGGTGACTGTAACTTGAAGCTTTGGTTCAGTTGTTCCCACCCGGGGGCGCCATTTACAGTATTCAGGGGTGACGCGAGAAAAGACGTTTTTCATTAAAAATACATTTTCAAAATGTCTTTAAACCTTAAAGCAGCTTGCTATGGATTCGCCACTGGGTGGCGCAAGACATAATTTTTCCTGTGGGGTGCCGCAAAGTAGAAAACAGCTTGGGAAACACTGCTTTCGTTTATCGGTTGATGTTGTGTTTATCGGCTGCTGGTGCTTTGCCCGTTGGTTGCTGATGTGAAGAGCTTGCGAGGCGTTTCAACAACTTGACACATTTTGTACAGATACTGCTCGCAAGTCTTGGACAAGAAGATCGACGAAACTTGCACGTTGATCCTTCAGAAGCTGGTGCAGTTCCAAGACAGGTTTTTACTTTCGAATTTCTTCACGCTTCGTAAGGTCCCGTTCCGCATGAACTGCAGCTGATGTTTCTCGTTACGCTGAAATTTCAAATTTAGCCAAGGTCGTGGCGAAAGCCGTGTCCAGCGTTTGTAATAAACACTCCATTTTCTGCCTTCTTCCTTTGACGAAGCAGTTGGTTAAAGAGTTGTGTGACGCTGGGCCCAATTTTTGTGACAAGAAAATACAGGTATGTAGCGTATTTTCAGCAAAAGAAAATTCCGACCGTCGATAAATTCCCTACTTTGCCATTAAAAGAAGTGCTGGTGACCTATCCTCTGATACAAGAGCCTGCAAATAACGTTGACAGGAAATGGTTTTCCCAGAAACTCGAATCCAGGGTTCTTTAATTTTAGGCTTTATCAGAAAGACCCGTTGAAGGCGAAGATGAAGAGGAGGCTGGTCATGGGCATACGCGAAGTGACGAAACATCTGAAGCTGAAGAAGCTCAAATGCGTCATCGTTTCACCCAATCTGGAGAAAATCCAATCGAAAGGTGAACTGACCGATGCAGCACACATCAGTTAACTGTTTTTTTTTGTTTAAGTTCAAAACGCACCAAAGCATCGACGCACTGTATGCAGTAGATATAGATCTTATCAAAACCGTAGGCGTGGGAAGGGCTTTTCCAGGAGGGTTGAATTTCATTTTGCCGACTTGAAACTAATAGAAAAACATTTCTCTACTGAAAATTTTGACAGGAAAATTGTACATTTCAAATGCAGGGGAGTTTAAAACACCCCCTGCCCCCTTCCTTCGCCCATGGTCAGAACGTAGCAATTGTTACCGTGGTCAGCGGATGCGAGATCTGTGATCAGCGGATGCGAGATTCGTTTCTAACCGTTTCATTCAGGCGGCCTGGACGACGCCCTGCAACAGATCCTGACTCTGTGCGAGGAACAGAACGTGACGTACGTGTTCGCGCTGGGGAGGAAGGCGATGGGGCGAGCGGTGTCGAAACTGGTTCCGGTCAGCATCGTCGGGATCTTTGATTATAGCGGTGTTGAGGTGAGCGACTCGAACGATAGTGGGAGGATAAAACCGGGTCTTTTTTAAACTCGGGAAATAGTTTTAGGTGTTGTTTTTTTCTGAGCAGCAAAGTACGGCGTGAACACCAAGGTGATTCCACAGTGTGCAGAAAAAGTTGTATAGTCATTGACAGCGGTGCTCTACCGGAATTAAAATTTACCACTTGAGGGAGCGGATTTCATTAACCAAAGGTGTGAATTTACAAAATCATCATTCGCAGCCAACGAGTTGTCACTGATTCATCGCGTACAATACATCTGTAGATGTGTAAATGGTTGAAATGATTGGACGTCAGTTATAGTTTGAAACTTATCGAGAGGGTAAAACAGATAAAAAGAATGTAAGAACCCTGCTTGAAGATTGCATTGACGATTAACTTAAAACAGTTTGATGAGTGTGCAGTGTAGAGCGGTGCAGCATTAATATCCTGTTATACCGCCATCTGCTCTTATTTCCACTTGTCCGTCTGTCCCTGGATTATCTTTAATCGCATACAGATTAACGTTAATCACCCGTCCACGAAAGGCCCAAGCAATTCACAGACACGCGTCAGAATTCGAGCAGAAGCCAAACGGTAGTTGCTCACAGCAGCCGGATCAGAGAGTTCAGAATAGAATTGACGAAACGTCGCTTGGTTGTGATTGTAGATGTTCGTGCAAATCTTCAACTGGTCAGGTCTGCGATGGTCAAGCCTGTTGCGAAGCGCAATCGGCCATTAAGTCTTAGTCGATTTCTCAGCATCATGCGTTGTTTCCTTGTTCCGCTAGTCGGGGCAACATTTAAATCTTAAATAAACGCCGGACAAGTCACGAGACTTTGAAATTGCGATGAAAAGTGGGGGTTGAAGGGATCTGCCGTTTTTTTTATCGTTCTTATTTGCCGGTGTTTTGTCGTTCTTATTTGCCGTTTTTTATCTTTTTTTAACATATAATAAAACATTTGCCGTTTTTTTATCGTTTTTGAACATATAATAAAACATTTTCCGTTTTATTATCGTTTTTTAACATATAAGAAAACATCTGCCGTTTTTTTATCGTTTTTAAACATGTAATAAAGCATTTGCCGTTTTTTATCGTTTTTAAACAGATAACAAAACGCTTGCCGTTTTTTTTATCGTCTTTTAACATATAATAAAANATTTGCCGTTTTTTTATCGTTTTTAAACATATAATAAAAACAAAAATATTGCCCTCATAAAATGTGTTTCCCCCCCAAACCTCAAACTTGGCGACGGGTCTGGTTGCGCATCGTGTGCGGGAACCGCAAATGTAAATTGAGGAACGGCGCTCGACAATAAAACCATTGTTTTGCGAATTAAAGACATGGCGCATGCATGATGTAGAAACTTCGCAAGTTATTACCACCGCAAGTGCATTGTACAACATTCTAAGCACATCAGACCTCTTATCGGGTTCCCCGTGTGGTGCGTTGTTTGACTTCTTCAGCAAACTCCCGTTTTTTTTCCGGCCAGGATCTTTACAAGCAAATGTGCGAAATGGTGGTCGACGCGCAGAACAAGTACAAGGAAATGGTGTCGATCTATCAACAGGAAGTGATGGATTCCTCGAGCAGCAAGACCCCGCCCATCGTACGTGATTGGCTGCTGCTACTGCTGCTGTCAGTGCTTGATGCGACCTTCGCGGCTCCGTAGATTTTCTGCCGTCATTCTGGCGGTTTGTCTCCTCCCACAGCTTGTTGTGCCGTCGCTGCTGAAGAGTGTCTGTGTGGGTCTTTTTCGATGTAGGGTTGATTTTCCGTTTCTCACAAAAATTAAAAGCTTAGGCGTGTTAGACACATGATCACTCAGGTGTGGAATGAATGAGAAAGAGGAATGAGAAAAACTGAGGCAAAAAAAGTGAAAGAAAACAAAGAAAGAAATGAGAAAAAGGCATGAGGAAGCGACGACTAGCGGCGACTTTCGTACAAAGAAGTCTACGTTGGCGTTGAGCTGAAAATAATCCAGAAATCGGTGAAATGTTTGTCATTTCACCGACTAATGACTCAGCAGAGTTTACTGTGCTTGCGGCATTTAGACTCACAGCAGCCGGTCAGCCCTGCTAACAGCAAGGGAGCTCGGGGCTGCGTCGATATACGCAAGTTAGGAAGAATGCTTGCTTGTGTGGACCATGTCTGTTGGCAAAAACTTTCGGATTGGCGTTATCCCAGTTTTTATTATAATTCAACTTGGTCGCAGTCTGGCTATCACTGTCAAGCAGATTAGAAAACTTGAATGGAAAGTATTTACATGTTAACGCTGTTTTTTTTCGCTAGAGCAACTTAGTTCTACTTCCGCTGCTTAATTTCCTTCAAATGCTTTTCCGCTTCGATGGTTCCTCCCTCAAGTTGTTACTGCGCGCGCCACTGTTGTTCTAAATGCGCTCTTCCGTGTTCCTTGTTATCCTCACACGCTTTCCCGCTGTGATAGTTTAACGTTTACAGTCAAACGCGCGGCATGCAGTGAAGGTTAAACAACGAGTCCAAAAGGCAAGAAAAACGTAATTATTTGTCGAAAGATGCAATTCGGCGGCCGCTGTACTGCATTCAAATAAAGAACAAAGTCGATTATTTTTAAACCATGACAGAATGTTTTGTTTTTGCACAATGTTCTTCCTCTCTTGAACTGATCCTTTTTTTGCAACGTCGTCATTTCCCGGCGCAGGTAAATGCAACGTCATCGTCGAAGAGATTCGCGCACATGGGGCATTCCCGCAACCCATCCGCTGCGAGCTGCATATCCTTTGCCAGCTTCATATCGGAACCGATATCTGAATTGAACGAAGGTAACGAACCTTTTGATGCTTTGTGTGACGAAAGTCGGTTTCTCAGCAACACGAACGCGTGCGCCCACGTGTGGGGACGAAATGTTTTTTTGTATATTATCAGTTTTGATCGCCATACTTACATTTTATTTTTTGTCAAACTTTCCTTTGGCTTGTTCCGTTGACCGTACCACTTCAGCTACAAACGGCTGTACGCCAAAAGTTCTTGGTCCATTGTGACGTCTTCATGCAGCGCAGCGATTCAGTGATGAACCGATTGGCGTTCAGCCTCTCCTCGTGCTTGGTCTGGCGGTGGGTTGTCGCTTCAAGTCAGCGAAGATGAAGCTTTCCAGTTTGACTGGAAAACGAGAAGTATTTGTAACCTGGGACGGTCGGCTTTGCTGCAGGCCAAGATTATTTCGACATGTCTTTCTGTGATTGGTCGACCGCGGCCACCACCTACTCCCGACGACCAATCAACGATCGAAATCGTAAAAAGTCATCGTTTCGTGAAAGTGACGTTGCCCATCTTCGCGCGCTCACCTATTTCAAGATCTCGCGTGTGCTTCGATGGTTTATGACGTTTGCAGCGTTCCCATTGTACGTCACAACAACGCGTTTGTCGCGCGACTTTGTGTCTCCAGGTCAGTTATTCGCGTGTTTTTTTCAAACAGGGAGCAACTGGAGGGTGATGATGGACGCGAACGACGAACAATCCACTCTCTCGCCGCCGATGGAGGCTGAGACTTCGTCAGAAGACGAGGCCGACGCCTCGTCGGGTCCGGGCCCTCGCGGGGGAGCAAATCGCCAACCGATATGTCGCAAGGATTCGGACAGCACAGTGGTGGAGGCCAAACCAGCGGACGACGACGTGGCCTTAGAACGCGGCGAAACGGGTGGTCTCGGAAGCAGTGGCCCAGGCCCGATGGACCCGAAGAACTTGGATAAGTCGTTTTCAACGACGAGCACGTTGGTG
>JGI24021J15306_10007685_pt1 | contig 13166 bp, 5 predicted proteins | sample Ectturendosymbi1_FD_15306 | JGI IMG/M metagenome (IMG submission 15306) | reverse complement strand
GTTGGTAAATGTTTCATCAGCGCAATGGCCTGGCGAACTCTCATAAACGTCCAACCTTTCGCGCCAAACGTGGTTTTCAGGAAATAAACTGCAAGTGAGAAATTCAATCGACTGATTACAAAACAATGGTCATAATGCGTGATTAGCGATATCCATTCGCTGGGTTGGGAATGTTCAACTGGGTAATTTCAACTGTCAGGAAGGGAAGTGTGCTTGTGAAAGTGCACATTGAGACAAGTTGAGCGTTTGAATTCCGGAATGTGGTAGCACATGCCAATCAAGCCAAAATTCGAACAAATTTTCAAAAATACTCGAAAAAGACCAAAAGGCCAAACAATATATTTGCGGCCAAACAACTTCTGAAAACGGTCAAACTTTCACAGTTTGGCCGCAAAAGAGCCAGGTTCCCAACCCAGGCCAAGATGTTGTGCGAGATCCTGTTGCTAATGAATTAGCTGTAGTCCCTTTGTCGAAAGACATCATAAATTGCGCATCCAAGCAGGGGCGTAGCGAGGCGAATTGCCGCCCGGGTCCGACCATATAAATGCCGCCCTTTCCGCCACTCAAATTTGCTTACAAAATTAAAAAATGGAAGATCATGTTTCTTGTTTATTTGAAGATATAAGGATTTAATAAGGCATCTTGAAAATCACAATCAACCACTCTCAAACTGAAATGGGTCTTGTTTTCAATTGTCGATTATGAGTCTGGCTTTTTCGGCTTGTCACCACCTTTCTCATCATTAATTTTTCTATTTTTTACATTTGTGCATTCTTTACATATGCATATACGGACCCAACATCATTCATCAATTTGTCTTCCATGTTGCTTTTCAGTCTCCGGTAAGCCCACCGTCTGGCATTTTAATAGTTTACTCATTCCAGGGGATCAAACGAAAAAATTAAGAGATTTAATAGCGGCATACTTACTTTGCAGATGTAAATATTTACATGTGTTAAAATTTCGTGGAGTATCCCCGTCTTTAACTAATAAAAGTATTTATACTGCATATAGCAGGTTATAATCATAAATCTGATAGTGATCTAAAGAACGTTTCATTGTTCAATTCACGTTTCAGTAGTGCTTTAACCCACGTAGAATAAATAAAAGGCTTCAAACGTTAACTCCGTCGGCATTTACGCGGAGCCCTACACAGGTGCGCAAACCCATTTTGAAACCGGCTATCTGGTTGAGAAACGCTGGCTTGCAGTCTTCATCGTGACTTGCGTTATTGGTCTAGCTGTTGGGTTTGACCTTTTCCAATTCCACGTGCATAGTGTTAATCCTTGCCTTTGTTCGTTACCAATAGAACCATCACTAGAAGGTCTTCAATTGTGGGACTTTACGTTTGTGCAAGCGGATTGACATTCGAAACTTTGACAAAAAACCAAGCTTTGTTTTGGGGGTCTAAGCCCACCAAAGCCTCCCGTGGCGACGGGACTGGTTACCAACAGGCGTCTATTTCAAAAACTGTATTAGCAAACCATACCAGGTGGGACATCCGCCTTTTCACTGCTCAGCAGTGATTACAACGTCTTACCTTCGACTGTAATTGCGTTGAACAGCTTTATTCAGTATAGTCATTGCTAAGTTGTGCAACTGTTTCCATTAAAGCCCTTTTTAACAAAAGCTTTAACCACAACTATATCTAAACTTTGTTTTCCCTTGAGTTAGGTTTTCAGACTAAGGTTCTTGCCTCAAATTCATCAAAATGAGAGCAACACCTTTTCTAAGCTTTTCTAGCTGAAATGAATTTTTCTATGACTGCAAATGTTAAGTAGCCTATACCGTTGAACAAAGGAGACATTTACAAAACTGACGCTACTTCACTCTACTTGCAGTTTAAACCGACAATCTGAGCTCAAACTTATATACGCAAACACACTAACTGCATTACCCCGCATCATGAACATGATCTTCCGATACCATTACGTCATGCAGAAAGAGCCGTTATACTGAAACTGAGCAACGTTACCTTTGCAGAGTTCTTCACTTCAACCAGCAAAATTTAATGTTCATAAGCCCACCTAATGACCAGGCTACACCTTATGGTACTTGTTGAAAATATCTCACTGAACATTAAAAAAAGACCACTGAATATTAAAAATAGTATGAGATGTTCTAAGAAATGTTTTTTAAAATAATTTTGGTGAAGGCAATTAGCGGCATGCCAACACGTGAAATATGCTTCTTACCAGGGAAGTTAAGGCGAACCATCTTGCCGAGGGAGCGCTACGGCGATTCACTCAGTGTCGATGAATCGGACAAACAACTTTCCAATTAGGAGGCGGACACTGCCACTGAGCTACCGCCGCCCCAGCGAAATCTCCGTCGCCATTGGCTAGGTATCAGATGATGTTATGATATGCAGTTGGGGCGTAACTGAGGAACCAACGATACGAGAAAAAAGATTAAGCTAGCCTTGACTATTTACCGTGATCTCATGCAAAGCCTTTTTTATCAGATTGTGAGAGGAGGTGCAATATAAACTGCGAGCAACCGCAGCCCTAATGCTTGCTAATCTGCCGCCCTGTCATCTCTTTCGTTTGTTCAAATGGCTTATGACTGGGATGGCAGAAATGGTTTGTCTGGCGAGGAAGGTGTAGGGAATGGGGCACAATGGCCCCCCAAGTAACAATGTCAAAAAAGCCCTGATTTCAAGACAAACTCCGGGGCACTTTAACGCATTGAAGTTGACACAGACTTTTGAGTAAACATTTCATCAATTTCTGATTCTGCAGCCACATGTCGTGTTTTTTCAGGCTAGCCTACCATTCTAGGGTTCTAAACACAAAAATTGAAGAGTTAGAAGTTCTAACACTTTTTAAAATATTTAAAAATAATAACGAAGAACTAGAACTTTTAAACTCCTTTCAAAAATTAATTTTGAATCAGCTAAGTGCCGCCTCCCAAAAGGTACCGCCAGGGGCCCGCTGCCCCTAGCCCCCAGCCCCCTTGCTACGCTACTGCATCCAAGAAATCTCGGATGATATTCTGAAACAAATCATTGCTATAAAGCGAAGTGGAAGATTTAGTTTACAACTGGATGAGACAAGAGAAATCGGAAATGGTGCTCAGTTCACGGTTTCCGTCTTGTGTCGAGCAATTAATGAACGACTACGGAGCAGTTTTTATTTAGTCGCCCACTCGCAACAAATTGCAAGGCATAGCAAATATCGATTTATTTTTCAGTAATCATCAGATTAGGTGATCTGATAGTGTTTCTATTTCTGCCGATGTTGCTCCATCCATGATGGTACGTTCAAAGGGCTTTATGAGTTTCGTGAAGAAGAAAAATAGTTGTACATTGTCTTCTTCACAGAGAAAACCTGGCAGCAAAGCAAAAGCAGGAAGACCTAGCTACAGTCTCTAAAGAGGTTGTATCTGTTGTTGATTGCATTAAATCTCGTGCTTTATGCACATCCTTATTTCGGGCTTTATTCAAAGAGGTGGGAGCAGAACACAGTGGGTTGCTTCCTCATTCGAACGTGCGGTGGCTATCAAGAAGGAAGCTACTGGAGAGAGTGGATGAGTTACACGATGAAATCGGCACCTTTTTCACAGAATATATTCTTGAAGTCGCAGATCGCTTCAACGACAAGTGGATTGCTAAATTGCTATTCTTAGTCAGGGGAGAATCCAAGGGGGGCGACCGCCCCCCTGAAACCTACGAAAGTAACTTTATTCGCCATAATTTTGTACAATTCGGAAAACTACATTCTCTACATATGGCCATTTTGTCTTCCATTGTTTTATCACAGCAGTGTTGTGAAGCATACTTCATCTCTCTTACAGTAGCGACGCTGTTATGGGTCTTGGCTACCAAATATTACTGAAATCGTGCCCCCTACCATTACTGGCTGGATCCGCCCCTGTTCTTAGCTGACTTTCTTTATCATGTAAACCAGCTGAGCATCTCTATGTAGTGAAAGGAAAAATTATCTTGTGCGTGACAGAAAAAATTGTAGCATTTACATCTGAGATTCAACTGTGGATACTTCGAATGAAAAGTGGGAAGTTAGCCGCCTATCCGACTTTGAATTTGTTCGTTGAAGAGAAGGAATGAAAGATGCTATGTATATTTCAAGCGTCATACAGCTATTTCGTGTTTTCATTTTGCATTGTCATTTCGTACCTTCTGTCATTAGTTACGGCTAATCTTTGACCAAGACAATAGATAATGTAGCAGATCAATGGAACGCACTTAGAAGAGATAGCCTATTTCCGCCGTATCAACGTTGATTTAACAGACAAGTTACGATGTTGAACCAACAGAAAAAGAAAGAGATTTGTTAACTGAAAATAGCAGTGTTACCCGCGAAGACCTTTCACACTTCGATTTTGGCTCGCGACTACGAAAAGGCCACTGACCACCGCTTTACGCGTTTCATTTCGAACTGTCGCACGCAGCAATCTTAATGTCTTTCTCTCGCCTGCAGCCAGTCTGGTGTTTCGAGACAAGTAACTGACTGCAACACTGGACAACGACGCAAAAAATGGACTATCAGTGCAGAACCGTCGCAAGAAAGTTTTCAATGAGGAGGCTCTACGTTTGTTAGGGAGGCTTGACATTCTGTAATTTGATAAAAACTCCACCGATTTATAATGCTTCATAATTAAATTTGGGCACTCGGACCTTTGTTTAGGGGGTTAAGCCCCCAAAAGCTCCCCCCCGTGGCGGCGGGACTGTGTCAGTGAACAGTTAAAATCGGTCGTCTGGCCGCCCTGCGTGTAGGTATAAGACTAGACCTACATGTTCGAGTAAATTATCATTAACAGAAATTTGTCACAGTATTGTAAGCAAGGTACAGTGCTATCGGTAGTTTGCAAGCGTGTAACTGTAAAAATCTCGCCAATGTTTCGGTCGACCTAACAGCGTTTTACCAGGGCATTGTACAGTACTTACAACTAGAAAATTCCCTGATTCCGATTGGGAATACGGTGCCTACAATATATAATGTTTTTCTAAGTTGCTTGTGCCCCATCCGCAAATAATTCTATAATTTATGATCATCGTGAATATCCTGAAATGGAGGCGATGATGACTTTCCCGTAATTTGAAACCTCTTATACGAAATGGCCAGAGTAGCGTGCAAGAAATTCATCGTTCATTCGCCACCACAGTTCTAGGCCTGCACATTTCCTAAAAGTAAACAGTTACGAACATAGGCGGCGGAAAGAATTCTACAGAATAGGGTATCTGATCTCAGTGTATACCGCCTACACCTGGTTGATTCATTGTGTGAAATCATCGGTGATCATTCCAGCTTCGAATTGTGTTTCTGCAAATTTTCTAAAAATGCTGAAATGCAAAAACCCACCTGCGCTCGATGTGATTTTATGGAAGATATTTTCATGTTTTGTCAGTACTGCTAGCTGCAAATCTAACAATCTGAATTTGCATAAAGAAGATTGGTATTGTTGCAATCACTCAGTAGCCGCGGTGCTGAATGTGCGATGCGCCGCAAACGTGATGTGGGCTAAGAATAACACCTGTAGGTAAGTGGCACCAACAAGCAATGATAGAGCGATCGCGTCGGGTGATCTCTGTTGTTGCTGCTTGCTGCCACAGTGTGAAGCTTTTCTGGCTTACCGCTCGGGCCCTCCGATCACAACAGTACCAATTTTCAAGTAATGTCGGTAATTCACAAGCAAAAGAGATTCCAAAGCCCTTCTCGTCATATCAGTTCGCAGGATTATGCATCATTCGGCTCTGGGTATCAACCTATTGTGCGAGTGACATGTATTTGGAACCATGGGCGCAATTTTGTTGAAAAATGTGGGGTACAACTTGGTGTGAAACCTATATAGTCATCAGGTCGATGCGGAAGTGAAGTTTCAAATTGGCAATCTTGTTTTCAGAGGTATTTTGAAAACAACACTGATGACGCTTTTTTTCATCCTTACAGACGATTTGCAAGTCCATGTACTTAAATTTGTTACTGGACAAGTTCATTGGCGTAACTGATCGGAGGTGCAGAGGAGCGAACCGCCCACCCTGGCAAGCTAAATGTAGAAACCAGGCCCCACTTAGCTTATATCTCGGTTTTACTATTCTTTTGGTTTTCAGTAGGTCGTTGTTTTCTTGCGTTTTTCGGAGTATTTTCCGGTGATTTAGAGTTTTACTATGACCATCCACATCTGGATTCACCAACATTTCTCAAGTTTTTCTGAGTGTAAGCTGGTGGGCCTAGTTTCCCCCCTGGTTCAAACCTATATTTACGCCACTGGACACGATACTATAGTTCAGCAACATGATCAACATTCCAAACATTGACAAACGCACAGCGTGATTACACATAACGGCATCTGCTGTTACAAATAAAAGTCACGAACTTGGCAATAGTAATGTTAACATTCAACATAGCCGACGATTTAATACTGTTAGGCACTAGTGTACGGAGGAGGGTGGCCACTGTGCTATGGCCCTCCCCTCAGACCCTAAAAATAAACAATGTATAAACAGTTTTCGGCAGTGTATACTGTCAGTATTCGGCAGTTTATGCCAAAATGTTTAATTTTAGACGAATAACACTACTTTGTGTAGAAAAACACCTCTCAACGCACAAAATAACTATATTTTCAACAAATTTGGGGGGCATGGCCCCTTTGGTCCTCCCCTGGCTACGCCTATGCTTTGGCCCTCCCCTCGGAAATTTTCTGCGTACGCCACTGCTGATAGGCCATTAATTGACACTTCTGTTAATCAAAAGAATAGCTTGTTTGCACACGTATAAAATAATAATTCTGCCAGACTTCACGAACAACAAAACTGCCCATCGTAAAACTAAGTCTCCATATTAGTGCTGCTTTTTGTCTTCGGCAAGAACTTCGCAGAGATTTGCCTGAACAATGTCTATGGAAAAAAGTACTTTCTCAGCAAAGAATCAGACACTTTAAGATCTTACAGAGTATATATTTCGCCTACATTTCCCGGAAAATGTAACTTCCTAACATTATAAACTTGCAACTTTACACTCCACGCTGTCTGTTTCTGAATACGTGACAGCCAACGTCACAGCAAACCCATTTACATTTCTGCACGAATCAAATTATGGCTGTACTGTGGTGAGCGTTGCCACTGAGGTCAGTCTCGTTGACATCGGATTGTTGCCTGTATTGTGACGCAGTGTCACAATATGAATTAATTTATTGGTGTTTATTAAAACTTTCGTTCTTTAAAGTGATGCAATTATGCAAACCAATCTGTGCGGCGCGGACTTTGAGATGTTGTTTTGAACGCTACGAACTTGTGCGAACCACTGCGAAAGCTTTGTGACATTGGACATTGCGCTTGATGAATGGTCTTTGACGTAACACTTTCCGGTAAGGCTACCCGCATCGCAGCTTTGCAGAACCTTAAAAACATTTACTATGTAAACCAGGGGTGGGCAAATAGCGGCCCGCGCGCCAAATGTGACCCGCGGGCCAAATGTGGCCCGCTACAGCGTTGTCAGTAGCCCGCTGAAGCCTTCAGGAAATTTTTCAAATCTGAAATTTTTTCCAACTTACCACAGTAAATGTTAGTGCTGAGCGTAACGTAACGGAGACTTGCTTCTACTTCCACAAGAAGGTGGCCCTCCGCTAAACGCGGTCTTCTGAAAGTGGCCCCCGAGCAAAATTAATTGCCCACCCCTGATGTAAACTATACTCTCTTCCACGAACGCACGTTTCGAATAAGGGACTATCTGCAGATAGTCTGCCTACGAATCGCCGTACTTGTTATACTAGGATCAATTTGATTTTCAATTGTGAAGTGATCAAAAACGGAAAGTTCTGACCGGTGGTAATATTTCGCGAGGCCGCTTGGCCTTGCGCTGCTGACTTTATGAAGTTCATTGGCTCATTCGCTGCAGCACAAGTACAGCTTTACGACTCATAATAAGATCAATAAAGCACGATGCAAGAAAGCACGATATTTCTTTTTCGTCACGATGATAATTTCAATATGTGTGAATAGAAAGCTCCTTAGAATGAGGTCGGCAACAAAATAGGAAACGAATCGAACTTTTAAAAGAACAGGTTTTTCTCATTAATATGTTCAGACCCTAGCCCCGGGGTCTGTAACACCTTCTTGAACATCATATAACGTCAGATTTTTATGTTACAGTTACAGTTTGATATAAGCTAAATGCTACTACCATTACGCAACAAAGTGCGATGAACATCACTGAATCCGAAATAGAGGGAAGTGTCGCATCGTGAAATGTTATTCTAAGCGCACGAACGAAGCGAAGGGAACTTCTTCAGTTTGGAACGATAAGGAAAGGAAACTTATAAATTATGAATCTAACATATTTTCATCTTTGAAGGAGAAGAAATATTTGAAACAAAAACAGCCCAGTCAACATCAGATTTGTCGACAAAACATCAGAACAGCGGCGTGCAGAGGTCTGGTGACGCCCGTGGAGACTGTTTCATTGTATGCCCCCTACCAAATTTTAGTATTGAGCAGTCGCGTGTGGTGGTCATTGTTACTGAATAAAAGCTGTTTGTGATGTCACAATATGGTATTATATTCGCGTTTGCAAACCAACGTTTTGGCGAAGTTTGTTGACACAACATGCGCATTATTCTAAACCAACGCTGCAGGCGTGCAGCTATGGGCAATGGGAGCAATTTCCCCCCCAATTCCGAAACTAGCCCTAATAATTTTCAGGTTAATCAAGCTTTTGATGTGTAAGCCAAAGGTATGCGTCAGTGCAAATCAACGAAACTGCTTGAAAAATATTTTACTTCAACTTTGTAGTGAACCTGATCAAAGCAATATGGTTTACCAAATGCTCATGATTAATCAAACATTGTTTATAGTGTAAATTCTGGAGAATTCATGCCATGGCTGACTTTATGTCAGGTTTAAACTCCGTGTGGAAGTTGGTGATAATGAATACAAACTTGTATATACGCGCATGGGCATCAGAAGGATTTTTTCAAGGAAGGGGCCAATAGTGGATTTTATTCCAGGGGTAGCCAAAATGATTTTTGCAGGGGGCCCAAAAGTGGAAAAATTTTTATTTTAACCACTCGAAACTAAGAAAACGACCTTTGTTTCACAAAAAAATTGATAGGAAAACGTCACATTTCAAGTGCCCACCCTTCCGACGCCATGTATACGCGCTTGTAACCGAAAGTAAAACNATTAAGGAGTAACGCTTTTCGCAGCTGTTTCTGGCGCACCAGCTTGCTGTATCACACCCAATGTTGATGTAAACTTCATTTCAAGACAATCACGAAAAGTCCTCTGATAACTCTGGCATGCTACAAATGCTGCATATTTTACCCTTGACTGCAGTATCAGCCGTAGCTTTGAATGAACATCGTAGATTTTTGTTTTTGTACAGTTTTGCAATTAAATGCATGAATATGGCGGTGATATACATTTTGTATGCCTTGAAGATCAAGCCTTGGCTAAGAAGCAATTCAGTTTCAAAGTCTTCACCACTTTGCCGCAACGTATCTCTCAATATTATTTCGTAACAATGGCCGCTATTTCAGGAAACTATTTGAAACGCGCCTACTCTAGCAAGATGCAGCATCGTTCGTTGGTCAAGGTCCAGCCCAGTGGTTCTCAAACGTTTATGAGCCGTGGCCCCCTTCTAAGGTTAACTGGCGAATACTTAACATATCGTGACACTTGAGTTATGCAATATCACGGCAAAGCTACCTAGTGAGGGCCTCTGCTCGTGGCCTTGAGAGAACCACTCTGTGGCTCCAAGAGGGGCGAGGGCCCCGTTTAAGAAACCCTGGTCCAGTCACTACAGTTGCAGCTGTGCTTTTCAAACTGGTTGCCGCAGTTATTTAGAAAACTCTACAGTAGTTAAGCTATCGTTCTGTGCTTTATTGATAGGGAAGGGAAGTTGCTTACTTGATTAATACTGTCGCTCATCCGGTGGAGAATGTTTTAATAGATGACTAAAAATGTGAGCGCTGTGTTGCAACGCTGGGCACCCATTTAATGGAAAACGTTGTGTACCAATTGCTTTTAGTCTCATGTCGTCCAAATGAGCCAAATTTCACCCAACTAATCGCAGTAACGTTTACTATACTCAGGCCCGTCACCAGGATTTCGCAGCAGGAGGGAAAAAATCACAAACTGGGGTACATTTTTAAATACAATATTGAATGTATGCAGCCACCGCCACGAAAAAAGTCGCTTGCGACATGTGTAAACTTTATTCACATTTACCTCGACCCAGAAAGTTATACAGATACGAACGCCGAACTGGCCGAGCACCGTGATTTGCTCTTTTACCACTTGGGCAAGGGAAGAGACAAGAAATAGCTTATTTTTCAAATCGTTAAAACTTCTATCTCCTTGTAGATTGTTCTCGGGTTTCACCTTTGCCCCCGACTCCTCTTTCATGTCGCTCAAGCTACAGCATATCAGGCGGTTCGCTATATAAAGCAAATAGACGATACAACGTGGTAATTGAGGCATAAAAGCAGAAAGAATGTCATCCTCTAAATCTCTCGGCCTGATGCGAATGTGATAGATCATAACTTGAGACTGAGTTGAATTAGTCAAAGCAGGGCCAGAGATGTATCAAAACAAAGGTCCTTTTGTAGCACCACCAGTTGGTGATAGCACGAAGAAATTGTGAAGAAGTCTTTCTAAAGAAATGGTTCTACAAAACACTTAAGATTGGGGATATAATTTTGAGATCTTGGGTATTATATTAAAAAGTTGAGTGTGGACTGTATTGTTTTTTCTGTACGTTGTTTCGATTGGGTAATTATCATTCTTTATTTGTTGCAAAAATATCGATAACTTTTTTGAATTTGTTTGGCTTGGGTCTGGCGTAGCCTACTGCATTTCTTGTCTATTGACAAAAGCGCGAAAATAATTTCTTTTTTGCAAAACGATCAGGACCACAGTTGTTGTGGTCAAGTATGTCGGTCAATTGTCTCAATGTAGATTACTGATGATTTTCTTCCTAGACACACTTGCTATTTGCATTTCCCCTTCGTTAATTTTTTTTTTGTTTGCGTTTCGGTTTCATGTCATTCATTTTGAAAATTTTTGTTTGGCTGTTAATCGTCTTGGGAGTTGGTAATGGTGACTTTGGTCATACCAACTCCCGCCCACTACAAATCTTGTGTTTGTTCGAAAATAATAAGTATTGAGTAAATGCTACAAAATCGATGTTTTTTACGTTCATGTTTCTTAATTTGTTGTTGCCTTGTAATATTTTTTTGGTTTGGAAACAGTCCAACTTAAGGTTTTCTGTTTGTAATAGTTGTTACTTGTTCGAATACTCTGCTGATATCACCATGTTGTAGCTATTACCAGCTGCAACTGTGAGTTGGGCTCTACGGCATGTCGTGGAGGTTAAGCAGTCGACAATTTACGCTAAATTTGGCGAAAGTTCTTGCAAAAAGGTCTTCAAAAAACAAAAAATCATACCATGATTGACTGAGAACGATGACGTCATAAATATAACATCACTGCCCGCACCAGGGGACGGCATTTTCTGCTAGGGCCAGGGGCGGCAGATTGTACTCCTACGTCAGTGCCGCTATCTGCACTCAACCACCTGAACAATCAACAGGCCTACTTGGAGTCTGAAGGCGGCACGGTGATGTAAAAATTACATAATGACGCATCAACACACTGAAGCAAAAAATCATTTCCCTTAAAAAACGAGGAACCCTCACGGAACCCTTAAAACTCACGGAACCCCGCTACATAATTTGCGGAACCCCGGTTGAAGAGCACTGATCTAAATCAACCAAGTTGAAATGGGACAGTTTTGAAATTTGGTTCAGTAAATCAATAAAACGTCCACAATTATTTTTCAATCCTTTTTTTGTGATTTTCCTTGACCGCAAGTCACGTCATTATCAATTTGATTGGGTGTGCGCCGCACACCTAGAGTATAGGTCCCTGCGGTACTGAAGAATTTTTTGCTGACAAAAAAAATAAGTTTTGAAAAATTAAATCCATGCAGCATGTGTTAGTAGCCTTACAATAGGAAAAATCATCAACTTACAACATTTTAATTTTTGTAACTTCACTAGTTGGATCCCCTCTACCTTGGATGCCCGGGGCCGTCGCCCCGTTCCTACCCCCCTCTCTGCACGCCACTGCGTCAGAAATTTACCTGAAAACATTAAATCTGCTGTTAAAACATCAGAAGTGGCAACACTGACTGTGGTCTCACACAAGTGCAGCTGTTAAACTCTCATTGTTTCAAGATAATTACCTTTCTTACAGTGAACCACACAGGGTAAATTGTCGGACAGAAGCAGTTTAACAATCTTTCGGGGTCTCTCAGAGGTGAAAGTAAGCCGGAATGGCACGGAACGCCGTTCCGGTAAAAAAATTTATTGCCAGTACGGCGTTCCGGTTAGAATTTCTGATAGGTTGGTATTATGACGCTGACGCAACAATGGTGGTACCTGAACTTTACTAGAAACAGCTTTTACATCTTATTTCCTGAGCAAGGTGTTGTATGAGTTCAAGGCAAATCATTTCTAGCCGCCTCTACGTTCGTTTCAAAGGAACTTGTTCACTCTCTAGCCGAGCACTTTTAAATACCGGTAAATAACCCAAATAACTTAAACTCTAATTATCTGAAAATTCCCAAAAAGCGTTGCGGCCTGCGCAAAATTCCCTCGCGGGCCACATGCGGCCCGAGTCTTTGAGCCCCTGATCTAGACCTTTCGATAAGCTCAAGAAAAAATGTAAGTCGCCTTCGATTGTCCTTGACTGTAAGTGGCGGTTTACAATCGAATAAATACAACGTACACTTTTTCAGGTTTATTGCCGAATTTTAGCTGTGCAACATGCTCAGAAAGCGTTCTGCCAAAATTGATAACGATTTTTGGTGTTACTGCGCAGTGGCGCACCTGACAGGGAATAATGTGCACCCCTTCCCTTTTTCATTAGTTTCATAGTGAATGTTTTTGCTAGGATATCGAGGGAGTTCAGAATAAAGTAATAGGTTTATGAATTGAAACAACATACTCAGTGAATGTAGCGAGTACGTGTAGACTCAGGGTCGGATTTACCTATAGGCTAAACTAAAGCCTAGGGCCTCAAGATTCAAGGGGGCCTCCAATAAACTGTGGTGCGCATAGAGTCAATGGCCGGTGTATAATCATTTAGATTAAACTTCGTCAAAAATGTATGTCTTAATTATTATTCACGAAATTTAGTTTTATTC
>JGI24021J15306_10007684_pt1 | contig 13167 bp, 10 predicted proteins | sample Ectturendosymbi1_FD_15306 | JGI IMG/M metagenome (IMG submission 15306) | reverse complement strand
GCTCAGAGAAAATGTTAACATTTTCAGCGTATTTTGTTTTAGTAATAAATGGTAATCAAATTAATGGGTTTCATTTATTTTGGGACACCCTGTACTTAAAACGTTAACTGATAACAAGAATTAAATCGCATCATGCACGTCCTGGTTCTGTTTACATTTCGTTCAAACTCTAGGCTTGCTAAACTCAATGACTCATTCGATTTTCGGCTTTAGTAAGTCGTGAGATGTGCTTTTAGTTAAGAATTTTTTGAGTGCCATTTTATATTTTAAGTTCAGTAGAAAATGAAAAGCAATTCAGTAGTGTTATGTCTTATCAAACATGAATGCACGCAAAACCATACGTAAGAAGTGAAAGTGAGTTTCACAACTGTTATTGATAAGTGAGTGCATGCTCTTGTTCTTATTAATAGTCTTACTGATTTGTCCTTGATTGTGAACAGAAAAATGATTTACTGATTGCAATGAGTACAATTTTTATTTTTACCATACCAATTTAGGACATATCAAACTGGGCTATTGTGGTAGATAAGGTTAGGTTAAATTTTGGTTAGTTTTATTTTAGCCGGGAATCTGGTATGGAAAGTTGATTTTTCTGAAAATAATTTTTAAGAAAATTTTATCTACCTCAAAAATGTCATTTGGGTATGTTTATACAGGGAACTCCGCTAGCACGACCACCCACTGGACGGCACTCAATTGATCGTGTTAGCGGGGCTGGGGTGGTCGCGTCACACTTGTATTCCTAAAGGTTTCATGTATTATCACAATCACTTCATTTCTAAAATTGTTTCTTTGATTGAAAGTTATTTAGCTTTGTCTTCTTACGTGCTGCCATAGCCTATCGTTACTGTGCTATGAAATTACACAACGGAAAAAGTCGATGTCGGCCGTACAAATTCCGGAAGAGTTCACAGTATGAGTTTGTTACGGCACATTGGCACTTGCACGAACGCCTACATCCCGGTATCCACGATCAGTGGTGCCACTCCTAGTGTTTTTCCACTAGATCCAGTGTTTTTGCATTTCATCCAGTTTTCTGGTGTTTTTTCGTAGCTATCTAGTGTTTTTTATGAGTGAGCTTAATGCATTTATCCCTTTAACGTCATATGTGCCAAATTCGTCCCATCCAACGTTTTGTTCTTTTATTCTGCACACGGTTATTTTCATCGCTCAACGACCGGTGTCCCGAATTCGGCCAGAGTCGCACTTTCGTTTCATGCGCTTTATCGCCTTTCAGTGATTACAGGTTTGACATCAGCCATCTTGAATTCTGTCGACTCTTGGTTCTTAGCAGGAGAGATTAAGTAGAGATTTTCTTGAACATTTTTGGGAAAAGTTTTCAGTTCTGGACGACAGAAAAATCAGGAATATAGAGTCACTCCTGTAGAATAGGAATCTGGCGTTTTTTGTTTAGTATCGTTGCTTTGGGATTTTTTAGGCAGGTTCTTGTGGCTGGGACGAATTCGGCACAGTGGTCATTTAGACATAAAATTGTGGATAAACAATACTATTCCGCAAGTCTGGGTATTGCAGTTTTTTTTGTTTTTTTTGCAGTTATTGCTGTTTGATTATGTCGAGATATTGTGGAAAAAGACGTACCTTCTTACTAAATGAAATCAAGATCGTTTTATGGCAAGAAAGTGACTGGAAAGTAAGGTTTCCAGAATGTGAAAGTGGTAATTGTAAGTAGTACGACAATAATGGGGATCCATGCGATATTATTCCTACAAGAAACGACTTTGCGATTCATCTGATTCCAAAGAGGACACTTGTGACATCGCATTTCGCAGTTAGAATGTTTGCAACAGTGATTCAAAAAGAAACACTGAAGAGCCCCAAGCTTTCCACTTTGGAAGAGTCTGAAATTGAAGCATATCGTATTCCTGAATTGGGCTAAGATGAATGCAATATTACCATAGTTCATATTTTCGTCTTGTTGATTTGGTTGTCATGATTAGACAGCTTTTGTATGGATAGGATTGTGAATATTTTGGTGTTCCGAATACAAAGCAAAACAATTTTCCGGACCTCAAATCCAGCGTAACTGAAGCTTTTTTCAAAAAAGGTGAAGACAATTTTCAAACAAATGCACAATCATCTTTGGAATTGAAATCTGGGGTATCTACAACAAGAAGCCGCAAATTCTGGGGGATCTGCTCTGCAGAAACATGCAGGTCACAAAATTACATGTGAAGAGATAAGATTGGTCGGAGATGGGAGCGAGGCGACAATGATGCAAGAGCCCAACATCAGTGATGTAGTCGGGACCGAGACCTGGTCAAACCTTCGAGACCGACACCTCATCGAAAAATCCGAGACTCGAGATTCAAAAAATATTGTCACGACCACGAAGTTGAAATTTTTTCGAATTTCTGGCATTTTTCCTACCTGCTTTGGTTGTTTCTTATCTGCAAGCACAGCAAACCAAAAACACATTCATTTACAAAAGTTTTACTAAGCCACATTTTTGCAGTACCCAAAGCCTCAAGCGAATGTACTTGTGATCGAGACCGAGACAAGACCTCAAACCTTCGAGACTGAGACTCGAAAAATGGGAAGTCTCGAGACCAAGACCAAACCTCGAGACCAGGGATCGGCAACCTTTCCCCAGTCGCGGGCCAAAATCAAACTCTACAAGGTATGGCGGGCCGTACTAATTTTCCACCTACAATTCCGTTCCCTTTGCTGTTGTTAAATCTTGGGAATTTATGAAATTTTAATCAGATTAACTCCTGATTTTCAGTTTGTAACGGAAGCCCAAAATGCTTCATAGAGTACATTTGTAGCACTGTGCGAAAGGAGGGCAGATTCATAAAATATAATACCACTAGGCTGGCCATATACAGTAACTACAATTTGGTTAAGGGGCTGCGGGTCGGATGATTTTGCTTGGCGGGCCGGATCCGGCCCGCGGGCCGTAGGTTGCCGACCCCTGCTCGAGACCATCACTGCCTAACATGCAGTGGGGAAACCAATATTCTCTGTAGTAAATGCAATGTACATCTGTGTCTGAACCAGTGACGGAGTCTCGAGACCCATTTTTGCGAGGCTCGGTCTCGAAGGTTACAGGTCTCGAGACTTTGAATATTGCAAAGAAATAGATTAGTAAAATTTCTAAAATTCAACGCTTTTTTGTTTGTTGTATTTGCAGGTGAGAAACAACCAAAACATGTTGGAAAATGCCAGAAATTAAAAAAATTCAACTCAGAAGCGATGACGACATTCAAATCAAAATTTGGCAAAATGCTCAAATTTTGACGTCTAGAGTCTCGGTCTCAAATTTCAAGTCTCGGAGTTTTTGATGAAGTCTCGGTCTCGAAGTTTTAACCAGGTCTCGGCCTCGAAGGTTACGCTCTCGACTGCATCACTGGTCTAAACAAACACAATAAATTGTTTCAAGCTCTATTACCAGTAATGTACTTCAACTGCGATTCTAGAGCATTTTCAAATGCTTTCAAAACTTGCAGCAAACGTTGATCTGGTATATGCAATGCTTCCTTGGATAAAGTGCGAACCATTCATAAGATAAAGATTCTTATCAGTTTTAGAATGCTTTTAGAGACAAAGAAAAAAATTGCCTTTTCAACAAAAAAACACAACGACTTTGAGATTCCTATGGCGTAAAATGGTTACGAGGTTTTAAGAATTTGTGTAAATAGTTACAAAAGCATTGATGTTCGTCTTTGCATTGCTGGCATTCAAAGAAATACTATGTTTATAGGATAAAAGCCAATGATTTCAACGCAAACTGGTAACAATTCATAAAAATCTGATTTTGTAATGACTCAGCTTTTCAAAGTTGTTTCTTTTCAGCAGTGCTGCTTCATGTAACCGATTTGTTTCAGTTTTGCTTTTCTGTTATGAAATATACTGACAAAAAACAAAGATATGCTTATATTTTTTCAAAACTCAAAATTCCACGTACACAGGCCCAAATGACCAGTGTCCCCAATTCGGCACATGGATCCATCCCCCCCAACAAAGCGTAGAATAGAAAAATAACACAGAATTCAGTTTTTAGGTTCATATTTGATAATTATTTTGAGTAGAAAAAATTTTTTCAACAAGTGGATAATAATGCGGACATTAAGGGGTAATGCTGTAACCAGATGCTTCTTCTTATTGTAAGGCTCCGAACACATGCCGCATAGATCTGATGGGAACTTGCCTGAGGGGGACATGCAAATGTAGATTACAATAAGTGACCCAAGAGAGAGGTGAAGTACTGTCATCGTTATCGTAAGGCTTTAGACCATACCTTCCCTTTATACGCTGGCCAATTCCTGTTAGTCCGCAACAAACTTCATAATTGTACAATTTCAGACACTACAGTTTTTATTATAGAAAAACTATTCAACTCTTTCACCTATCATGCCTCAGAAGTTTTACAATTTGGTGGGCCTAGCTGAATCTTATTTGCACATAAATCTAGGGTAAGCTATTTTACGGTTATGGACCAAATTTTTTTAAATGACCTAACAAAATTAAGTCGATTCGGTTAAAATGTCTGAAAATATCGACCAGTGGTTCCCAACAGGGGTTCCTTGCACGATACTCAGGGGTGCCACGAGTTAAGACGTTTTTCAATATATCAATAAATGTACATTTTGAAAATGTCATCAAACCTTAAAGCAAATCGCTATGGGTTCCCCACCGGGTTCCGGAAATTTTATTTTTCTTCTGTAGGGTGCCGCGACCCTAAAACGTTTGGGAAATACTGATACAGACTAATGAATACTGTCACGGCGAGTTTCCATAGTTACGGCGAGTTTCCATAGTAGTATGGGACAATAACTGAAATGTCTCAGCGACCAAAATGAACGAAATGTCTCAACGAAACAAAAACTAGACATAAATTGAATATCCAGTTCATAATGCATACCATTACGAGAGGAACGTTGATATTCAACATTTACCTCAGGCTCACAGAATAAAACAATTTATTATGAAAACACTGTAACGCAAATAAAAGTACTCTTTAAAAAACTTTTATTTGATTTTTCGTAACTTGTTTTATTGTCAACACTACTCCTTACGTATTTCAAGTGCCTGCATTTTTCACATTTCTCAATACCAGGCCCGTAACTATTGGCGCGGAGGGGGGGTAAAGACCCACTAAAATATATTTGTTCCCCCTGGAAAAATGTTTTGACCATAGTTTAAAACTGTTGGACATAGTTCAAAAATTTGGACACCTCCGAGAAAACTATTCGACCCCTCTGGTGTCCCAAACTCGTTACGGGCCTGCTTAACACCTCAATTCTGGGCTATAGACTTTGGTAGCGAGGGCAAACAATCAAGCAGTTGTCCCGGGCAGCAGCAGATTCTGCACGCCCCCTGCTTGTGAGATGCGCATAAAAATGAAAATGTCTACTTGCAAAATGCATGCACTTTCACGAAGAACATTCTACTCCCATCCAGGCCCGTAGCCACAGTCGGGGGCAGTGCCCACCAAATTTCGTTTGTTCCATCCAAATTTTCTTGCGCCAAAACAAATTTGTTTCAAACATATAGTAAGAACAAAAATCTTTTCCCCCTAAAATCTTATTGTGCCCCACTAAACCTTGAAGCCTGGCTGCGGACCTGCTCCCATCACATTTTCAAATCCATTCAGGCATTTCACTACCCCTATCCCACCAGACTTGCAACGTCAAAAACACTCTACCCAGAGTAAACACGCTTCTCGTCTCAAGGGCAATTCTCCAGTTTGTCACCAATTGTTTGTGACAAAAGAACCAGGAAGTGTTGCTACTGCTGATATGGAACTTTGTTCTTAATAGCCAGGGCTTCGAACTTTCAGATATCGCTCTCATTCGATAGTTGCGTCACAATGGGACGGAATCCAGCGTTCACAGTGCACCATGCATATCTNAGAGCAGCAATGAAACTTTATGTTGTTACAATAAACGATCTGATGTTTAGAAAAATCTTGATTTTTGATGCCTTGACAAACGCTATGTTGAAATGGATTTGATATGGTTCTGAAGGGTGTTATAATGATTTATAAATACTGACTACTTTGCAAGATTGTAGTTGTAACTGTGCAGCAGCGTTGAGTACATTAGTTGTAATTGTGAACTTCTCGGTTGCTGCTACATGTGCTTTGCATTAACTTTATCTATAAACAATGCTACATGTGCTTTACATTAATTTTATCTGTAAGCCATCTTCATTGACATGATTGTCGATAGTCAGGTCACAAAATTGCTAACCTGTACAATTTCGCCCTGAGTGTCTCTGGCCTCTGATAATTCCTAGGTTAATACTTGTGACACATTTGAATTATATCAATTTTTGACGAATTAATCGATAAATCTGCAGCAAGCAACAAGAAAAGTTTGTCTTTGAATTTAGATAATTACAAGAAAAGAATTACATTGTAGCATTTTTTTTGTTTTCTGTTAACATTTCAGAGCATTATGTCCAAAGAACTGTTTCAGGATTTCGCAATTTTATTTTTGTCTTATAGTTTGTTTAAAATAATTTTCCTTTAGTTTTTCATATGCATTCTTCTTCCTGCCCTTTTCTTATGCATTCGTGAGTCTGCCTTCAGTCAGTCCTTTATGATGTTCTAAAACTCAACCATGGGGTGCACACTCCAGAACCCCCTACCGACATCTCGCATCAGTTCTTTGTGACTAGACCTGACGAAATAGGGGAACAAGCGAATACGTTGCATTTGGGATTTTCGAAAGGCTCTGACAAACCCATGCTTTAGAAAACAAGGTGTGAGTCTGGTCAGTTGTATGCTGTTTTACCAGAAGATTTTTGTGCCCATAAAATTCTGTCATTAAAAGTCATGCAGATTTTTGCAGATGATCAGGGCACTTTACCCTAGTTTTGTATTTTCTTTCACTAGTTGCTACAATTCTAATGTCGCAATACAACAGTTCGAATGTTTAATCGTGACCGAAATTTCAAAGTCAGGATACCTTTACGAGAGACGATTAGATTCTTAACTCTGGAATAGTTAATGGTTTTTCTGATTCAAAGGTCCTAACCTAATGTCAATTCCGTGACGACACAATCGTATGGAGTTTTCACACGAGTCTAGAAACAACTACACGCGGGGCCCAAGTCAGCTATCGACGCCCTTTTACTCCCAACCCTTCGCATCTAAGCTGCCACAAACGAGCTCGATGGGGACGCCCAAACTGACTTTGACCCGGGCGCGGGAAACCCTGGGTGAGCCACTGCTACTACTGAAAATACGCGACATACTTATCTTCAGATGCTTCAAGCAGTCGTGGACTCGTGGCATATGGACAAGATCGTATTTCACCCAACTCACAAACTTACAAACTGTACAAAACCCAGACCGTGAATCTGCACGAAGTTCGAGAAGGTTGAGGTTGCCGCTATCGGGGCAGCCAACATATTCAACTGGCGATGTCAAAGACCCTGAATAATTTCCTCCACAGGCGATCTGGATCCGGCACACGCATCGCTAATTTATGTCTTCTCACACGGTGCTCTAAGCGTTTTGGAGGAGTTGGATTCTCCCATCATGAACACATCGGTAAACCATTTTTTAATCGACGGGAATCAACGTCGTCAGGAGCTTAAACAACAACGATTCTCTCAACAATAAGGAGTTCAAGGGCAAGTAGCTTACACATCTGACTAGACCCTGGGGCCAAGCACACAGATGCTGGCCCCAGGGGAGTAACGAGGTTAGATGACGCGCGGGGCAAGAATCAAGTTTGTCGCCCCTGTGGTCGAACCTGAAGTCTTTCGGAAGCAAATCTACGGTATTGAAGAAAGTACTTGCGACATTGTTGAGACTTTTCAGCCCCCCCTGCAGTGTTCAGGGCGCCCCCATAGTGATTCGGCGCCCGATGATCTTTCTGAAGTTTACTCACAGATATGCATTCCCGTTGTTCATATTTTCAGTTAACATTATTCTCGTACGTCACGTATACAAGCGGCAAATCACATTGGCAACCTGCTCTGTCAACAGCCGTGGTTATTGGCTTCCTCATTCTCGAAAGTTGTAGTCTCAGCTAACATAGCTTGAAAACTTCATTGTTCTCTCAAACCATATCGTATCTTGGCTGCGTTACAAGTGAAATTGGTAAATGTGCTAATAACCGATAAATTTGCAGAAACAAGAAAAGTTTTTTTTTGAAGTTGGATAATCACAAGGAAAGAATTACATGGACAATTCATGCAGTTATCATGATGTTAACCTTGTTTTATCTGTGTTGCAGAAACATTCATGTTTGTCAAATACAAATTGAGTTTTTGAAAATTTCAGTTGCGCATCCTGCATTTCGTAACGGAGCGTCTTCAGCTTTAGCATAGTACGCGCAGCATATCGCGAACTCGCGACCGTCCATTCATCTCAAAACGCTGCCCGCGCCCTTCTTCCACTTGTTCGTAAATCAGAAACCGCAGCTGTCGAAAACACGGCTTGCGCTTGTTCAGTCGCAAATTACGCGTATATCGTATTTCGCAGAGCATTTTACTTCCGACAAAATCACTAGTAGTTTACAGCTTCACTGCACGCTTCATGGTTCAAGCAGTGATATACCCAGGGTTTCCCGCGCCCGGGGGCAAAGTCAGTTTGGGCGCCCTCATGTAGCTCGTTCGTGGCAGCTTAGATGCGAAGGGTTGGGAGTAAAAGGGCGTCGACAGCTGACTCGGGCCCCGTGTGTAGTTGTTTCTAGACTCGTCTGAAAACTTCATATGACTGTGTCGTCCCGGAATTGACATTAGGTCAGTACATTTGAATCCGGAAAATCATTAACTATCCAATTTTAAAAATCTAATCGTCTCGCGTGAAGATATCCAGACTGAAATTTCGGTCACGATTAAACATTCGAACTGTTGTATTGCGACATTAGAATTGTAGCAACTAGTGAAAGAAAATGCAAAACTACAAAAAAGTTCACTGAACATCTACAAAAATCTGCATGAATTTTGTTGACAGGATTTTATGGGCACAAAAATCTTCTGGTAAAACAGCATAAAATTGGCCAGAGTTGCACCTTGTTTTCTAAAGCATGGGTTTTTCAGAGCCTTTCGAAGATTCCACATGCAACGTACCCGCTTGTTCCCCTATTTCGTCAGGTCTGGTCACAAAGAACTGATGCGAGCTATAGGGGTTCTGGAGCATGCACTCCCATGGTTGAGTTTTAGAACATCATACAGGACTGACTGAAGGCAGATTCACGAATACATAAGAAAAGGGCAGGCAGAAGAATACATAAGAAAAAGTGAAGGAAAATGATTTTATAAAAAATATAAGACAAATATAAAATTGCAAACTCCTAAAACAGTTCTTTGATTATATTATTCTGAAAAGTTTATAGAAAATAAAAGAAATGCTACGATTTAGTTCTTTCCTTGTAATTATCTAAATTCAAAAACAAACTTTTCTTGTTGCTTGCTGCAGATTTATCGATTAATTCGTAAAAAATTGATATAATTCAAATGTGTCACAAGCAGCGCCGTATCAGCCCAACTGTGCCCCCCACAAATTCCTTACAGGGGCCCCCCTTAATGGTGATTTATAAAAAAAAAGTTTTCGACGTTATGCTACATCTCGAGGCCGAATAGCCTTCAAAACAAAATACCTAAATTACAGACACAATTTTGTCAGAATCAGGCCCGTAGCCAGGTTTTAAGGTTTGGGGGAACAAAATACATTTTTAGGGGGGAAAGATTTTTGTGTTTGTCACATGTTTAAAACAATTTTTTCTGAGCGCAACAAAATTTTGGGAGGAACAAAAAAGATTTGGGGGTTACTGCCCCCGAATGCCCCACCGTGTATGCGGGCCTGGGCCGAACCGTCACCAAGGTCTACCACTGAGAGCTTCATGTTTGTGCAGGTGGGCTAGACATTCTGAAAATTTATTTGTAATTCACGAAATGAACAGCATTTGCAGATTGTGCAAATTAATTATAAATATTTTCCTGCAAATACCCATAATAGGCTCGTAGTTTCCAATTAAAAATTTTTGAACGAGCTTAACAAAAGGAATTGGATCGTAAATCATTGTCATTTAATTGACGGCGATTGTTTAGATATTTTGTAATGAAATGCAAATGTAAGAAAAATTTGCAGGAAAGCAGAACCAATCCTATCGTTCAGTTATCAAAACATTATTAACGAAGGAGCAAACACGAGGCCGGTGAAAGCATGTGCGCCGCGATGAACGTTTTCTTTCATTAGCGCAAACTGATAAACTTTACCATGAGCTTAAGTGAAATATGCTTATAAAGCGTAAGCATTGGGCTTTTGACTGGCCGAAATACGCATGCATAAGCCTTGCTGATGTCTGGACCGTTAATCTCCTGGTGCATGGCACATGTTTAGATTAATAACATTCTGTATCACAAATCGCCTGTAAATGTTAACAAGTATATACTGAGGCCTACGTGGACGCAATGGTTAACATCCATAATCCACTAACTGCACTACTCTATTTTGGGACAACCCCAANATAGNCTCATCTAACTATACAATTATTTCCATCTAGCTATCTGAACAGCAGGCTGAGCAAATGTGTAACTTTGGTCGTAAGCACCAAAGGCATCTTGCTGCTATGCGGTACCAAATAAGAGAAGACCACCTGGACTAGACATAGTACATTTTTTTACAACAATCACTTCACAAAATACGTTGATCAAGTGGAAGTCTGACTTCTGGACGTATGCAACTAGGCATGTAGGCGGATAAATGAACGCGAGGCCCATCAGGGAATAACAGGCCCGTAACCAGCTTGGGGCACCAGGTGTGGCTAAGGGTTTTTTGAGAGGGGCCCAAATTTTTCAAACTCTGTCCAATATTTTAAAACTATGTCCAACACATTTTTCCATTGGGGGGGGATTTTAGGGGGATATTCGCCCTACCCGCACTCCCCTGGTTACGGTCCTGGGACAAAGCCGTGACCGCGAGGCCCCTGACACGCTTGGCGCAAGTTCGCAGTTGGCTCCATTTGCCTGCAGAGGCAGGTTGCAAAACATGCTAGCAGATTGTTGTACTATGGTCGTTATTGCGTAACAATAAAACGGCAGTAAAACTTCAAATGTTCACTTCAAGTTACGGTAGAAGGCGTTTTGCCACATGTGACCAGGGCTCCCACCGAGGGTTTTTTCCATCCAGATGTGTTTTTTTAGTCGCCCTGTGTGTCTAGGTTATTATGAAAAATCGCGTGAACTCTGTGGTTTTTGAAGTAATAAACTCATCAGCAACTTCAACGTGTTCAATAATATAAAGATAACTTTACATTACAGTGTTTACATGCGCACATCAGGTGAGAAAGTACGCATATCGGATGAAGCAGAACGTGTACGATCTGTTTCATATTCTCATATAAGATCATTGTCAGGGTGATACACAGTGGTGTGTTTAATGTAAGGCATGCGAGGCACTTCCCTCGGGCCCCCCTTTGCAACGGTAATGTGTAAAGTACCTTGCTTTCAAAGGGGCCCAACAACAAATGTAATCTATAAGTGGGCTACTTTGCTTTCAAAGGGCCCCCAACAGCAGTTGTAATGTGTAAATACCTTGTTTTCAAAGGTTCCCAAAGTAACTGTAATGCATAAGCACTTTTCTTTCAAAGGGCCCCCTATATTCACTGATTTATAGTGCTTCATATTACAATTTGGGGGATCGACGCTTTCCCGGGGGGCTAAGTGGTGACGGGACTGAATTTTGGGCCCCCTGTGACAGTGTGCCCCCCAATTGGGGGAATGGAGTGCGGCTGATACGGCTCTGGTCACAAGTATTAACCTAGGAATTATCAAAGGCCAGAGACGCTCAAGGAGAAGTTGTACAGGTTAGCAATTTTGTGACCTGACTAGCGGCAATCATGTCCATGAAGATTGTTTATAGATAAAATAAATGTAAAGCACATGTATCACTGTTTATAGATAAAATTAATGAAAAGCACATGTAGCATGTTTATAGATAAAATTAATGCAAAGCGCATGTAAAGCACATTAGGTGCAATTTAGTTTCTGTTTAAGTTGAAAAGTTTTGACTGTTTTTTTTTAAACTTCAGTGTAGTTCACCATCGCTGTTTGATGTCGACCAAAATTTCCACACAGTGTGTGCAGCGACCACATCGTTCAGATTCACCAGTCTTTGCAGTAGCAACCTTCCTGTACGCTAAAGTTTTGTAATTTGTAATGCACCGCGACTAATTGTTAAATAAAACCTCCACACGCTGGATGCCCGCCGGATCAATTATGGTCACAACATGCACGTCCGAACCCCTCTCGTGGTCAGGCAGATTCTGATGGAACTCAGAGTCAGTGCAGCGCTAGAATATCAAAACAACCCTGGCTATATGAAAGCATTGTGAGGCAGCCATCAGTCAAACCACATCCGGGCACTGACTGCTGGAAGCAGAAGCTTCGCCGTAAAAATTCACTCAGGTTCGCAACATATTTTGCTGATCTTGATGAGATTTCGCAAATGGGCAGCCGCCGCTGGTTTTCGATATTTGCAAATCGTAATTATTTGCATCTGCTGACATTTGCTGATTCGTAATTGTTGCTGGTGTGATAATAATTGACATTTTGTCTGTGATGTGCGCATTTGTTTGGCAGTGGCGCGATGAGAGTTTTGTAGAGTGCCGCCCAGTGTTTCCTATTCGGGGCAAAATTTTGAAATCCAGCTTTGGGGTGGCTGAGAAGAAAAATGAAAAACCCGAGGTTTTTCGGGTTTTCAAATAAATGAGATTAATGCGCCATAAGAACTCGATATCATTTTGAAAATATTACTGTTGGTCAATTGTCGATTCTATTGTACAACCTCTACACTTCCACACGCAACACAGAAGACATAGCAATAACAGAGAACATACAAATAGATGAAAGAACATGAAGGTAAATATGTGGCGGTAGTAGAAAGCATACGCTTGATGGCGCTAGCACAATTACTTCGATGAAATACAAGCATACATATGTAATACTAGCAAAGGGCACACGCATGGATGACGTTACCACTGTTGTTAGAATATAGTGCTGCGATGACTTCCATGTACACCGATTTATGAAAAGCATGGGGGGTGGGAGACTACGAAAGAGCAAGGTCATTAAAGTTGCAGACCTACCTAGGGCGAAGCTACATATAGTGTAAAGGAAACAGGTTATATCAGTAAGTAAATGTCTGTTGCTCTGAGTAAAAGGTTTAATATGAGCAATGTGGTTTAT
>JGI24021J15306_10007683_pt1 | contig 13167 bp, 9 predicted proteins | sample Ectturendosymbi1_FD_15306 | JGI IMG/M metagenome (IMG submission 15306) | reverse complement strand
CGTACATTGCACTTTGTTCTAAGTTAACTCAAGTAAACATACAAGTAAAGTAGCTTTCTGCACAAACTAGGCAATGCTCGTTTATCTGGTAACGTGCACAAAGGTTACATTGCTTGTCGGTGCTTCAAAAGTATCTAAATCGATTGTTTACAGTTAAAAACTGTCAAGATCTGATCATTCCTTGCGACAAGGAAGTTGGGATGTGTTGCGAGTCGACGCTCAAGTTTTTCGCCATTTGTTCTGCCCCCCAAATGAAGACAAAAATCCTCTAAATTCACTGGTCTTTTCAACACAATCTTTGCTATATTTGTTTAAGTTTTTCAAAGATGTTTACAAAGTATTTCAGTATTTTGTCTACAAATTACCAGCTTGTTTTCCCGCAATGACAAATTATTCTTATAAAGCTGTTTTTTAACATGTTACTCTGCAAGAAATGCACTGAAAACAATTGGAACAAAGTTACCGGAACAAGTCATCGCTTTCAATGTTGCTTCAGCGGCCTATCTTTAGTCGTTTTCATATCATTCCAGAGTATGACTTTTCTGTCCAGGGATAAATTTCACATCACATACATGTGGCAGTTACTGAATCATGACGCGCACCAAACGTGTATTTTTTTAAATCCAGTGCTATATTCTTACTTGGATCCATAGTAAGCTATTTCGGCCACTAAAAGTGTTGCCACGTTTGCAATCCGGGTATTTCTATTTGTAAACTAGCAAGACGCAGTGGTAAATCTGCAAAAAATGGCCACACTGCGTGACCAACCTCAGAGCACTGCTTGCTCATGTGAATTCCAGTTCATCGAGTCATCCTTCCTGGGAGTCAGGTGTGTAAGTGAAACTTAAGTTTTTCCCGACTGCTAAGGCGCGCAGTGGAAAGGTTAAGCACATAGGAGGGTGTGTTATGACTGCTTGTACTGTAGCTTTCATGCAAAAACGAATTCTGAATCCAATTTCGATTGCTGCGAAGGAAAGATGACTCATAGCACAAAAGGTTATGACGAAGTAAACAAAACGACAACTGGCGATTAGTTGAAGTCTGTCAGATGTACAGTATGATGCTGAGTGTCGCTCCCCAGGAAGAAATGAGCTGATGGACCGCACTTGAGTTTGTTACATATTTCATTTTATGCGGGCAAGTAATGGAGTTTGCAAGCGGCAGATTCGCGACATCTAGCGTTGCCTTTTTCCACTAACTAGCAACGAATAAGTTCTTTCATCACCGACCAAGCTCCACTGATATATTTTTGAAAAAGTTGATTCATTACAATTATTGCAAAAACTCTTATCGCTCGGCATAAAAATCGAAAGTCAGCGAGTGAGATTTTGGTTACAATAAAGTCATATAAGGGATTTTCTCATGTGCTAATTTGTAATGAAAGATTGCCTTAAATTGCTACACAATATTCCGAATATCTGCAAAATTTAAAGTTCTACACAAGAGAGTATTGCAGTTGTTGTGTCCTGCCCCCACATCTCCATCCAACACAACTTCGTAGCAAATCATTTGATTTTCTATTATTCACGAAGTTAGCATAGATCGCTGGCAACAGGGTTTGCAAAATGCGTTTCGTAGTCTTTTTCTTTTAATTAAGCAAAGTGGTTTTCTTGTGCACTGTATGAAAGGATCCAGCGGTAAATGTTTTGTCTCTCTTCACTAAGTTGTTTTCACACAGTTTTAATGCCGACTGATATATTGTATTAAAAATGCACCAAGTCAGTGTTATAGTTAATCAATCATCGTCGGTTTTGAAGCACCTTCACATAATTTTAGTCCACATACTTATACGTTCAAGGAACAAAATATCGCACGCATCACCAACGCTTCACACACGGGAAACAACATGTGAGTTCCTGAACAAATGCGTTTCAACGATTACATACATTCTTGCTCCGGTAATGCTCGATCTAATATCTTACTGGGACTAAATGAAATGGCGAATATGAAGTTTTACAGTAGGTTGGAAACCACAAACTCTGATTGTTTCTGCCGAGGTTCAACGACGTTTACGTTATAACATGTCACACTGCACTACGTTTAAAAGTAAACCTGTTTTAGTGAAAAGTTTTGGTTCGACAACAGCTATTGCGTTTTCAACTTAAAATGCGGGATACGTCATCTCAGTTACTGATTATAACGAATCAAAAACGATCTCCTACCTCTCGTATAAACGTGTAAGTTATGCTGTGCACACATGGAACTAGTTTTTAAACTCTCTTTACAACGGGTTTTCTCGAGTTCCTGCTTCCTCCTAAGTCAGAGAGTGTGATGTTCAATGTCAAACTGTATCCTTCCAGTGTGTCTGATTGCTTTCGCTTGCATTTGTGATCGCTTGTCCTTGACAACGACAAGCAAACAAAGTCACAAAACTTTCATTCAGTTCTTTACAAGTGGTCAACGGCGCTCATCTCCGCTTACGCAGTCCAGGGATCCACGCTGCTACTTATGCAGTGAATGCTGCTCTGGCAGCAGGTCAATGGCAGCACCGCGCGCGAACCTTCTTGCGCCCACTGACTGAAGGCCGAGCATAAGGCTGGACGGTATCATTTTTCAAGTCATCGATTTGACCCGACCGGGAATCGAACCCAGTTGCCAGGAGTAGCCCCGCACGATTCTTTGTTTTGTTGCGCCCAGGAGTTGCCGTGCCGAGCCGTGCACGAGCGCAGAATTACCCGATGCAGCAAAACGAACAAAGGATTACGCCTGGCAACTCCTGGCAGGTCCTCAGTGCAGATTGGCCTTAATTTTGCCGCTTCGCTGCTTCTCCAGAGAGTGAAAGGAGACTTAAAGTTTACTGGTAAGCGAGAGAGAATTTCGTCATTCAGCTGTTAATGATCTGTGTCCGGCAACGTTTACGCTGTCGTGTTAATACAAAGAAAACTTGTGCAACACCAAGAGAAATTCTCAATAAGCACGCCCGTTGATCACAAAGACCACNCCNNAAAACCCGGCAGTGTTTGGTTATACGTTGGTGGTAAAGAATTCGTTNCAAACATGTTAACAACAGACTTCTGGTACCAAATGGTAACACAATTACCAACAGACTTCTGCACAATTACCGTAACGCACTAATAATGATATAACAGCTGTGGTCGGTATCAGCTCAGAATTGTGTTTCTGACCTAAAAAGGTGGTTTTGTTACAAAATAGGGAATATTTTTTCGATACAGGAACGACAGTGTATGTCGATCTGATCACGAAAAATAATTGTTTTTCAACAGATGTGATGTTTGGGGCAAGAGGTCAAACAGAATATCAGCAGAAAAAGATGAAATGAAGAAGTCTGCTATGATTTCCGCCTTTTTCGGGAAAAAATTGTCTTCAAGGTACGCTTTTTGTTTATAATTTCCCAGTGCTATGGTGAATTCAGCGGAAGGTAATTCGGTGAGATTGCCGCTCCCAAAAACATGACCCCAGCGGCCTCTTGAAGTGGAGTCCATTTTCAGTAAAAAGGCCCTATTCTTTGAAGGATAAAAGTTGATTATGTATTTTGCGTTGTCACTATCTTTTTTTTCAAATAAAAAATTACAAGCATTATTGTGCGCCACTAGACTTTTGAATTTGTAAAGCATTTTGACGCCTTCGTTTTCGATTGCTCTCCCAAACGCAGGGTGTGAATCTACTGGATCCGCCACCAGGGGCAAGTACCAGTTCACAAAATCTGTTCTACCAGACAATTTAAAGTCCAGCGTTGCAACCCTGCTCTAACAATAATATTTTTGCAGATAGCATAAGCATATGATATAAGAGCTCCAAACAGGTTTCAACAGCAGTGTATGAAAGCATCGCACCCCGTAATTTACCAGGGTTCTTCACCGGAAAATTCTTCCTTTAGCTCTGGGACGGTGATCAGTGTTTCCAAGACAGAAATGCGCTGCCTTGGATTGCCCATCACGCAAAAAGCCAAATATCAACCTGTTGGACGTTAACATTATCAACTTTCTGCACTTACTCGAGCATCTTCGAGCAACTGCGGGATTTCTCTTTCGAAGTCGAAGCAGCACAGAGAGGTGCGCTGCTTGTACCAACAAAATGCATTCAAATGGCTTAATTCGTGATTGATGGCGTGCGACACGCATCAACGGCCGATCAAAGATCGCGTGCAGCGATAGACTAAGGCCGAGACAAAACTGTTGCTCTTTTGGAAGAATATCCAAACGGTTAGTAAAAGATTCCAATTTCACAGAGGTTTGAGGCCGAGTCACGAAAATGAAAAAAGACTGATTGCGATTTCAATAACCGTGTTGTCTGCATGATAGTTTTGTACCAAGCTGGATTTGAAATTATTAAAGTGAAGAGTTGCTATGGAAATCATTACGACGATTTCTAGCCAGTTCTGAGCATGGAGAAATTGACAATCAGTTCCTGTAGCGCAGCCAGATTGAGGCCTCAGAGGTCTTGCCCCCTTGAAACAAACTTGCTAAGATTTTTACTGGTGCTTTATATCAATTTTCAATTGTTCGAAAATAAATGGAAAGAACAGTCGGATTCAACACGACATCGGTGACTGGCCCCTCGCGAACAAAATTCTTGGCTGCGCTACTAATCCGTTCAGTATGTCAATTGAAAGTTTGCGCAATATGACGAAATATTCTGATGCTATCAGACTAGACTCATTATAGACTTTTACTGACTTCCAACCAGCGGTCAATAACCGCTTTTTTGTATTGTGAAGTGTTTTTACAAGGTTAACTCAAAAGCATTTTTGTCGTATCAACAACGTGCATGGCACTATGGCATTTATCAGTCACTATAATTTAATCATTGAGGCACGTTTAAGATTAATTACTATCCAAGTTGATGCAGCAGTGTCTGCTATCAGCAATTGATTCACCTCACAAGTTATCACACCAGTAACTTGTAGTAATGATCACATTCTCGCAATTAGAGTTTCTACTTCTGGTTGATTATTGCTTGTTTGAGAGAACAGGAATCAAACTCTGCAAACATGTAAGAAACTAGACGTTCGTCAGATCAAAATCTTTACTGAAAGCTGCCAAATCTTACTGAGGAGCTCATCGCCATGCCAAGTACTGATTTTTCTTTGATACTTCAATGCGAAGTTTACATTTTCCAGCTTTCGTTGATGCCTCCCTCGATGCAAGTTGCAAAGATTGAATCACATTTGTATTCGATCAACGCTTGTTGAGAGGTAACGCCTGCACCCAATCATAAACTTTTGTCATGGCAATTTTTTGTTTGTTCCGAACAGTGGCAACAAATTTCTAATTCAACTAAAGTTGCTTGCGTATATTTGGTCGACTGCCAGGAACAGGAGAACACTTGTTGGCACATCGTTTAAATATGTTCTTCATGGCACAGAATGCGAAAAAGGAACACCACACCCTTTTATCCATTGCTCAGCGATCAGATTAAAAAGCATCAGAGGTTTACAACCTTCATCGTAAACTGCTCCAGTTGCGTAAGCTGCTGCGTTGAACTTCATTAGTTTTTCAGCAAACAGAAACAGAGTTGCGTTTTTCAGTGAGTTTTGAATCTGATCTCTTGCAAGAAGCAGCGTTGGTTGTAAGTTCAATACACTGAAGCTGAAGGTGAGGATAGAACTTCATACTGTTGTGAAATTTGTTTGAAGTTTCCTATTTTTGGTTTGTATTCAGCAACTGGAAGTCATGCCTTTTNNGCAAAGGTCATATTTTAGAGAAAAAAATTGGGTGATCTGAAAGTAACCGTAAAACCACCAGAAACAGCAATATTTCATAAACTAAAAATTGCTATTTTGACAACTTGCGTTTTTCTACATCTTTCTGAATTTTTACAACTTAATATAATTTCTACACGTATAACACAGTTGCGTCTCATGTAATTATTGCGGTTTATCTGTGCAGTGGTACCTTTAACCAGAAAAGGCAGACAGTGTACCTAAGCTCTGTCTTGTGAAGTTTTGTTTCGAAATGAAAGGAAATGACACGTTAGTGGTTTGTGCACATGCAGCCTTAACCAAATTACGCTGTTGAATGAGTTTAATCTTTAAAAACTATTGACCCTAACAATTATTGCATCAGCACTGGAACGACGTAGAGCAGTACATTTGGAACTTTGCGATTACTAGGCTCAAACACCAATGAAGTTCATGATGTTCAAGCAAGTACTACCAAGCACATTTTCTAAAATTTGTGGTCGTCATTGTTTAAAACAGAAATATCGAAATGTTCTTCGCAAACGGTTTCACGCTTTGCTTCACTTTTCTTCTCTCTTGCTTCGATTCACCGTATGCAATTTTTAGTATATGAAACAACGTTTTCTGTTGTTTTTACTAATAAATACAACCCTGCGAGAAAAACTAACAAAAATTATTTTTTAATTTTTTGTGTTGACCTATCNCGATATTATTATAAAATGAGCATCACGAGTACCATTGCAGTTCTTACATTTATAAATTTTTTGGAGATATTTACATGTGTTCGGGAAGGTGTTTGGGGTATCACAGCATGAGACTAGCGAGTTCACTTGATCAGTGGCGTAGCCAGCCCAGAAATTTGGGGGGGCAAAATGTCTGATTTTAGGCGAATAACACTAGTTTGTTTGGAAAAACGCCTCTCAAAGCACAAAATGACTATATGTTCTAAAAATGTGGGGGCATGGCCCCTTTGTCCCCCCTGGCTACGCCTATGCACTTGACCTCAGACACGTAGCCAGAGGGGCAATTACCTCTCTCGATTCCAAAATGTTGCACCAAAATTTTTCAAGTTATCCTTTGATGTATTTGTAAGCAAAAAATGATTTCAGTGCAAATCGGCCAAAATACATAGAGAAACTACCCTACTTTTAGTTTTAGTTGAAGCTAATGGAAACAATTTGGTGTACCAACTGTTGATGATCATTGAAACGTGTGTGTTGTTAGGGAATTCACATCAAAGATGACATTCACCTGATGTTTAGCTCCACCTGGAAGTTGTCAAGATGGTGATAATGAAATACAAACTAGTATCTAACCGCTTGTAATCACTAACCGCAAGTAAAAACAAGACGTAACGCTTTTCATAGCAGTTTCTGACGCACCAGCTTGCTGTATCCCACAGAATGGTGATGAAAGCTTAATTTCATGACCACCGCAAAAAATTTTTTTTGACAATTCTGACGAGCTAGAAATAAATGTATCCCTAGTTACAATGTCGGCCTTGGCCCGTAGCTTAATATGAAATTGATAGATATTTGATATTTTACACTTCTGAAACTTAATGAGTGAGTATGGCGATGACATACATATTATATGCCTTGAAGAAACTACTTTACCGAAGAAGCAATTCTTCTGAGTCATTTTCAAACTTTTCTTTGTTACGTCATAGTCACTGTTTAGAGACAACAGCGTTAATTTATCGATTGTGATGATTGAATATGTATTGTGACGATTCGATCGCAAATATGTCGAGCAGGAACGTCTTCAGCAATGATTTTCCGTTAACTTGTTGGCTAGTTAAAAATCAATCTTGTCAAAGCCAAGGGTCTCTAAATAAAATTTTTCAGAAAAAAACACTGGACAAATACACATTTTATGGATGATGCTTTAAACATCGGGGCATTTAATGTTCAGATGATGAGACTCAGTTATTGTTTACCCCCCATTAAAAATTCTGGCTATGCGCCTGCTTGACCTTGATCAGGAATTCGTTTTCCAAACAGAAGTACTACACAATCTAAGAAGCCCAATACGTTCCCGTAAAAGATTCAATCTGGCAACTTCTTTGAGTTTAAGATTCAATGTGAACCATCAACACAACCGACGTTAAGTTATTTACAAAATAAACTTAATTTGTGAAAAGCAAGTTCATATAAAGTACATAGTACAGAGGTGTTGACAGTCTGCTCGGTTGTTGTCGTTATGGATGCAATGTTTTAGTTCTTTTATGTGAAACTTGAGGGACTATTATCCAATCAGAAATGCATGTGATTCGTACTATTCACTTTCACCACATGATTTTAGTTACGTGACGTCAATCGGTGGGAGGCCGACATTGAAATTTTGTCTCTAGCAGGGGTTTGAAGTGGACGCTTCAGTCCATGAAGCTTTATACATCAACTACACCAAGGGTTCTCAACCAGGGGTAAGTTTACCCCTTTCTTGGAGGTAAATTTTACCTATCCTGGGGGTAAATTAAATGATGCTGTTGTACATTTTTCTACAGCACTAGTAGGTAAACAAAAAGGGGGTAAATTGTATGTTGGAAAGCTGGCAAGGGGTAAAGGGAGAAAAAAGGTTGAGAACCCCTGTACAACACGGTGGCCGGTCATCCAGCAAGTCCACTCAAGCGGCGAGCGCTGTTACACTGAACTATTGCAGCTCCTCTAAATATTTTACTTTGTTGTTGGCTGTTTTGGTGGAAACCAGTTGCTGATTACATTGCTATAGTATATACCGTAGATAAATTATTTGTAGGTTGTGTTAAATGTGGTAAGAAAATCTTGCATCTATTTGGCATTTGCCAGCAAAATTCCATTTCCAAAAATTTAGCAGTTATTACCAGAATTTCAAAAGTGTGGAAGTCAAATATAAGTATTACCTCGGGACCCCAATTAGACTTTATTAAACAAACATCAAAACTACAGTAGCAAGCGCCCTGGCCTAGCAAATGACCAATTGGCCATCGCGCAACTGAAGGACAGAATAACCAGCGATGTATGTACGCCAGACAACCAGCGTTATAATCAGCGGGTACGAAGAAGCACTTAACAAATCTCCAAACGTGGAATTTTTCCAACTTATATGAAAACTTTACACGTAAGACAGACACTTGGATATAGGGCACAACATCGTATCACAACGTCAACAATAACATATGGGGCGCAACACCGAGTCTATCCAAAGTTCTTTGACGTGTCCACACTTCGCTCACCACGCGAGGCATCATCGAAGTCACACAAGCATTGTTCGTGTGCGACGTGGTCGTGCACACGATTGCAAAGAGAACTTGGCAGCGGACAAGTGATGACGTTGACGTACGCTTCATGTGCAGCAGGCTTACTAGACCTATTTCGGCCACTGCGTGCTGAAGTGATTGCTTGTCGCAGGTGCAGCATCACGTGACGACACAGTGGAACCTCGGCTAGTACTGCACAAGAACGCAGTACGCACACGGGCATGAGATGACGTGACACATGTAACGTCAGATTCTTCAGCAACAGGGTCATGCTTAGTTCAAAGAACGTGACGTCACAAGTGCACACGTCCTGGGGAATTGAACGAAGTTCGAGCCGATTAACCGAAGGGCCATCGACGCTCGTGTGTAAATAACCGTCCATTGGGCGTTGTGCGAAACAATGAATGACGTGAATGGACAGCAGCCAGCAGCACTAATTCCCATCGCCAAACATGGAGTTTACGAGATTTAAGAGAAGTTTCACAATTGGCTATAACTCCATTGTATCGCGCAGACACTGGCCATATCGTTTAGGTTTATAGACGGAGGAATTGCTACATCCAAAGCCGCAATGATGTAAGTGCGAAATGGAATAATGGACTATAAAAGCGGAACCTCAATAGAGATTGAACATAAACATACATTCCAACTAATGCAAATAACTGATTCACACATCAACCCATAGATTGACAACCGTCACTGCGGCAAGGAAAAACAAACGGGAAACGCGAATACTTATCAACAATAGACAGCATACTGTGCTTATGAATTTTGGTCGACTATGGCAAAGGGTGTTTAAAATCATAGTTAATCGCTCAAACGGTTGAGTGGATTTGACCAGTGGAACACTTAGCGCCTTATAGAAGTCTGGCTTAAATTCTGCGCTTACGCTACAAACTTGCATTTCCTTATTGCGGACATCGTCCACAGAATATGGTCGGTTGATCTTTAGCGCGGACATAGTGATAAAAACGAGTGATGCCAGCATGATATAAGGACGAGTGAATACTACGAAGCGTATTCACATACGCTTGTACAGTAAACCCAATAGGGTGTCCCTGCAGCAGAATTCAATTCCCCGAACGATGCACAATGTCCAAGTCGAACTCGCTTAGCTCCATGCGCCAACGGAGAACTTCGTCCATTCTTTATTTCTGCTATTGTTTTCGTTACTGTACATTAAGGTCAATGACTTTTGATCAGTTGCAGTCGCACAACGGCGCTGTGTTAGAAAATGTTCCCACTTCCACGACGGTCAAGGCCTTTTTTTCCACTCTCGCATGGCTGCCCACCTTCGTTCTTGCTGAACATGCTGGAGAAGAACGCTAGTGGCCTATTTCGCCGATTTAACATTGCGGAAAATGCATTTTCCAATACGTCCGTTTTCAGGACGAAAGCAAGTTTCTCATCCATTGCCCCATCCATCGCTGCAGAAGCCAAACCGTTCTTTTACACTTTCGCAGTTTTGTCTTCCAGCGGAAACAGCGCACTGACGATCAACGGCTTAGTTGTATCCGAACAACGAGATATTCACTGCCCATAATACGCAAACATACCGGACAGGCTTTGCAGTTCCCTTCAACTTTCAGGTACAGACGTATCCAGCACCGGTGTAACACGATCATGATCGGGTTGCAGCAAAATCTCTGTGGATGTGCGCTGTGCAAGCAAATTAATCGTGTACGCAACAACGTAGTTGGATTGTTCCGCATCTAAAGTGAGAGTACGCTCCTCTGCAGCATTTAGGAAAGTTTTTAAATTTACGTCAAGTTCTTCTTTGGTTCTTCCGCATACTGCGATATCGCCTAGAAAAGCGAATGTTCCTTTACACCTATGAGCAGTAATAACGTCATTGATGACACGTTGAAAACAAGAACAGCATTTTCCAAAACAAACGGAATTCCCTTGAACTGATACAACTGACCGCTAGCTTCAAATTCCTGATATATATTTTTTTCGTAACAACGGCGCCTGGTGATATACAGTACACTGCGGAAATCCAAACTCGAGTTTCAGCTGTTCTGCGTCACGTTCTTTGTCACGTGACACTTGGATATTAGGGAGTGGATACTCACGCTGTGTACATTCTTGACGGTGTTGCTGTAGCCCAAACACCTACGTTTCTCGTGGCTTCCGTTTCTTGCAGTAACGAGTTGGGCATGCCACGGAGAGCTGCTTGGTTCAATTACGTTGTTATCCAACAATTGACGTATTTGGCTTTGACTCAACTCTCGACCCGCTCTACAGTAATGGCGCGATTTAGCTGCTTTCGTGTGGCAGTCAGTAGTCAAGTGTTCAAACAATTTAACTGGCTTAGTCACAAGCGCCTTCAACACACCTGGTTGTAACGGGCATTCTGTTCCACCGAAGTTAAATTTCACTTTAAGTTTGTGTTGTTTCATAAATTCGCGGCCAAGAATCACGTCCCACAAGAGAATATCCACGATCCAACACACGATGTCGCCATAACTTCGATCGAATCAATCGAATGGGTCTGCCAGAGTAAGAACCTTGGGTCTTTACACTTGAAACTTTTACCCTTAGTCCTACTTCGTCCGCGCTGATTTGACTAGATAAGTTCGCATGTTTAGCAAACGCCGTAAAAAGGTAGTTGCACTTTGTCCCAGTGTCTAACAATCCGTTTGCCACAACCCAAATAATCGAAACGCAAATATTGAGTGTTTCGGTGTCTGAGCACTTATACGACAGCCTACCGCTTGGTAGTTTACACACCGCTAACAGCTGATCACGTGAGGGCTTCTTGCTTTTTGAACAGCACATCTTCTTTCAACGCATTTGAAGGTTTAATTCTTAGCTGGACAATCTTCGCGTGCATGTCGTTTGCCTCCCAAGAAGAGCACAGGCGTTGCTTTACAGCTAAGCATTCAGACTGGCATTGCATTTCTGTTTGGGAGGCAGGCTGGCAAGATGCTACAGTTGCTGGCGACATTGCCGATCGCGAAGAATGAGTTTCCGCGTTTCTCTGGGCATCGTCGAGCGATCGAGCTTTGTCGAAGACAGCTCGAAACTCCATACCTAGATCTTCGAAAAACTTTTTTTTTTAATATTTGGTGACGGCAATTGGCGGCAGGCCGAAGCCTGAATTGTGCTTCTTGCCCGGGCGGTTGAGGTGAACGCTCTTTCCCAGGAAGTGCTACGGCAATTCACTCAGTGCTGTGGATCGAACACCCAACCTTCCAATTGGGAGGCGGACACTTAACAACTGAGCTATTGCCGCCCCAAAAACTTGTGACTTATATATGTCGAACGAAAGACCAGCAACAAAGTTGTCTGGAACAGCAGCTTTCTTGTTCTGGGCAGCTGTAACGGCTGTGAAACTGCAATCAGTGCTTAAGGTTTTCAACCTCTGCTAGAATTACTCCAGCGTTTCGATCATTTTCGTCCAAAACCACACTTTGAGAGCCGGTCTACGAATATATCGTACCTGAATTTCGGCCTAAAATCAACAGTTTTCGGTTGCCTTGCCAGCGCCATAGTTCCTTTACCGATTGTGCTTGAGAGCTGTTCAAACCCTCAAAACATTTGGCAAGTCGTCTAGTCTGCACTCGAAAAAAAGCTTTTTGGTTGGGGGTTGCGGTTTTTTGGGAGTGGCGTCCAAAGTGAAGCAGTTGTTGGCAATTTTGGCTCATACTGTCTGGCCTAGGGTCCAACCGCTAGACCAAAGTAATTCCCTCAAGTTTTAATTGAAAACTAAGCTCGAGTCTGAGTCTTTTGAGCCTTTGATCGACTTTCTTAGCGTTTCTGGTTCGAAAGTTATGATCTAAAATAAACAAATTATTTAATTATCCTATTAACTAATTAATCAAATATTTTTATTACTTTAGATCATAACTTTTGAACCAGAAACCCCAGCAGGTCATCCAAAGTATCAAACGACTCGGATTGTAGCCTAGTTTCCAATAAAAACTTCAACGAAAAACTACCATCTAACGGTTTGGGCCCAGGGCCAGGTGAAGTGGGCCAAGGTGGCCTAAAATCCTCCACTTATGACGTCACTCACAAAAAATCGCACTCCCCAACCAAACACTTTTTTCGAGGGCTGACTAGAAGACATGTCGCGTCTTTTGAGCCTTTGAACAGCTCTTTACCGCTTTCGGCGCAAGAGTTAGGCGCGCCCAAAGCCATTTGCGATCCGCTTGTTCTGGCGCGAAAATCCCCGAACGGGATAGGTTATCACTAGGGCAAGTTTTTGTTGCAGTAACAAAGCGAGAAAGTTGCATTTATTTTCAGCGAAAGTTGCATTTATGCGCTGTAAGTTGCATTTATG
>JGI24021J15306_10007682_pt1 | contig 13167 bp, 9 predicted proteins | sample Ectturendosymbi1_FD_15306 | JGI IMG/M metagenome (IMG submission 15306) | reverse complement strand
TGAAGTCAACAGCAAAACAGGAAAACAAATTTAACTTTAAAAGGAACATTTACATCCCCAAAATGTGTGTGGACCTTGGCCCCGGGGGTCTACAACAATTGCAAGAAGTACTGTTGTTTACTTTGATGAACTTCGACAGTTTTAATTCCGACGATTTCATACGCTCAAGCTCGATGTTAATTCTTTGGACTTGCTGAGATAAATAGCAACACTGTCGTTTCCTTCGTTGGAACAAAATATTTTGCTATCTCGCTCTTCTGAATCTGGATGTTTTCTCCCCAAGACAGCATTCAGTGTTACTGTTTCTTTTGTTTCGAGTTTGTTTTTAGTTGTTTCTGTGACAGCAAACAACTTTGCTGTTTGACTGCCTCTTTTCGATGGTTTTGTTTCAAAAAATAGTGCTTCTGTTTTGTTCGTTGGAGTAAGCTTTTGTGATTCTACGATATGCTACGTTCGATGTCATTGTTTTCTGTGCATTTCTAACAAGCAGTGCTGTCGCTTTTTAGCAGAGGAAACCTTTCATTCGAGTTCGGTGTTTCTGAAATACTGGTAAGAAACCGTTCTGCTTTGAGCACTGAAATGTTTCCGTTTAGGGGAATTTTGAACTCTTGTTTTCTCATTCTTGGACATGTGAATAGTGAACATGGGCGTCGGAAAGATTTTTTTCAGGGGGGGGTGCACTACGGGATTTTTCCAAAATTTTTCCAGGGGGAACCAAAAGTGGTGAAATTCGATTTTCCCACTCAAAACTAAGAAAAGAACCTTTTTTTGCTGAAACTTTCAAAATCCAGGGGCCCACCTTCCGACGCCCATGATAGTGAATTGATGGATAGGTCCTTCCTTGCTAATTCAGAGTTGTAAGTCGGGCCGGGCTTTTTGGGTCGGGTTTGAGTTTGTCAAAACGTTTCAGGCCTGCATACAAAACTTTTTATAACATTCCGAGTGACGGTATTTTTCTTTCGTGACGGACATTTGTTGTGCGCATCGTGGTGGCTTCTGTGAGCGAAGTGATTTTTCATCCGCTAATTCTACTCGCAAACACAGCCGCGTTCTTTTGTGATCTGCTCGGATTAGACTCACACTCTTTTCGAGAAGGCAACAGCGGTGAGAAAATTAACAGGCGATGGGGTTGCTTCGCAAAGATCAACCACTTGCGCGATTCTTGGCTTGTTTTAATAAACGATGGACTGCAAAACCGACTTTTCATGCCTGCAGCGCCATCGTGGGTAGTTTCGTGATAGCTTGTTTTTTGTTGAGAAACATTATATTCCGCAGTATCATCGTTGGCTGACAAGCTAAGTTTGTGCTTGTTTAAGACAATGTTTTGGTCAAGGTGGTTGCAATCTTGGGTGTGATATAGCAGTGTACTTGCAGCTATACCCGCACACTACGTTTTTTGATACCCCGCAGCCGCAGCTGCGCATATCTTGACTTAAATTTGGCTTTCAGGCCTAAATCAGGCTTCAAAAATAAATGTCGGGCTGCAAAATGAGGCCTGTTTACAATATCTGCTAATTATAACTTCATGCTCATTTGCGCGTGAGTTGAAAGGTGCTTTAAGTTCACTTGTAATGTACAAAAAAATTATACAAAAAAAGATGTTGATTACACCAAATGATGGACCTAATTTTGAAACGCTTGACGCGAGTGCTTCAAAACTTCGGTAATTTGGGAAGCTGCAGTAATTTAGAAAAATCTTCTTCATACACTTTTTGCTACGCATTACAAATGGGAGGCGAAGGAACGTCTCTACCGCTATAAGATTTGTGAATATGAAGTGTGAACTGCAACCAACCGTGAAAAATCGCCAAGCGGACGTAGGAAATAAAAGGTCTTCATCAAATGGTAAATTGAAAAGTCAGGGAAGGCCAATCAACCAAATAAGTACTTATAGCGGAGATAATATAACAAATAGCAATGCTGTAACTCATAAGAAACCAGCAATGCGAAACGAGCCACTTTCTGGATGTTTTGCTGTGAACAACAGTGTGCTGAGAGATTCTAGATGTAAACGTTCTGGATTTGACCCTCTCAGACAGTTTTCATACCAAGCTTCAATGATTCATCGCTGAACCACTGCACTACACTTGAAGAACAATTTGTTCGAGAACGAAGCCGCAGTTCCGATTACTGCATATCGCGCGGTTGACAAAAAAATAAGATGCCAGATCACATGCACCAAACTTTCCTTGTGCTGTTCTTATTTTCGGCTTCTCTACTTTAAACGTTTTGTCCTAAGAAGTGTTACCTCAAAATGCGCAATTGCGTGGTACCACCAGAGCGTTTGCGCAGTGAAATCTCATTCTTGCACACTTTCAACATTTCAAATTTGATATCGTATATATATCGCTTAGCCCAGTGGTTCTCAAACTTTCATGAGCCGTGGACCCTTCTAAGTTTAACTGGCGAATACTTAATATATCGTGACACTTGGGTTATGCAATATCACGACAAAGCTACCTCGTGAAGATCGCTGCTCGTGGCCCCCAGAGAATCGCTGCTCGTGACCCCCAAGGGGGGCCGAGGGCCCCGTTTGAGAAACCCTAGATAGCCCTTGCTATGCTTGAAACATTTCTCTGGTTGTGTGCCTACATGGTTGCGCAATTGCATGCGCACTAAAACAAAGATTTGCTCAGAGTCAAATTTTCTTAGAGGGAACACTGGTCCTAAGGTCTGTTGTAATTAGTTTGATCAACCAGGTGTCGTACATGAACACATGTGCAGTATGTTAATAAGACTGTTTGTGCGTGAAAGGAGACGGTTTACACCAAAACTTTATGACCTTGCGTGAACGAACTTTCGCTGTTGAAATGCTTGCATCGTCATATTGAATACAAGCTATTTATCTGAGTATACTGTATCTCCTCGTAGCGTGATTTTCATTCAACGTAAAGGATAAACTCGTTGTTTTCTTCTGAAGGTGAATGTGCCTGGCAAACGCATCAGGAGCAACCAAGACGTCAAAAAGTTTGCTACTTTCGAAGTAAAATCGTTAACTTTGAGTTGCAAGAGCTTGAATTGGGAACTGGCCGAATAATAGCGTAATTCTTCAAATTTCATTTTTACAATATTTTGGTTGCTTATGAAGTACCAGCGGGTACATAACTGAGGTAGTAATGAGCGTATCTGTTCCAGTATTTTTTACGAATTATGAAAATAGTGCTTCCACTTGTAAGGATGGCACAAAAAATAACTGGAAAAAGACAATGAAATGCAAGAACTCGTACCTCCATATCAGAATGGAACAGTGCACAAAGAACAAAGGTGCTGGAAATACCTACACAAATCCACTCACAAAAACAACGATACAAACAACGAGAAAGGTGCTCTCTGTGATACAAAAGCTTTCAATGCCGTTGTACGTTTTCAACGAGTGAGTCCATGCAACAGGGTTAGATGGGTCACGCAATGCAATTTGCAAATTTACAACGCAGAGATAACGGCACAACAGCGTAAACAGCATTAAGAGTATGTAGCTTCTCCATTGCAAAATGTTTGCAAACTTCAAAGTAGCTGCATTCTCAGCACAAGACTTGCTTCTCCAACAATCGCGTCGTAGAAGGCTTTGGAACTTTACTAGCTTTTGTTTCTAACCAGGCAGTAACTCTTTCCTGATGGTACCTTAAAGAATGATTACAGTGAGCTGTTAAGTTATTATCTAAACAGCTCCTTTGTTGACACAGGTAAATCAACTTCAAGGCCAAGATATTCCACTTACACTTTTCTGCAGATTATGTACACAACTTTCACATTTGCTCGGCATATTGCACCAACCAAATTACGTGGTGACGATACTTGCAAAAACTTACTGCTCATTACAGTGGTGGAACCAGGGGGTGGGGCGATCGCCCCAATCGCCCCCTAAAACCTAAGGAAGTAACTTTATCTCCTGTAATTTTGTACAATTCGGAAAACAACATATCAAAACCAATTCCGGATAAGTCTTTCGTCATGTTCGAAATGTCTCACTGTTCACGATATAAGGCCGTTCTTTTCTCCATTAGTTTGTCACAGCAGTGTTGTGAAGTATACTTCATCTCTCTTACAGTAGCGAAGCTGTTATGAGACTTGATTACCCAATCTTACAATAATCGCCCCTTTCTTTAACGTTACTAGCTGGATCCGCTCTTGGCTCATTAGACTTGCACATGAGAACTCGTTTAAACTTCTTCCCGTCGGCCAGAGAGTTTTCTGGGTTGTCTTGTCTTTTCATCTTAAAAAACACTAATGACTCCTTGCAACGTGCCTATACANTTTTAAGCAATTACACCAAGTGTTNAAANAATTAGAAAAATACGAAATCATGTACATTTATAACTTGCGTCAAATTATTTATAAAAAATTTAAAAATNACTGAACCTTTGGGTTGCTTTTCCACATCAACGACAACGATGTTCGGCAGTAAGTTACTCATTTGTTGACGTTGTTTTTCTGAAGACATAAAGTGTTTTGTGTAATCACGTGCTTCTCAAGGAAAGAAGAGTTATTTTGTAGTGTACTTTTGAAAGGGAAGCAAAATATCATTTCTTAAATTTCTGATATAAGCCAAACCACGCGTCAAATTCAATCGTGATTCAAGATTGAACTAAATGTCGCAAATGCCTTTGACCCTAGAAGGGGCGCACATAAATATCGGTGACCGAGTTGAACACAGCGGGCAGCATTTACGCCATGTCAGTCCTGTTCACAGTCGCAGCGTGCCGTGGCGCCAGCCGTAGTTGCGACTTGGAGCTGTGGGAAGCTAGCCTCGCAGAGTTTTTCAACGCGTATTCGACAACCTTTTGCCTATTCTGACGCCTCACAATTTCCGCGCAGTAACAGAGCTACAGCCTCGTTTTACCTACAGAAATTGCTTACGGAACGGATGCTAATCATCGCAAACACTTGTCATGATTTAAGCAGCAAACTTTGACAGCGGTTGATCGTCGGACTTTTTTTCAAGCATTCTGCGCCTGTGCTCCAGTCGGACAAATCGGTAGATCTTGAGGCTTACTCCCAACATATCGCAGTTAAAAGACTGCCCTGGTGATTACGACACACCGATCAACTAGGTCGTTTGCGAATGATTTAGCACCCCGCCTTTCGAACAGGAGGTTGCACCAACGAGGCCAGTGATTCTTAACCTGGGATAAATTTACTCCTGGGGATATGTAAAAAAGGTTAAGAACCACTGAACTAGGCAGTTGGCATTGGCCCTTGTCGCGCTCGCGTAGTGTTGGATATCGGCTCAATACAGGGTCGTCGCCAGCGGGGGAGTCAGTGGTGCCCGGCCCCCCCATTTGAAATCGGTGACCCCTATTTCACGTTTGGCCCCTCGGTTGCTGCATACATCCAATACCGTATTATTAAAATGTGGCCCCCACTTCTGGTTTTTGGCCCCTCCTGCTGTTTTTTGGCCACACTGCTGCTAAATCCTGGCGACGGGCCTGGCTCAATATCTCCGATTTCGGTTTTTAGCTAATCAAAAAGCTCGCTGCTTCGTATGGCAGATTTAGGTTATACGCTTGAGAGCCGAAAACGTCACTAACTGGTAAACAGAGTGACAAATTTATGGCGCGCTTGGCAGGAGGAGAAACAGAAAAACAAGTTTCATAGTCAGCAGCACGCCGCAACAAGCTGTGATAATGGACACGAGGGAGTAACGAATCGTCGAGCCCGGAATAGCGGCACCATACGTCAACTGCTGTCACTTAAAGCAGTGCTTTAAAGCTGCACTCAATGTAACAGAAACTTTTTGACCCTGGAAAGGAAAAGGTCGGGTCTGCACTCAATGTAACAGAAACTTTTTGACCCGGAAAGGTCGCACGATATCTTCGGTGACCGGGTTAAACAGCGGTTAGCAACGCCGTAGGATCGCTTATCCCATGTCAATTCAGTTCACATTCACTGCGCACCAACGTAGCTGCGAGCTAGGGGCGGTGGATTTCTACGGAGTCACTGCATCATACGATGCAAGCATGCATTTGTGAAGATTTCTTTGCAAACGCATTTAATTTTTCCAACTGTTTCTGAAAGGTGCAACGTTCTGCACAAAACGTATCAAGTGAAACGCTAGCAAATGCGCTGCAGTTGCCTCACAATTATCTCGCTTACCACGATATTCCAGGCGTTCGCCCATTGAACTCAACATCTCTGTTTCACATCCACCTGCCAAAGAGACACCTAAGTATATAGAATTTCTTGAAAACATTGTCAAAAACCCGCGTTTGTAGGTTTTACTCGCCACTTTTTTTGTTCAAACAGCGGTGTTGTTCACTTTTATTTTTAAATTATTCTAAAGTTAAATGACGAACAAGACATCACGGCAAAAGGTCGTGCAGGCCATTCGCGTAAAATTTACTACATCATTAATACAGCAAAAATTTTATCTGATACAAGATGACCGTATTTCACCGCAGGAAATGTATCGAAATATTTACAAATTTCCAAAATAAGAAATAAATTTTTTCAGCACCAAAACCACGAAATTCCTGGTAGGATCACGACAAAGTGAACAAGTACCGACTGCACTTAAAATTATCAACTTTTCCATTACTTTCAGGTACGCTTGCACTGTCTGAAGATAATCTTGGTGTCACTGCAAATATACAAAAAATGAATAAATCCGAATAATTCACAATGCGAATTGCGAAGTAAAATGTTTCAAACTTTTTCGGCTCACTTATTCACTGCACCCACAAACATATTCCTAAACGAAATAGGCATAATGACAAAACGTAACGATAAAAAATGTACTTTTTCCAGCCATTGCACGCACGTCTCAAAGCACGACACTTGGTTGTGAAAAAAAGTCAATTGGAACTCAAAAAGAAAATTGTCAAAGTTCACCTGCGCGCTCTCTTGCATCTTCTGAAGATCTCGTGCTCACTGAAAATATATAAAACCTCTTGAAGTATTGAATAAATCAGAGTGCAAATTGAAACGTTTTAATCATTTTGCCTTATTTTACCGCAGATAAATACATTAATTGAAAATATACAGCTGCTTTTCTGGAGAAAAACGCATCACAAGAAAATTTGCATGCTGGAGAAAAACACATTACAAGAAAATTTGCACAAAGATTCTCCAAAAACATATCTACAAATTTTTTTCTCTGGAAAAGTATTTACTCTGGAATAAATAAAATTGTGATTAAAAGGTTGTATAGAACAAAAATGGAAGACGTTTTGCACACACATTTGCACGTGTTACCTGACATCTCTCGGGTTTCTGCAGAGGCCGTATGTGAATGCTCTAACAAAATAAGAAACTGACATTAACTGTTTGCAGGGTTTCTTTCCAAAGCTGATTTTTGTAAATAGCATATACTTCCCAGATAAAAAACTGTATTTTGGACAATTTGGTTTATGATTCTTCTCTATTCAGGTAGCGCACTAGTGAAACACGCTTACCACGTATTGTATCTGTCAAGCTGCTAACAGCACAAACGCACTTTGTGCGTAGTTTTCAAAAACGTAGTTTTCAAAAGGTAACCGGCATGAACTAACCACCTTCTGTAAATTCAATAATGGCAAGCGACAAAGAAATAATTTTTTATGTAACAGACGTTCCTTGCAAAACAAACGCAGACCAAATACCTTTTGCTGCGAGTGGCTTTAGACTTTCACGAGCTGCATCCACATTGTCTCTTTCATTCCGCAAGTCGTTGTGTTTCCTTCCGACGACAACATTGCCTCTCGATGCTTGAACAAGTTTTTCACGTATTTCTAGGTTTTTGTCCGCTAACTGCTTTTTTATCATTTTTCTCACTCTGGTGGTCGTCATATAAGTGGTGGGATAAATACGCGAAAATACCAGGATAAGCAAGTTGCTGAAGTAGGTCGATGTCATTTTTTGACCTGTTTTCGTTCTATCCGATACAGCAGGAAAAGCAACATCTTTGAGGTTTGGCTCACTAATGTTCCAGAAGCGCCAACCTAGTTCACTCGTCCTCCTTAATTCCTGTAACTCATTTTCCTCAACACCGATGTAGGCCAGACAAACACCTTATGGATCTTTCACACATATCTTAAGCTGGCCGTTTTTACGTTTGTCCACGTTCCGCAATTCATCCACAGTCATTCGATGGATGCTGGATCCGCGGGTGCCTTGTCTTCAAATGATCCTTGCAAAAATATCAGCGTAAACTAATCGTAGTTTTTTAGCATCGGTGTTTGTGTGATGATCATTCCTGTAACTGCAGATTTCATTGTGGAAAGTGGATCGTTCGTACCTCAAAATAGCAGTGAAGGGATCGACCTCATCTGTCAGTTCAACACTCTCTTTGAGATTAAACTGCTCTTCGCGCTTCTTCCTTTTCATACGCAGTCCTTTTTTCCACTGCTTAGCTCGTTCAGTAAAATTTTGCAGGTACGTTTTTGTGACGACGTCATAATTACGACTACGCAGATAGCGGAGAAACTTCAGTAAAGTCACAACATATGCGTGCTGTGTGCTAATGTAGCCGTCTTTAGACTTGTCGACAGCATTCTGCAGATTTTCAAAAACACCTAGAAAGTCACGCAGTGTTTCTTTATGCGGAATAAGTTTTAGTATTTGTTTGTGGTATCTGTGAGCATCAGCCTTTGAGCATGGATTCCCGGTGCCGCCACCATCGGTGATCAGATCAGATTCAAATTTTTGCAAAACTGTTGTCCAGTTTGTAAAGTCAATTACATTGGCGTCTCTCATTCTTTTGTAACGTTCCGTGGTTTGGTCAACATGCTTGTGTCTATTTGCATAATGCTTGTCTAAGTCACTTCTCGCTGTCTTGCATTTTGGACAAAAATAACCTTTGTAGTTCACATACGGTCCTACACCCATACATTTTGCTTTGGTATCATAATGGAAATCGTTGGCCGACTTATCCGGGTGACGTTTCTTACGATGGTAGTAGATGTTGATGATATACTTGTTGCAGTAAGGACAAAACCTTATTTTTCGTTTATATGCTGAAAAAAGTAGCTCAAGTATTAAAAACAGCAGGGCAGGAACAATTTGCTGAAAAAAAGCTGTGGCCAGTGCTCCTCTGCACAATCGATGAGAAGAAAGATTCAATTCGTAGTCAAGTCCAAAGACTGGCGTCACGCAACAACTTTGCCGAAATGGTTGTTATCTCAACAAGGCGCCGCTCGAAGCCAAATGGTTTGCTACAAACGTGCAGTGCGAGTTTGCAATGGGTTCGTGCAAAAAACGTTTTCCGACATAAATGGCCTTTTTAGGAAAGAGTTAAACATTTTGTCAAATTCTGAAGGTGCGTGTTATTCTGTTACAAGACAATTTGACCTATTTTTGAAACTGCAACAGCTTTTGACTTGAATATTTCAATAAAGTGGTTGCAGTGATTCGCAAATGCACTTTGTAAAACGCAAGAATAATATTCTTATTTTCAGTATATGATGGATTAAGCTGAGAAGTGTAGCAACAGTATATAACCCTAACATGAGGAAAATGGTTTGTCGTGTTTTTGAAAAAATATCATACTATTTTTGCAGATACAATTTTGTTTTGTTTAATACTATCTAAGTGGTGGAATAAAATCACATCAAATTGATCAACAACATGACTTACAAAAGTCATGTTTTTTTTGACTAAAACGTCATGCGACATTTTTCGAAAAGGTAGCACTGTCATCAATTAAGAAAATCCATGAAATAGCCGGATATGACGCGCTGCATAATATGCCATAATCGAACACACTATTGGTATTAGTCGTTTCTACCTATCATAAACATATTTTTGAATTTTTTTATCGGATTTTTACTGTTGTGCGCTGTACAGATTCAAAAATTAATTACAGATATTTTGTATTCCGCCGAAGTTCAAACATATATATTCCATTCGCTACAACCCTTTACGGACCGTGGAAGCCAATGTATCAACCTTTCGGCGCGATTTTTGCGATAACTCGAGAAAAATTGAAGCTACGTCCACAAGTAAGACATTGTAAGAAAGCTATTTTTCGGCGCATCTTTTGAGGTATTGATGGCGTCTTCGTGACGTCATTTGTGTTGTCAGGCCTCGAAAAACCTGATTTAGGCGTAACCAAAAATGTAGTTGTTTTGTTCAAAGACCTGTGGAGAGAACGAAACAAGTTAGAAAAATTCGTTCTTCATGAAAAAGTCGGCCATGACCAGTCCTATAAAAACTTTAAACAAAAAACCTTAACATGTTTTTTTGGGGGTGTAGGGGAAAAAGTGGGGTTTCAGGGGGTGTTTTTGTTATTTTTCGCTTTCGAAGGTCCATATCTCCAGTTCTATATACTGTTGCGATCGGAAAGCCCGAGCAGCATGTGCGCAAAGCTTCGCACTGTGGCAGCAAGCAACAACAGAGATCATGCACCGCAATCACTCTGTTATTGCTTGTTCGCGCCACATATATTTGGTGTTGTTCTTCGCGTACATCCCGTTCGTGGTGAATCACACATTCAACGCAACGCCAGCGGAGACGTTGCAACAACACCAAAAAATCCGAAAATCGCAGAAAATGTTCAAATTCACATCTTACAACATCATGCCATTCCTGAAGTAAAAATAATAAGAGGAAAAAGAAGTTATGGCAATTTAAATCTAAATTATTGACAAAATGTTAACAAAATAATTAGAGATCGACCGATATTTGGGCTTTACAGATATATCGATATCGCGGTATCGGCCAAAATAGCCGATTTTATCGGCCTCGAGTTGACAAAACGCTGTTATATTCCTCACGCCTCTCTAGGCAACTTGCGCAAGAAAACAACGAAGGAAGTCAAGACAGTTATCTTACAACAACGCTAGCAGGTGCGGTTTCATAAACAAACGGACAAGATTAACCATGATTAACCATGAAGCACGCGTCGGCCGTCGCAGCCGAAACAAAAGCATCATTGGGAAGTTTCGCAATGCTCGAAGCTACCACGTGCAGGTGTTGTGTATGAATAAACTCCCGTTGTACTTCCGGATGTTTTCGCAGCGCGAAAAGTTTGAATGGAACTTAAGGTGCAGAAGTCCGGTCGATGCCTAGTTTAGCGCAGATTAATTAAAAAAAGCTTGCACGAAAAATGAATTGCTTTATGTTAAGCTACGTTTATGGCGTTTTGAATATGATTACAAATGCAATCGCTACTCACTAGTGACGACAACTGTCGCTGTGACGTAGTGGCACGTAACATCTTTAAAATGATTCTACTTTATTAGGCTGTAATTGCGCTGGTTTATACTGTACGCAAGCTAAAATATCGTGTTCGTGGGTTAAGTTAATCGACATTTTCCAGTTGGCATGATGATGATAATTGTGATCTCACAATCCAAGCTGTTGCAACGTGAAACCAGCGTTTGTGGATGCTGCACACAAGCTACGGAAGCGCTACTCCAACATTTCACAAATACGTTGAAGTGGTGATTTATCGTTTGGTCCAGCAGCAGCGCGGTAGTCAGTATTCATTGTGCATCACCATTGCTGTTGTCCGTTTGTTAAACACGACCAGCAAACGCAGTGTTTGCAACAACGCAACTTACGCAAGTTGAATGCGCAGTGTTTGTGATTGGATCAGAACTACCGTGGCATTATTGCACAATCATCGGATGCGTAATGCGTGCATGTTATGTTAGCTATTGTCATGGCGACTTGTTCTTATAGAATTTGCTTCCGGCGGACGGGCGGTAATTGGTTATAGCCTAGTGCTGCTTTCGTTTAGACTAGTTTGTAGATGGCCGGCTAACTTGCTGCAGGCTACTTGGTGAAAACGCAGATGAACTTTGATTTCTGCATGACAATCTCAAACTGTTGATATGGAACTATTGAGTATTGACAAATCAATTGAGGTGTTTAATTTCATACCAATGCCAGTACTCCAGTTGCAGTAATTAATGCAGCTAGTTTGTTTTTTAAGGATATGCAGTTATGTAATGTTACATCAAAATTCCAAACTTGATTCTTTAAGACTTGGATTGACTTTTCAAATCGAAAGCCCACAGAAATGCAGAAGAGTCTGAAAGGTTGATTTGTGAAACATATACAAAAACAACATTTCACAAGATTTATGTAGTACAGTAACTGTTAACAAACGTCCTATCACAGACCAAAAATGTTACTCTTTTGGAAAAATTTTCATTTTTGGCAATGGTTAATTGAATACAGTGTTGTACTAATTTAACCTCCTTAATTTGATGCTCTGTTTTGTACTTCGTTCTTCCTTTTCATTGTTCACCATCTTTCAACTTTCCTGCACTGTTTTTGCTTTTTTTGGTTTAAGCACCATAGGCAGTTCTCTTACATTCAGTGTTCTGTTCTTATTGTTTGGTTATTTTAACATTCTTTTTTATTCATGGCACTGTGTCCATTCATTGCAAACAGCGTATACTATGCTAACAAGTTACCAAACATTGAAATTGTTGCAATTTCAAAAATTTCAGCTCATAAATCCTGATTTTTTAAGTTTTTGAAAAAAAGGTATGGCGTAAAATAGATCACATTTTTGATAGTGAAGCAGAAAACAAGATTTAAAAATTTTGGAAATATCGGCTATCGGGCCATGAATGGCCGACATATCGGTATAGGCCTCAAAAAAGCCATATCGGTCGATCTCTAAAATACTTATCAAAAATTTGACTCTATTTTTTTGTAGGATTTTTCGCGTTCTTTTGAATGTTGCACTTTTAACAAAGCTATTGGCAAAGGTTTTGGCGTAAAAAAGAAAAACCGCTTTTTTTCAAGTTTTGCACAAATGCATTTTTTCACCCAAAAATTGTTCTCCCCAAAAATAATGAGTACATTTTTTGGCATTTGTGGTTAGTTGTCCTTGCAAGCGTGAAGCCGATGTCTTAGAGATGACCCGGAAATTGTCAAAAACCGCTTCCACCAACGCAAAAAATTGCTTTCTTCTAAAAAATTTCAAATGCAAACATACTTTTTTGGGGGCTTATGGGAAAGATTGCTCGATAACTTTTCTTACAAGAAGGTGTTACTTGCCGACTGTGCTTCAGTGGTTCGCGAGTTATGGCAAAAAACGAGACGTTGATATATCGTCTTCTGCGGTCCTTGGAGGGCACCTCACACTCACTACATGGGCGTCGGAAGGGGGGTGGCAGGGTGCCTTGCCCCCTGGATTTTGAAAATTTCAGCAAAAAAAGTTGTTTTGTTAATTTCGAGTGGGAAAAAACAAGTTTCACCACTTTCCCCCCCCTGGAAAAATCCCCTGGTTGCCCC
>JGI24021J15306_10007681_pt1 | contig 13169 bp, 9 predicted proteins | sample Ectturendosymbi1_FD_15306 | JGI IMG/M metagenome (IMG submission 15306) | reverse complement strand
GCCGCGATCACCAGCCAGTCGGTGTCTTGCTGCATTACCTGCCACGATGTCTGCGTTCAACAGCAGTGCTGCCACAGGTTTCTCTACAAAATCACTCGATTCACAAAACAATTCACTAGATCTGAAACAAATTCACAAGCAGTGGTGTGTACAAGGGGAGGCGAGCAAAGCACTTGCCTCGGGCCCCCCCTTTTTGGGGACCCCCCTTCTGGTGTTACGCGCGTAAATTTTCCTTATTTTTGGTGAAAAACTTCTAATATACACTCAGATCATGAGTGAGTATTCTTCTTTCAAAGGGCCCTTCTGAAGAATCTAATGTGCAGGTACTTCGCTTTCAAAGGGGCCTCCAACAGCAACTGCAATTTGAAGTTAATCTTCTTTCAAAGGGGCCCCCAACAGCGACTGAAATGTGTAAGTACTCTGCTTTCTAGCTTCATTGAAGGGGCCCATAATAAAAACTGTAATGTGTAAGCACCTTACTTTCACAAGGGCCCCAGCAGCAACTGTAATGTGCAAGTACAATACTATGCTTTCAAAGGGGCCCCAAACAACAATTGTAATGTAAAATTCCTTGCCTTCAAAGAGGCCCCAACACCAACTTTATTGTGCAAGTACCTTGCTTTCACAGGGGCCACCAAAAGCATGTGTAATGTAAAATCCCTTGCTTTCAAAGAGGCTCCCAACAGCAACTTTAATGTGCAAGTGTCTTGCTTTCAAAGGGCCCACAACAGCAACTGCAACATAAAATTTTTTACTTTCAATGAGGTCCCCAAGAGCAATTACAGTGTGTAAGTACGTTACTTTCAAGGGGGCCCCCAACAGCACTAGTACGTGTAAGTACCTTGTTTTCAAAGGGGTCATCAACAGCAACTGTAATGTGCAACTGCTATGCTTTCAAAGGGACCCAAAAAGCAACTGTAATGTGTAAGTAGCCTACTATGCTTTCAAAGGGGCACCACCACCTCCAATGAGCAGATAAAGAAAAGCATCAAACCAACTTCTATACCTAAAAAAATTGTGGGTTAAATTTTTTTCCAAAACGTTCTGAAAAGACCTATCAAATAAGAGCAAATATTTATACCAAATGATAGCTTTTCATACCGAGTAATTATTTTTTATACCAAATGATGATTTTAGTTTGAGATTGAAGTATTTGGTATTTTGATAATTTTATGAAAATGCCACAGTTAAACAGAAAGTATCCAGGTGGAGCACCAAAAAGAAGGAAAAAGAAAGGAAGGATAAAGACTTATGAAAAATGCAAGGGTGTCCTGGATAGATTTGTTATTGTAGCAGGTCTTACTGGTGACTGGTGAGCGTACAGAAAAGAGAGCAGCTTCAAGCATCCAAGTTGTTAATAACAGCTATGTCTGTCTAGTGCAGTGCTTTTCAAACATTTTTATGTTACGGCACACTAATACATTCTGAATTTGGCTGCGGCACACATATTTTCAAACAAATAGCCTAAGTTAAGATGAAAAGTTAAAACCCAAAGCAATGCAATGCGGACCAAAAAGATTTGCAGCTTAAGGTTTTGTCAAAACATAAAACTTTCGCGGTGCACTTCAGCTCTTCAGCAGCACACCAGTGTGCCGCAGCACACAGTTTGGGAAACACTGACTAGTGCATAAGCAGATGTGTCATACACAAAGACTCAACTTTTGTAAAAATTAAGTTGATAAATACGTGCTTTAGAACATTCAAAGTTTTATCTAAGGATTTCTTTTTTATGTCTCTGAGTTTAAAACGTTACACAAATTTCTCAATTCTTGTGATGTTGTACCTTAGTGAACATTTCCATCAGAAAATAAGACTACATTTAATTGTTAGGCTAAAGCAGGGACCAGGCTACATTTTTTCATTCATAGGACACTTTCTTCTTAGTTTACAAGGTAATCTTGTATTATTGCTGTTGTGCTGCAAAGACTGTTAATAAGCATGGCTACATTCATGCTTCTTGTCAGGTAGCAGAAATGGCATTTTTTGAGTATTATGAGTATTCATTTTTTCTACAGATATTTCAGGTATTTTAGGTGGTTTGAATTAACCTCTGCTTGAAGTCACAGGTTATTTGAAGCCTGACTAGTAAATGGTGGTTCAAGGTAGGCTTGATAGGTAATGTTAAAGATTTTTGCCAGCTCTTAGCCAGTATAACTTGAACTGTTTTCTCTTAGCACAGATTTAATCAATTGCGTAGGCTACTTGCTGCAGTAGAAATGTATGCATAAGGTATATGATAAATTATTTCCTACTTTTGGACATTTATCAAACAACTAGTGTCAATGCAAGATGAGGGCAGCCTTAGCTCATCCAGCCTCAAAGCTTTCCAAAACAAATCTCTGGATGATTTTGTATGCTATGCTTTTGTAGTTAGAAGGATAAAATTCAAAACAAATTCAGTGTTTCAAATCTTCTTGGTTGTGAACAAATGACTGAAATAGCAGGAGAAAATGCAAAAGGGTGTTCATGATACACAACTTTGAAAATACTGAAAGTTGGGAATACAAGGCTGGCAACACATAAAAGTTAGGCAATAGCAAGTTGGCATCGCCCGAACTTTTTTATTTTCGCACCCCATTTCTCTGCATTCACCATCAACAAACTACAGATTACCCCTTTGAAGGTTTCACACCTTCCCCCTTTGAAAAAATGCTGGGTAGTTGGTATCCTGACTTTGTTCACATTCATGTCTTTGTGGAATCCATGAAACTATAAAAAACAACCAAGAAGATTTAAAACACTAAATTTGTTTTAAATTTCATCCTTTTATCTGCAAGAACATCGCATACAAAAGCATCCAATTAGAGACTTGTTGGAAAGCTTTGAGGCTGGATGAGTCAAGGTTGCCCTCATCTTGCATTGACACTACTTGTTTGAAAAATGTGCAAAAGTTGGAAATAATTCATCACGTACCTTATTGAAAACATTTCTACTGCAGCAGCAGCAAGTAGCCTACGCAATTGATTAAGTCTGTGCTAAAAAAACGGTTAAAGTTATATTGGCTAAGAGCTGGCAAAAGAGCCTAAACATCACCTACCAAGTCTACCTTAAATCAATCCTTTACCAGTCAAGCTTCAAATAACCTGTGACTTCAAGCATAGGCTAAATCAAACCACCTGAAATACCTGAAATATCTGTAGAAGAAATGAGTATTCATAATACTCAAAAATTGCCATTTCTGCTACGTGATAAAAGCATGAATGTAGCCTTGCTTATTAACAATCTTTGCAGCGCAACAGCAATAATACAAAATTACTTTGTAAACTAAGAAGCAGATGTCCTATAAATTAAAGATGTAGTGTGGTCCCTGCTACAACAACTGCATGTAGTCTTATTTTCTGATGGAAATGTTCACTAAGGTACGACATCACAAGAAATGAGAAATTCGTCTAACCTTTTCAACTCAGAGACATAAAAAAGACTACTTTTTCTTCATTTGTGACATTTTCATAAAATCATCAATGTAACAAATACTTCAATCTCTAAAAATCATCATTTGGTATAAAAAATTATCATTTGGCATAAAAAGTCATCATTTGGTATAAATAGGCCTATTTGCTCTTATCTCATAGGATTAACCCACAATTTTTTTATGTATAGAAGTTGGTTTGAAGTTCTTCTGTATTTGCTCATTGGAGGTGGTGGTGGGTCGCTTTGAAAGAACGGTACTTACACATTGCAGTTGCTGTTAGGGACACCTTTGACAGCATAGCACTTGCACATTACAATTGTTGTTTGGGTCCCCTTTGAAAACATATTGCTTGCACATTACGCTTGCTGTTGGTGGCCACTCTGAAAGCAAGGTACTTATAGTACACATTGAAGTTGCTATTGGGGACCCCTTTGAAAGCAAGGCACGTACACATTAAAATTGCTCTTGGTGGTCCCTATGAGATCAAGGTACTTGCACATTAAAGTTGCTGTTTGGGGCCCTTTGAAAGCAAGGTACTTAAACATTACAATTGCTGTTGGGGGCCTCTTTGAAAGTAAGGTACTTACACATTACAATTGCTGTTGGGGTACATTGAAAGCATGGAATTTTACATTATAATTGCTATTTTGAAAGCAAGATGATCACACATTACAGTTGCTGCTGGGGGCCCCTTTGCGAGCACAGTACTTGCACATTACAGTTTCTTTAACCCATTAAGTCCCTCGTGCGCCACTGGCCCCTTCAATCAAGTTCAAAAGCGGAGTACTTACACATTTCAGTGGCTGTTGGGGTCCCTTTTGAAAGCAGATTACCTTCAAATTGCAGCTGCTGTTGGGGGCCCCTTTGAAAGCAAAATACCTGCATATTACAGTTTCTGTAGAAGGGGCCTTTGAATGCAGAGTTCTTACACATTATAGTTTCTTTTAGGGCCCCCTTCAGTGAAGTTTAAAAGCAGAGTACTTACAAATTTCAGTGGCTTTTGGGAGATCCTTTGAAAGCCAATTATCTTCAAATTGCAGTTGCTGTTAGGGCCCCTTTGAAAGCAGAGTGCTTATTAATGATCTGCTTTGTAGTGTACATTATATGAGTGAATAATAAGTTTTTCATCAAAAATAAGGAAACTTTATGCACGTAACACCTCAAGTGGGGGCCCCCAAAACGGGGGGGCCCAAGTCAAGTGCCTCGCTCGCCTCCCCTTAAACACACCACTGATGATACCTATGTGTGGCGGAACCTTTTTCAAAGTGGGGGGGCACAAGTGCACGTTGAAAAGAAGTTATAGCAAATTTTGTGGTTTGAATTGGCAACTGTGACGTCACAAGCATTGAAATATGACGTCACTGCGTATACACCATATGAAGGTGTAAATTACGCTATTTTAGACAAAACTACACCACTATAAAAACGTATCGGTGAACCACCTGAAATTCAAATAGGCTGTTACAGGGGGACCCAGGTCATCAGCTTCAGCCGGGCTAATCTTACGATTTATTCTGACTGACTGAATGAAACCGTTCAACGCCTACGTCACTGAAATTTCCATTTGCTTTCATTCTGGCTGGCATTATCGTTGCCCTGTGACGTTATGCTATGTAACGATAAATGAGAAATTCTCATGATAACTTCTCCATTGTCGAGTAACGTACGTCACAGAGCAATGATAACCTTAGTGGCGGTTCGGTGGAGCCTGGGTGGGCATGGCTCCTCCCAGATTTTTGGCTGGCCCCCTGCTTGCCCTCCCAGTTTTTTGCTTAATTTCACGTTCAAGTTCGTTTGATTGACATATACAGCAGATCACGTTCAGCCAGCAAAATTTTAAACGATTTGAAGACTTTCTGGTGACGGCTCTGACGATATTCACAAGCCTGTCTTGGGTTTGATAGGTTTACTCATAGTAAATCAATCTTCATTACAGTGGAAAATCACCCTGCAGGAGAGACATTTATGTTGACCCCCCGACTTTTTTCGTTGGCCCCACAGTGACCCCCACTTTTTTCATACTAGAATCGCCATTGTAACGCCAGTAAGCTAAGTCAGCCGCTTACTAGGCTCATTCATATTAGCCCGAGTTGTTGGACAATTCATCGTTCGTTTGAAATTACTCTCGAAATGGGAACTGTCCATTGGATTGAACTTCAATCCAATGTTCTATATAAATCCATTGCTTCAAAAACACATTCAGTCCGATATGAATCATATGTTTCAAAAATCTTAGCTGCATAGGACAGCTCGGACTCTAATGAATGAACCCGAGTAAAGCGCGAGCGAACGAAGTGGGGAGAACGCCTACTACAAACGATATTGTTTTATTCAGGTCACCTGCAAGATGAACGCGAAAAGCCAGACATGGAACGAAAATATATGAACAGTGACAAGGCCCAAAGAAAAGAGCCCGATTTAGCAAATTAGAGAAGTGGGACCGTAGGTGGTGGAACAAACCTACAAAGCAAGCAAGCTTGCGTTCTCCGATATAAATCGTAATCGAAAACTCGGGCTAAGCCCGAGGAGCCCAGGTGCCGGAGTAGCCACTGGGCTGTTAAAAACACCATGAACACAGCTTAAAAAGCAGGCAAAAATGACACAGCATTGATACCTGTCTTGAACACATTCAAAATCACCACTTTTCTTCATCTTGAACACAAAAGTATCATGACTGAATACTCATTCTACAACCGCATTAGATACGGGTATGCAAAGACAAGACAAAACCTACGTAGCAACAAAAGCAAGTCGTCCGTAAGGATGCCAACTGTACTGCCAATGCAGAAATTCAGTTTGCTATTTAGCGTTGCCAACACAAAAACACAATTGAAATTGATCTGTCAAATATTTCATTTTGCGAATAACATTCAGTACAATTTCACTATTTGGAATGGTGTTAAAACGCTTGAAATTACCCAAATTTTTTAATGGGGTGGCATGAACTTTTCCTACACACAAGCATAACCAAATTTCACCACTTTTGGTTCCCCCGTAGAAACACTTCTGGAAAAATCCACTAGTGGCCCCCCCTGGAAACATTCCTTCTGACGCTCATGCACACAAGCATGTAAAATGACACCATTTTTGTGAAAACGTGTGTTGTATTACAACATCTGGCAGCACTGTTCAACAGCACCAATGCGGTAAGCAATCCATAGCAAGGTGACAGACTGTGCACGGTGTATTCTGCCAAACCATTACGAAATCCTGCCAAATTACAAATAATGTTAGAAATATTATCGAGATAATACTGCCAAAAATTTGCAACGTTTTTTTTCATTAAACGATTTACTTTATGACTGGACCCAATACTAATTGTGTTACTTAAACTTATGATATTTAGGTAAAAAAATGGGGGGCCAGGCCCCGCCAGAAATAAAAGGGGGGGCTGGGCTCATGCGACCCCCGGTTACGCCACCTATGATGATACCCAGTTGCAAAATCTCATCAAGATCACCAAGGTTCGCAAAGAAAGCAATTACGAGCCTTAGTGACGTTTCAAGGGTCGCTTGTGTCTCCAGCAACCAGCGCCCGCACATGGTTTGACTCACGGTTGCGTCTGCGTCACAATGCTTTCAGATAGCCATGGTTGCGAACTTTCCCATTTCGTCCTCATTCTATAGTTGCGTCACAATGGTCGGGAATCCAGCATTTACAGTGCATGCAAGATGCAACTGCGCGTGCTTTCAGAGCAGCGATGAACCTTGATAGTATGTTGTTACGACAACAGATCTGATGTTTAGGAAATTATTTGATCTTTGATGGTTTGACAAACTTCATGGTGAAATGGATTTGATAATTATGATGATTAATTCTGAAGGTAATTATGATGATTTTTATTTGTGGGATGTTTAAATAAATCCTGACTACTTTTGCAAACTTCTAATTACAAATGGGCAAAAGCGTCGAGTATATTAGCTACAATTGTGTACTTTTCAGTTACTCTCAGGGACGCGCGGAGAGCGGGGCCATTGCTTCCCCTACTCTTTCAAATGGGAAGCAACGGGGGCGGAGCTAACTTTTCATCACAGGGAATTTCATGGTTAACAAGATCTAGTTGAAACAAATTTATTGCAGCTGTTCATGTACCCACAGCATTCAGAATAGTTTTGTACAGTACACTCCCTGTTATTATTTTTGAGGTCAACATTGTTGTTGAACAGAAACAAACATGTTGGTGAAGAATGTTTTGTTTTTTATAAGTTTGAATTTCCCTCAATACTGACCCCTGCCCTACCGCTGCTTCGGCTGCTACCTGTGTTTTATGTAATTTCACCTATAAACTGAGCATATCCACAGACATGATTATCGAAATTCAGAATACGAAATTGCTAGCAAAACTTCTATGGGAGAGTCACTGGCGTTAGATATTTGCTAGGTTAAAATATGTGACACATTTAAATCGTATCAGGTTTTTGACAAAATAATCGATAAATTTTCAGCAGCAAAAGCAAGAAAACTTTGTCCTTGGAATTAGATAATTCCAAGTAAAGCATCAGATTGCAGTGTTTCTTTTGTTTTATGCTGCCACGAACGGGTTAGGTTGGAGCGCCTGAATGAGTTTCTCCCCAGGCGCGGGAAATCCGAGGTACGCCACTGCTTGAAATCAGTCCCGTCGCCACGGGGGGATTTTGGGGGCTTAGCCCCCAAACAAAACTCCAAGCCCCCCCCAAATTGAAACATGAAACACTATATATCAATTGAGTTTTTGTCAATTTTTAGAGTGTCAAGCCCCCCCGCACAAACCAAAAGCCCCCCATTGAAAACTTTCTGGCGACGGTTCTGCTTGAAATGTCGTTTGTTTTTTTACGAAGTGCTTTCATGTCTGTTTCTGCAACATGATACTGTAGATAAAAATGCTGTTTGGAATCTACGTAGTCGTATTTGATTTCGTTCAAACCAGCACGAAAAATTCTTGTAACTTACCTTAGCAAGGAAATGTCGCTTTCCTGTTACATCGCACGTTCTTTTTCTTACAGGCGTCACAGCGTTTCTTTCACATTGCAGTTAATTTGAGGAAACGCTATTTTTGTAAGCGTGATCGCAGGGTCTTCACTTTGAGCTTCGTGCCTCGGATTGTGCTAACTAAACTCAACAACTACGTAATTCCCTTTTTTCTAATCTGACGACTTTAGTCTTACGAAAAAAATATCGTCTTTGAGAAACGTGAATGACATTGTTATTACTCCACCTTAATAATAGCATTCTCGGTTTTTATTACCATTTGCATTTTCTAAGATGCTTACAATGTTCACAAGCCCAGCAACAAAAATTTTGCACCTGTGAAAAAACAAACTTTTCGCTGAACAAAAAAATGCACAGCAACGTTGAATAAAAATCGCCAGTTTGTCTACTAAGCGATGCCAATCGTGAGCAACATGATCTGTGCCAATACAGACATCAACTGTTGCTTTTCAAGTAACGTAAGTATTTTGACAATTTCAAAACGCGCACCGGGATATCATCATATCCACATGACGTTTTTGAGTCTAGTCTGTTTATAAGTGTGAGTATTTCCTCAGGAGTAGTTGGTGATAAAAACATAGAATTCACTTGGCGTGGAATAAAATATTTTTTAATATTTGATCAGTAGTTTCAGATGGGCCAGTAGGAGTAAAATTCGCCTGTGCCAAAGTGACAAAACTATTATTCTTAATCCATCTGTAATTACTTTTGTAGATGAAAAAACTCGTCCATCAACATTTAGCCTTTGGGGAAAGCGGGATGGTTTGTTTTTGCCAGAAAGATCACTTATTAGTGTCCAAATTATTTTTGAGTTTCTGCTGTTTTGAGCAAATTGGTCTTCGTAGTATTTGCGCTTAGCCGATTCTCTGACATTGATTTCGGAATGTTTTTGTACGTTTTGAAATCTGTTAGCAGTTTTGATCTTTTATAAATATGCGAAATAAGTAGTCGTTATGTTGCATAGAACAAATGATCCCTTGTGCTATCCATGGCTTTAGTTTAAGTTTATATTCCCTTCTACCTGGTATATTTTCTAACAGGCATGTGTGTATCAGGAAGACCTCTCATGGACCTTACTATAAAATCAAATTTTTCATCAACATTCCATTCCGAGTATTGCATCGGTAACGAATCTAAAGTTTCGTGTAGATCTCGGTCAAAAGCAATGATATCAGCATTACGTGTATCTCTAAAGAATCTTTGTTTGATATTTCTTTTTACACGAGCTTTACTCACGATCAAGTAAATTGGGTAGCGATCGCTAATATCATGCAGCATAATATAGGCCCTATATTATGCTGTATGATATTAGCGAACACTACCCAATTGACCGTGAGTAAAACTATAAGTACTTTATTCCGGATGATAAATCATTTGTATATATATGGTCAATACATGACCCTGTTTCGTTTACTACTCTGGTTAGTTTGTTTAGAACAGGGTAGCAGCCAAGGCTGCATAGAGTATCTACATACTGTTGTATTCTGCTAGTATTTGGTACATTAAGTAGATTTATGTTAATATCAAGGCCGGATTTACCTATAAGCTATATAGGCTTAAGCCTAGGGCTTCAAGATCCAAGGGGGGCCCCAACAAACTATGGTACGCATAGTCAAATGGCTGGTAGTGGTATGATCAGTTGGATTAAACTTCGTCAAAAATTTATGTCTGAATTATTATTCACGAAATTTAGTTTTATTCAACTTTCGTGGTGATAACGCCAGAGTCTCCCAACGAGTTTCCATGAATCTCGATATGACGGTTGGTCAAGCCGCATGCCAACTATTGTGTCGATATACTCAAAGCACGCTGGCTGCGTCCTGCTTTTACTGAATCGTACCGATTGTTGCGTGTGACTCTACCAAAAGAACCTGTGGCCAGACATGGGGTAATCGTAATTGTCAATCGTAATCGATTACAATCGATTACAGTTTTTTGAGTAATCGTAATCGATTGAACTGACCAAAAATGAAATGTAATCGTGATCGATGACATTGTTAATTTAATCGTAATCGACGATTACTTTCGCGATTACATTTGGAAACCTTCACCCAACATCACTGTGCGCTGAATCACGGTTGTGGTGGCTGAGTTTCCTCCTTTATCACCGTTGATCATGGTTATGTTTCAGGGGAGGCTATTTGCCCATCTCTGTGAGTTAAATCCAGATAGTCCAACGGCAAGCACAGCGTTTGTAGCGAATTCTCGCTTTGTTCCAGCGAGCCTTCATGTTGGCCGCCAGAAGTAACGTAGCGAATTTAGTGAGACGTAGCAAAAAAAGAAGAGCTTTACTTAAAAACGGGTTGACACTGCGGTAACAGAAAGGCGGGACATTACGAGGAAAGGTGTTGGATCTATTTATATATATTCAGAGTGAACTTTATGAATGTAAGTGCTGGAGTAGGCTATTTATAATTAGTACCGTAATTTACATACAGTAAACAAACTTTTTTTCGGAAGAATAAAGTACTTTAATCCAAGTCCAAAGTATTTTTCCACAACCCTGATAATTGGCATGTCAACCGCAATCAATCAGATACTGGTAAAAAAATCAATGAAACCTGTGAGGCTTAGTTGACCATTGACTTTTGGTCTAATAGACAGATACGCAGCTATATTGGCGTCACTGTTCATTTCATTTCAAATTAAAAGCTGCACAATGCTATGCTGGCTTGCAGACGATCGTAACGCGCAGTTAGAAGAAATAGCCAGCAATTTTGAAATTACCAACAAACGAATTTTCAACGTTGCTGGACGAATGTTCAAGCCTGCTAGACAGGCTTGTCCATGGGAATGTCATTCCTATTGGAATCCCATGGGAAACGTCCCATGGGATGGGACAAGCATAAATTGCTATGGGATGGGAATGGGACAGATAAATATGTCCCATGGACAACCCTAGGCTTGTAAACGCTAACCGAATTGGTGTTGTTGAACAGTGTTGCCTGATGGTGTAATGCAACACAATTTTTTGCAATGTAATTTTGCATGCTTGTGTGTATGGGCGTTGGAAGGATTTTTTCCAGGGGGGACACTAGTGGATTTTTCCAAAAGTTTTTCTAGTGGGGCCGAAAGTGGTGAAATTTGTTTTTTACCACTCGAAACTAAGAAAAGAGCCTTTTTGCTGAAATGTTCAAATTCCGGCCCTCCTTCCGACAGCCATGCTTGTGTGTAGGAAAACGTTCGTACCACACCATTACAAATTGGTGTAATTTGAAGCGTTTTAACACCATTCCAAATGGTGAAATTTTGCTGAATGTTATATACAAAATGAAATATTTGACAGATCAATTTCAATTGTGTTTTCGTTTTCACATTGGCAACACTAAACAGCTATATTTGTTTCTGCATTGGCATCCTTACAGCAGAAAACTGGCTAGTTGCTGCACATGCTTTGTCTTGTCTTTGCATTCCGGTATCTAATGCAGTTGTAGAATGAGTATTTAGTTATGTTACGTCTGTGTTCAAGATGTGGGAAGGTTGTGATTTTGAATGTGTTTAACACAGGTATCAATGCTGTTTCATTTTTGCCTGTTTTTTAGCTGTGTTCTTGATGTTATTAACAGCCCAGTGGCGACTCCGACAAACGGGCTCCTTGGGCTTAGCCAGGGCCGTCGCCCAGGGACGCAGGAACGGGATTGTATTACGGGGTCATTGCCCCCCCTGCCCTTTGAAAGGGGGGCAACGGGGGCATAGGTGCCCGTACATAACAGTATCATAAGTAATTTAATGATATAATCAAGATCAGCTTCAAACAAGTTTATTGCAGCTATTGGCGCACACATAAAAGTCAGAATGGTTTTCTATAATTACTGTCACAGGTCAACATTGGGTGTGCTTTTGCACGAATCAAGCAAACAGTTTTGAATTCGTGGTAAGTCAAAACCACGCGCGTCCGCAGGTGGTCAAAACGGGCATTTTCCCTGGAAATCGGGACTAAGAACCAAATTTTCTAGAAAACTTACTGTATGTCAGCAGCTCAATTCCCATTAATTGCTTTATTTATTGCAATGACAGTTTATTAGCGGGTATGGCAACTCTCACTGCACAACGCAGGACCTCTGAGAGATATTTTACCAGGGGGTACGAACAGGGGCGTAACGACGTTAGATGGCGCCCGGGGCAAGAAGCAAGTTTGGCGCCCCATGTTCGAATCTGAAGTCGTTCGGAAGCAAATGTACTGTATTGAAAAAAGTAGGCCTACACGTGACATTTTTGGGACTTATTGGCATCCCCGCAGTCATTTCCCCACCCCCGCCGTGATTTATTCGGCGCCCGGGGAATTCTGCCCTCCTTGCCCTTTCGTTACGCCCCTGGGTAACAAGACCGACATCGGGCCCCATAACTTGGGTTCACGTCGAAATTTGTATAGCTTGTTTGTATAGTAATCAGAATATAGAAACAGCTACCATGCTAAGACTTTCAAATATAGCTATCAGTGCTGCAGTTGAAGAAAGCGACCATCAATTTTGGACTTGATTACAGAAAAACTTAGCGTGAGTACTTTCATCCTCTCGGGCCCGGGTACGATGTACCTCTTGTACCCCCTCTCGTAGGCCCTGTGCAGGGCCGGATTGCAATACATTTTCTATAGTTCCTTTTATTATTTTTGAGGTCAACATTGTTGTTGAACAGTAGCAAGCGTACTTGGTACCGATTTTTTTGTTTTTCATAAGTTTCCATTGCCCTCAACTTTTTACTGCCCCTCCTGCCCTATCGACGTTCTGGCGTCCCTGCCGTCGCCAGAGGCCAGTGGTGTCCGGCCCCCCATGTGAAATCCGTGCCCCTC